>ERZ773269.2669-NODE-2669-length-13137-cov-3.206085_pt1 | contig 13137 bp, 10 predicted proteins | sample MGYA00511958_ERZ773269 | MGnify/ENA primary metagenome ERZ773269 (study PRJEB29015, sample SAMEA2737761) | human gut metagenome | biome: human gut; feature: human-associated habitat; material: faeces | place: China | collected 2012 ... | reverse complement strand
TTAAGAAAACCAAGGTTTTCTTAACAACTTTCCTTTGATAATCTGAAAAAATATGCAAATACATTTGTCAAAAACTGCAAATTATTTTCTAAAATCAGATTTTTAGACATTTTGAGGGTAGTCAGTTGGCTACCCTTATTTTTCCTCAAAAATTATTTTCATAACATTATCAGCATACATATTTTTCAAGTTATATTTGTCGTACAAAACATTGTCATACCACCTAAACTGGCTATATTTTCCTAAATAGTCAAAAGGTTTAACAGGATATTTTTTATTCCATACAGGGTAATATTTATCCATATATTTATTTGCCAAATCTATTGCGTGAGAATTTTCAATGCCCTTTGGTGTAGGTGTGCCACTTATATGAACACCAGACGGAGAGGAATGAAGTATAACAACACTTCCGTCATTACATGGACCTAATGAAAGCCAAACATGGGAAACACTCTCTCCACTCATAATATCTCCGGCTTTATATTCTGTAATATATTTTGCTTTTTTTACCTTTCCTTTGTTCTCTGTTGCTAGGTTATTGGCTATCTTTCTTGAAAAATCAACATAACCCTTATCCTGAAAAATGTTATACAGTAGCCAGCCTATATATCCGGAGCAATCTAAACCTAAGTGTATATATTCCTTATTTTGTTTATAGTCATAATCTTTAAAGTTATAGGAACTATCTTGCTTTTGGGCAAATTCTGCCCATTTGGGGTCAATGCCTAAAGTCATAGCCTCAATACCTGCACCAGTATCCTTTTCATTCCACCCACCGCCGTAAATATACATTGTTTTGCCAATGGGCAATAAGGCTGTTTTTAATAGGTTTTCTAAAGTTTTTTCCAACATATCATCTCCCTGTAAATAAATGTATGTGTTGGGGTGTAGGGATTATGTATATTTGACTTATGCTATAAAAGTGATATAATTCTTGTGTATGCTAAGTATAAATTTGGAATAGAAACGAGGTAAAAATATGGAAAGCGTTAATATTACATATTTATGGCGAGGTAAAAAGACAGTTCTAGGCTTGCCTATTGGTGCTACAAAATATGCTGTTAGCGAGGAAAAAATATTTATAGAAAAAGGTGCTATGAATACAGAGGAAAAAGAAATAGCATTAGAGGAAATAAATGATATTTCTGTCACTACATCTTCAGCAGAAAAGTTTTTTAAGGTTGGTACTGTAGTTGTAAAGTACGGCGAAAATAAAGAATGTAAACTGGAAAGTATAAAGCAACCTATGATGGTAAGTGAGCTTATACATCAGTATGTTGAAAAGGCTAGAGGTATTAAAAGCTATTCTATATAATACAATATAAACATAGAATAAAAGGTATAAATCAAATAGATGTTATTATCTGTAAAATTTACATAAAGAACAATAATACTTGATTTTTTCGTTATTATGCTTTAGAATTGTATAATAGGAAGATACGGCAATATGCCGTTTGGGGTAAGGAGATGAGCCAGATGACTTCATCAGTAGGAAATAGAAAAGAGAAAACAATGAGAGCAGGAATACAGAGAGAAAGAGCAGCCTTAAAATGCTATGGCATTAATAAAAGATTTGGTACAGAACATGTGCTTAAAAATTTTAATCTGACAGTAAATAAGGGTCAGCTTGTGACTATTTTTGCTCCAGAATTTTCAGGAAAATCTACACTTGCTAAAATTATGTGTGGACTTCTTTCTCCCTCAAGTGGCTATGTCCTTATAAGTGGTTATAAGGCAGGAAACAGAACTAATAAGTATGTCAGCTATTTGCCGGAAATACCATTTGTTAAATACGATAATACCGTTTACGACCTTATGGGTATTTACACTAGATTTTTTCAGGATTTCAAAAGTCGAAAAGCTTATACATTGTTAAAAAGTTTTAAAATAAATCCAAGAACAAAGTTTGATAATATGTCTACAACAGCCATACAGTTAGTGGAAACTATTATGGTGGCATCAAGAAAGACAAGTCTTTACATATTTGATGAACCTATTGTAAATGTAAACGATAAGTATAGACAGGCAGTTGTAGAAATGATTGCAAAGTGCAAAAAAGAGGGTGCAGTAGTTGTACTTTCTCAAGAGCCTGGTGGCTTTGACAATGTTGCTGATAAGGTGTTGTTTTTAAGACGAGGAGATACTATACTCTCTATGGCTAGAGAAGAAGTTGAAAGTAAGTATTTCCAGCCTGTTAGTTCGGTTTACAAGGAGGTTTACAAATAAATGCTTAACCTTTTATATTACGATTTTTTAGCTGTGTTTAAAAAGCTGTGGTACTATGTGCTTATTATTACAGGGCTTGCTTTTGTAGTGCGTATTTTGTGGAGTGAGGCCTTTTTAGTGCTTTTTGATAATTCCAATTTTTTTATAGGTCTTGTTATTAGATATGTGGCTTTAGGCTTTTTGTGTGCCTTTGGTGTACTGATTATAGTTATTGCCATTATGGTTCAGGCACAATGGTTTGACGAAAATATATTGTCGGCACAAGGTCAGCTTACAAATATGTACCCTGTTTCAAGTGTTCAGCTTGTTATGAGCAAAGTTATAAATTCCTTTATTTGGGCATTCATACTTTCACTTGTGGCAATAGGCGTGTTTTCAGTATTTTGTGTTGGTACAGATGTATTTAAGGGTATGGTTGAGGCTATTGCTGATTTAAGTACCAATAACAATATCAAAATAAGTTTTGGTAGTATAATGTCTACCAGTTGCTTTTTTATTGCAACAACTACAGTAAACCTTATATCTCTTTGTTATTTATCTCAAACAATAGGTCAGGTATTTGCAAATTTCAAAAACTTAATGGTATTGATTAGCTTTGTTGCTATTTTTGTAGTTGTTCTTTTACTTTTGTATCTTTTATTTAGTGCTTTTGGTGTAGTACATCTTTTTAATGAGGCTATAGCAAATAAGCAGTCTGAAACAGTAGTAAGACTTGTTATGTCTATGGGTACAAGATTTTCATTTATAAACATTTTATTGAGCTTTTTCTATGGCTTTATGACAGGTTGTATATTAAGAGCAAGATTAAATATAATGTAACCAAAAATAACCGAAACGCAAAAGTTTCGGTTATTTTTGGTTTTATCCTTAGGATTTAATTATTGTAAAAATTGCAAAGAAAAAGGGGTTGCTAATGCAACCCCTCTTTGGATTTACGATAAATACTAAAATACTAATTATTCAGCAGCAGTTGTTGCTTCAGCATCAGCTGTAGTTGCGTCTTCAGCATCAGCAGTTTCTTCTTCAGTAGCAGATTCGTCTTCACCTACAGTTTCTTCTTCAGTAGCATCTTCTACTACAGTTTCTTCTTCAGCTACTGTAGTTTCTTCGCTACCAGTAGAAGAAGCGCTACCACAAGCAGTGAAAGCCATAGCCATAGATAATACAACTGCACCTAATAATAATTTCTTTTTCATAATAAATCCTCTTTTCTTTTTTATGTAGTGTAGACTGAGTTAGTCTACTTTCGATTATATAGATATATTGTGTATATAACATTAAGAAAATGTAAACAAACTGTAAACATCAGAAAAATAAATCTGTAGAAAATCTGTGAACATAGCTTTTTTGTTGGTTTTAGTAAAAAACTCGCATATTTTGAAAAATATTGTCAGTTAATATTTATAGATATTGGTGTCTTAAAATAAAATATATTTTTTGTTTTATTATTCTAAATTGCATTGTTGGGCACACAAGTATTTAACATATTTTAAAGAAAAATTGAAATATTTGGAAAATTACAAAAAAATTTTTCAGTATTTTGAGAAAATATATTGAAAAAGTAAAAAAATATGTTAAATCTATATTAGTTTTTGTTTATTTTTTGCAATGGTAGTTGTGTTTTTGAAAAAAATATAGTATAATAGAGTAAATTTAAAAGCGAAACAGAGGTGCTGTAATGGAAAATTTAAAGGTAGTTGTACTCGCTGCAGGTCAGGGTACAAGAATGAAATCAGAAGTGCCTAAGGTACTCCATAGAGTTTTTGATAAGACAATGGTTGATTATGTTATAGAGGCTTCTTATGAAGCTGGTGCATCTGAAGTATGCGTTGTTGTAGGTCATCAGTCTGCAATGGTTAAGGCTGTTATTAAGGATAAGTACGACAATGTTTCATTTGCAGTTCAGAAAGAACAGCTTGGTACAGGTCATGCTGTAATGCAGGCAAAGGATTTTATACAGAGTGGTAATATCCTTGTTCTTTGTGGAGATACTCCTCTTATTAAGGGCGAAACTATTAAGGCTATTTGCGATGTTCACGAAAGTCAGGGCAATGATGCAACAGTAGTTTCTATGATTGCTGATAACCCAACTGGTTACGGTCGTATTATTAGAAATGGCGATGCTTTTGCTAAGATTGTTGAACAGAAAGATGCAAATGATGAAGAAAAGGCTGTTAAGGAAGTAAACACAGGTGTTTATATCTTTAAGGCAGAGGCTTTAAACAAGGCTTTTGAAAGTCTTACTAATAATAATGCTCAGGGCGAATATTACCTTACAGATACTCTTGAAATTATCAAGAACAATAGCGGTAAGGTTGGTGTTATGACTGCTGAGGATTCAGACGAATTTTTAGGTGTTAATTCTAAACTTCAGCTTGCTCAGGCTATGAAGATTATGAAAAAGAGAATTAATGAATATCATATGATTAATGGTGTTACTATTACTGACCCAGAAAATACATACATTGGCAAAGATGTTGAGATTGCTCCAGATACAATTATTTACCCAGGTTGTATGCTTGAAGGTAAGACAAAGATTGGTAAGAGCTGTATTATTGGACCAAACACAAGAATGACATCTTGCGATATTCACGATTGTGTTACTATTCAGTCTAGTACACTTATTGAGGCTCAGGTAAAGAGCTTTACAACTGTTGGACCTTATGCTTATTTAAGACCAAATTCAAAGATTGGCGAGCATGTTAGAATTGGCGACTTCGTAGAAGTTAAGAATTCTACTATTGATGACGGTACAAAGGTTAGCCACCTTACTTATGTAGGTGATTCTGATGTAGGTAAGTGTGTAAACTTTGGCTGTGGTACAGTTACTGTAAACTATGACGGTAAGGTTAAGAACCGTTGTAAGATTGGCGACGGTGCTTTTATTGGCTGTAATACTAACCTTGTAGCACCTGTTGAAATCGCCCCTAGAGCTTATACTGCTGCTGGTTCTACAATCACTAAGAATGTTCCAGAAGACAGCCTTGCAATAGCAAGAGCTAGACAGGACAACAAAGAGGGTTGGAGAAAGAAAGTAGATAAATAATAATTGATTATACTAACAGCCTGTCAAACAGAAATGGCAGGCTGTTTTCTTGTTCAAAATATATTTACATTATTTACTGTTTTGCTTAATTATTGGATAAATCCTTGTGGTATAATCATTTACATACTTATCCATATGTGATAAAATTACAGCGATATTAAGCATAGGGAAGAAAAAATATGAAGGAAACAAAAAACAAAGTAAAATCGTTTTTTAAAGGCGATGATACGAAACAACAAAGCAAAACCACCAAAAATTTGCTAATTTTGTTGGTTTTAGTAGTTTTAGAACTTACAGTTTTTAACTTTAGATTCTATCAAAATATGTTTAATCAGCCTTTTTCTATTAATGAAACTCAATTTAACACCTTTGGGCTTGTAAGTCAAGGTAATGGTGTAAATAGAGTTACTGATAGCGAAGCATTTGTAGAGGCTTATAATCTAAACAAACATATTAAAAATGTTTATATTAATCTGGATATTCCAGATGTATTAAAAGAAGATAGAAATAATCACGCAATAAGCGTTGGTATATCGGCTACAGACCAAGGTAACAGCGATTATTTTGATACACCTAACAGAGTAATTGCTACAGACTTAAACAGGAGTAAGTATATTCCATTAAGTTTAAACGGCGATAGTGCTAAAATAAAGTTAAAGATATTTGACTTTAAGGATAAAGACATAATAGTAAATGATATTGTATTTAATGCTAAAATACCATTTTCATTTAATGTTTTCAGAATTATTTTCCTTTTTGCTGTTATTTCACTTGTAAGATTGCTTAGAGTGAAAAATGGCTCTTACACTAAAATGTTTAAAGGCGACAGCAGAAATCAAAAAATAATAATGACAATAGCTATAGTGATAAATGTGTTTGTTTTTATATGTTTGGGTGTTATAAACCCTGAATACAAGGCTACTACATCTCATCATTATCAATACTATAGATTAGCAGAGGCAATATTAGACGGTCATTTTTATTTGAATGATACTCCTCCGGCTTCTCTTATTATGTTGGATAATCCTTATGACCCAGATATGAGAAGAACGGCTGTCAATAATAATGGAGAAAGTTTCAAATGGGATACTGCCTACAGGAACGGAAGATACTATGTTTACTTTGGTATTGTTCCTTGTCTTATGTATTACTTGCCTTTAAAGGCTATGGGCATTGAATTGTCAAACAAGTATTTCATAATGGCGGTAGTAAGTATAATAATTATATTTGGTTACTTGTTGCTATACGAAATAAATAGACGATGGTTCAAGAATATTAGTTTTCTTGCACACTTAATGCTTTCTATAATTTTTGTAAATTCTACAGGTATTATATTGGCTACAAGAGCTATGGACTTGTATCATGTTCCGATTATGGCAGCTATGATGTTCCTTATAATGACAATGTATTTTTGGATAAAGGCATTGCCTGAAAAAGAAAAGGGAACATTAAAGGGCAAATATCTTACAATAGGTTCTATTACGATGGCTTTAGTGGCTGGCTGTAGACCACAGTTATTGCTTATGGCATTTATTTCAGTTCCTCTTTTCTGGGACTATGTATTTAAGCAAAGAACATTGTTCTCTAAAACAAGTGTAAGAAAGACAGTAGGATTTATGTTACCTTTTGTAATCTTTGGTGCATTTATGATGTTCTATAATTATGCTCGTTTTGGTTCTGTATTTGATTTTGGACAGAATTATAACCTTACTGTAATGGATATGACAGCAGAGCATTTTAATATAGAAAAGATACCTTTAGGATTGTTTACTTATTTCTTGCAGTTGCCAGGAACTTCTGTTATTTTCCCTTATATTCACTATGCGGGAACATACACACAGTTTATGGGCAACTATGTCAGAGAAGAAGTTACAGGCGGTATGTTTATACACCATATAATATTATTCTTCTTAATAATGACAACAAAGGTAAAGGATTTGTTAAAAGAAAAGAAACTTCTTTGGATAGTATGTATGCTTTTAGGTATTAGCCTTATAGTATGTATGCTCGACTTTAACACAGGTGGTATTGTTGAAAGATACAGAACAGACTTTACTTGGCAGATTTTCTTAGCAGCAATTATTGTTATATATGCTGTTCTTGAAAAGTATAATAATACTCCATTTTATGTCTTAATTCTTACAGTCCTTTCTGTATGCTTTATGTGGAGTTTCGTAAATGATTTTGCTGAATTGTTCAATGCAACATACAAGACTTATTCACTTACTTGTCCAGCATTCTTCTATAATACGCAGTATATTATAGAGTTTTGGTTATAGTATGGCTTAGGAGGAAAAAACAATGGATAAAATAGCAGTGCTTATACCTTGCTATAATGAAAGTAAAACAATAAAGAAAGTAGTTGAAGACTACAAAAGAATTTTACCAGAAGCAACAATTTATGTTTATGACAACAATTCTTCTGACGGTACAGATGAAATTGCTCGCAAAGCCGGTGCTGTAGTACGATATGAGTACCAGCAGGGCAAGGGCAATGTTATCAGAAGAATGTTTAGAGAAATTGATGCTGAATGTTATATTATGACTGACGGCGACGATACATACCCTGTAGAACCAACACCGGATATGGCAAAAATGGTTCTTGAACAGGGTGTGGATATGGTAGTCGGCGATAGACTTTCTTCTACATATTTCACAGAAAATAAAAGACCTTTCCACAATTTTGGTAATTCTCTTGTGCGTAAGAGTATTAACTCACTTTTCAAAAGTGATGTAAAGGATATTATGACAGGTCTTAGAGCTTTTTCTTATGGCTTTGTAAAGACTTTCCCTGTAATTTCAAAGGGCTTTGAAATTGAAACAGAAATGACTATACATGCAATAGACAAAAATATGTTTATTAAAAATGTAGTTGTTGACTACAGAGATAGAGTTGAAGGTAGTGTTTCAAAGTTAAATACCTTTAGTGACGGATTTAAAGTTATAAAGACTATTATAAGATTATTTAAGGACTATAAGCCTTTAAGGTTTTTCACAACAATAGCTTTGGTATTGTTTGTATTAGCTTTAATATTCTTTGTACCAGTTATGGGAACATATGTAAACACAGGCTTAGTACCTAATTTCCCAACACTTATTGTTTGTGGATTTGTGGTTATAGCTGCTTTACAATGCTTTTTCACGGGTCTTACACTTTCCACTATTGTGGCTAAGAATAGACAGGATTTTGAATTTAAGAGAATTACTGTTGAAGAAGATTTAAAAGATAAATTAAATAAGTAAGATTAAAAAATACCGAACTCAAATTTCAGAGTTCGGTATTTTTTTGCTTGTTAAATATGCAATATATTTGTAGTTCGAACAAATATATAAAACTATTTTTCAAGGTTTTCAATATATGTTTTCATAACCTTTTTAGCATCAGGTATTGCGTGACTGCCATGACCAGCATTTTCCAATATTACGGCAACAGCAATCTGTGGGTCTTCAGCAGGAGCAAAGGCTACAAACCAAGCGTGGTCGTCGCCACTTGCGTTTTCGGCAGTACCGGTTTTAGCAGCTACTGTAATTTTACCAGAGTATTTACCCTGTTTAATATCAATAGCACCTGATGTAATAGCACTATCAGATACAACCTTGTCCTTATCTACAACCTGTGCCTTACCACTTACGGAGAATGAAGCATTTGTAGCAGTACCAGAGCGAACAACTTCGCACATCATATCAGCAATTTTATGAGCTGTTGAGGAATCACAAGCCTGTAAAAGTTTTGTAGGAAGTGTTCTGTTTCTTACACCACCACTAGGTGTTTCAATATGGTCTACAATGTACGGTTGCATAATAGAACCGTTATTTGCTATAGCAGAAGTAACCATTGCCATAAAAAGAGGAGAAGTAAGGGTTTTACCTTGTCCAATAGCTGTGGCAGCTAATTCCTTTACATCGGAATTGGATTTAAGAGCAAAACTTGCTTTTTTATATTCCAATGGGAAGTTTAAATCAGTATTAAAACCAAAGTCTGTAGCTGTTTTAATAAGCTGGTCGTTTCCTATTTCTTCGGCAACAGTAGCAAAGTAGCCGTTACAACTTTTAGCAAAGGCTGATGTCATATCTACTTTACCATGAGCTTTACCGTCATAACAATGAAGTATACTGTCCCCAAACTTAGTATCACCAGTACACTTAAAGTTAAAGTCCATATATTTTGTACTTACTTCAAGAGCTGATGCAGCAGTTATAATTTTAAATGTAGAGCCTGGAGGATAAAGACCCTGTGTAGCTCGATTTAAAAGGGGAGAGTTTTCATCGTCAGAATTAAGTTCTGCCCAGTTTTCACTTACTGTATTGCTATCAAAAGTAGGATAAGAAACCATAGCAAGTATTTTACCAGTAGATGGTTCTATAGCAACTATAGAACCTTTTTCATGACCTAAGGCCTCTGCGGCCACTTGTTGTAATCGGTCATCTATTGTCAATACTACATTGTTACCTTGAATTTCCTTTCCAAGAAAAACATGACCAATACGCTGTAAAAGTTCGTTACTTACAGTTTGAAGTCTGAAATTGTACTTAGACTCTATACCAGCCTTACCTTTTACAGTATAGCCTACAACATGGGCATAGTTACCAGTTTCGTCATATTTTCTAGTGTATGAACCGTCTGGATTAGCCTCGTCTTGAGCAATAGCCTTTCCGTTAATATCCAATATAGCACCTCTTTTAACATCTGGAAGACCTTGTGTTAATCTAGGGTTAAAAGAATTGGCTACAAAACCATTTGAATCGAAAAGACATAACTTAACTAAATATCCAATTAAAATTAAAAATAAAATTGTGTAAAACCAGAATACTTTTTTTATTGCTGATTTCATCTTCTCGCCACCTTTCTGCGAGGTTTACGAACTTGTTGTTGTCGTTCTCTAGTGTCAACTTCTCTTATTTCCTTATCGTGAGAATATTCTCCGTTTCTGGAAATAATCCATTGTATAATACCTATTATAATATAACTTATAACTATTGATGTACCACCATAGCTAATAAATGGTAATGTAACACCAGTAAGAGGTATGAACTTAGTAACACCGCCAATAATAAGGAATGTTTGGAAAGCTAAAAGGGCGGTAAAACCGGCACATAACAAAGTAAGAAATCTACTGCGATTTTCTAAAGCACCTCTAGCTCCTTCAAGAAGTATAAGTATAAATATTGCTAAAAGTCCTATAGCGAATATTGAACCGAATTCCTCACATATGGCAGCAAATATAAAATCTCGCTCTACTACTGGAATACTTGTGGCATATCCTCTTGTAAGACCTATACCAGTAATACCCCAAGTACATATGGCAAAAAGGGATTGAGCAATCTGATAACCTTTGCCGGCTACATCTGACCAAGGATTTTGCCAAGCCTCAACTCTTACCTGAATATGGGAAAAAAGCTTATAGGCTATAACTGATGCAAGAGAAACAGCACCAATACCTGAAATCAAGTATAAATAGTTACTTGTAGCAATAAAGAGGACTATTAAGTATGTCATTACGAAAATAAGGGCAGAACCTAAATCCTTTTGAACTACAAGAAAAATAACAACTAGACCACTTATAACAGTCGGAGCTATTACATCGTGGAAATCAGGTCGCTTTGAAAGGGCAGATGCTAAGTAAAATACATAGAGCAACTTTACAATTTCAGATGGCTGAAAACCAAAACTTCCTATACTTATCCAGTTTTTTGAACCACCACTTACAGAACCAAATACGAGTGTAAATATAAGCATTACAAAAGAAACTATAATGTAAAGCTTTTTATATTTATCAAGTCTAGGCATTCTCTGTAATATAAAAGGAATAATTGTCAAAAATACAAAACCGGCTATGTTCCAAATAAGCTGTTTTATGGCTAGGGAACTATCAAGTCTGTAAAGTATTATAAGACCTATATCCACTAAAAAGAATATGCAATTATAAAGCAAATGACTGCTTTCGGGATAAAGCCTTTTAACAAGGTTATTGCCAAACATAAGTAGTCCCAGACTTATTACACAGTAGCCTACTACTTGATTTAGGTTTTCCTCAGCATTTACGGAAATAAGTATTATACTTGCCGTAACATGGAAAAGTATAATACATAGCCTTTGCTTCATAAGACCTACGGCTATTTTGTACTCAATAATATCTTCCCTTGCAAGGTTGATTATAAGCCCGTATATAAGGAATACGCCTATATAGGCTATAAATAAATACTTTGCAAGAAGTATAAATATTTCAATCATTTTATAACACCCCTCTGTAGAAATGTCCACCAGTAGCTTTTTCGTTCTTCATATACTTTTCAAACTCTGTTGACATTTTATTGCCCTTTTGTAATACATTGATGTGTTCTTGTATTACAGCTTTTACAGTTTTAGCATTTTCAGTTGTAAAATCCAATCTAAGCATATTGCTGTTAAGTGAAAGTATGTCGTCTTTTTTATTAAGAATACAAATAGGTGCTGAATTGAGAATAAAAGCAACACAGTTATCACAATCCCTAACAATAGGGAATTTTACGCTTTTTCTATCCTTTAATTGATAGTTACCCTCTATTCCTTTTAGTTTGCAATACTTTCCGGACTTCTTGTTTGCACAATGGATACCAACTGGACATTGATGAGTAGTCATTAATGGAAGTCGACCATATATAACAACTTCGCTTTTATCTGATGTTAAGTTTTGTAATTCCTGTAAATTCAATTCAGGAGAAAGTGTATAGTTTTCCAAGTTGTAAGTATTTTCAAGGACAGATACTGTCTGTTTATTGAAAATATTAAATGTGTAGTCTGTAACTACAGGTTTATTTGTGCTTATTTTTCCAAGACTTCTCAAAAGATAGCCGTCAGGGTTGTATTTATCAAGTTTTTCAAAATATTTTCCGTAACCCTCACGAGAAATATAAGGAAGTGCAAAGTATATCTCAATGCCATTTTTATGTGCCATTTCTACAGCTTTACTGTCGAGGACTTCACAGTATATTCTCTTAGGTTTTGTTTCTAAGGCAGACACAAACTGCTCCCAAGTTCTGACTTTTACTGAAATGTTGTTTACATTTTCAGATTTTGTCAATGCCTTTGGTTCATAAGTAGCAGAAATATCTTCTCTTTGAGTGTTTTCTATTATTTTGTTTTCAAGCTCTGAACAGGCATCTCGTCTAAGGCTGTTTAATGCAGAAACTGGAATATAAACATTTTCTCCGATATTGCAATCTACGAAATTAAATGTAAAAGGAGTATCTCCGGTTTTAGAAAGTCTTGATACAATATCTTCTTCTGTCATTGGTCTGTTAAGAGGCGTTTCGGCTGTTTCTCCGTATACTCTTATGCCATAGTCAGGGAATTCTATATAGCTTTTTTCTCCTACATTTACAGAGGCTGTTGCGTTAACAGTCATTTTTCTAGTGTTTTTAGAATATGTCTTTTTAAGAATATCATTAAGGGCTTTGTCAAAGGATTTAAAAACTCTGTCGCCTTTTTGTATATATCCGTCTACTACAACGGAAATTGTACTGCCAACACCTGCTGTTTGGTTTACACCAGTACCTGTGTGCTGTTTTGACCATATTTCTATACCATCGCCGGCAGTAACAGGGCGAGATAACTTTATAGAACATCTTTTGTTTTTAGGGTTGTATCCAGTTACTACACCTATTTCTACACCACTACTTTTAGGGGACTTACTGAGCATACTCAATGAAGAATATGTGTCATAATATCCATGAGATGATGAGCCACCTCTGTTGAAAATCTGTGTAAGATTTGAAATATCCTCTTTATCAATGGTTAAAGTGCCTTTGTCTGTAACTTCGTCAACATATTTTCTGTAGGTAGAAACAACCTCATAAACATACTCAGGGCTTTTCATTCTACCCTC
>ERZ773269.2664-NODE-2664-length-13169-cov-12.948528_pt1 | contig 13169 bp, 11 predicted proteins | sample MGYA00511958_ERZ773269 | MGnify/ENA primary metagenome ERZ773269 (study PRJEB29015, sample SAMEA2737761) | human gut metagenome | biome: human gut; feature: human-associated habitat; material: faeces | place: China | collected 2012 ... | reverse complement strand
ATTTTCAGAACGATATCTACTGATTAATTTCATAAAATTTGAATCAATATTTTTTAAATAGGGAAATTTCTTAACTCAGAACTTTCAATCCTATCCTCTTCCTTCTTATCCTAATAAAGTTTGTAATATTGGAATAACAACGATAAATAGAACCGTACTTAGAGTCACTACATTCGTAGAGAATTCCACATCTCCTTTTCCTTGATTAGCAAGGATCGGGAGAACAGCTAAAGCTGGTGTAGCGGACTGAATCATAAAGGTCTTAAATTCTACTGCCGCCATATTTGGGGAAAAGAACTTCAATACAAGAAGCATGATCAGAGGAGCTAGGATAAAGCGTCCAACCAAGGTGACAATTGTATCTTTATCAAAAGCAATGGTATTCAAGCCTGCCTTAGCAAGAACGATACCAATATAAATCAGAGATAAGGGAGTGACGATATTTCCAACATAGGTTAAGGTGTTCGTTGCGAAATCTGGAATAGGAATTCGGAGAATCAAAACTAGTAGAGCCACAAGAAAACCTACAAGCGGAGCTGGTAGCAATTTCTTCCAGTCAAATTTAGTTGTCTCCTTGCTTTGACCCGATTTACTGTCGCTCGTCATCAAATACACGCCCAATGTCCAGGTGGAAATCGTATTGGTGATATAGTAAATTAAGAAATAAGGAAGAGCCTGGTCCCCAAAAAGAGCAACGTTTAAAGGTAAACCGATAAAAATAGTATTGGCATTAACAAAGGTATTAATCATGGTTCCTCGTCGTCCTGGACGGATCTTGAAAAGCATAACTGCAATATAAGCTACGATATATCCTAAGATAAATGCCACAAAAGTATAAAGGAGGCCTCCAGAAAGACTGATTAGTTTATCTAGCGTTAGGTATTTCATCACCGACACAAAGATTGACGCTGGCAAGGCTACATTCATGATCAAACGAGACAGGTTGGGACCAAAGCTATCTCCAAACCATCCCCTCACCTGAAGAATATACCCCAAAACAATAATAGCGATAATCGGAATGATACTCGTAATCGAGGTTAAAAAGAGTGACATAGGTATCCTTTCTAAATTTCTTAAGTCCACAGCCCATACAAATCTGTCGCTATAGAAGGATAGCAGCAGGAATGAATTATCTATACTCTGGATACCACTTCAAATCACGAACGGCTTTGGCCATATCTGTTTCCTTAGCGCGTGCAAGACCTTGCTCTTGCGCTTTTTTAGCGACTGCTTCCGCTACTTTAATAGAAACATCTGCTACATACTTGAACGGCGGCAAAACAGGAGCTCCTGGTTGTCCTGGATTGACAATACCACTCAATGAATGAGCCGCTGCTCCAATCATTTCATCAGTCAAAAGACTTGCTTCAGAAGCCAGCATACCTAGACCAAGACCTGGGTAAATCAAGGCATTATTGGCTTGACCAATCACATAGTCGACACCTTTATAAGAAACCGTATCAGCAGGAATTCCTGTTGCGACAAAAGCTTTGCCATCTGACCATTCAATCAAATCTTTGGCACTAGCTTCAGCTAGTTTGGTTGGATTTGACAAAGGGAAGATCATCGGACGCTCTGTATTTTCACACATAGCCTCTACTATTTCTTTAGTGAAGGTATTAGGCTGAGTCGAAGTTCCTACAAGAATGGTTGGCTTCACAGTCTTCACTACTTCAAGCAGGTCAGTCAACTTGTCTGCGTTACTAAAGTCAGCACGTTTCTTAGCAAACGGTTTTTGTTCAGAAGTTAGGTCATCCATATCATCAAAGAGAAGACCTTGTTTATCAACCATAAAGAAACGTTTATAAGCTTCTTCTTCAGAAAGACCTTCACTCACCATTTCACGAAGAACACGAGAGGCAATTCCTGCACCAGCTGTTCCCCCACCATAGCAGAGATAAACTTGATCTGTTAATTTTTCACCACTAATATCCAGTGAACCAAAGATACCACCTAGGGTAACGATTCCTGTACCTTGAATATCATCATTAAAAGTTGGAATTTGTTTTCGGTATTTTTCAAGAATATTGGCAGCATTCAAGCGGCCGAAGTCTTCCCAGTGAAGGTAGAGTTTAGGAAAGAGACGTTCTGCTGTTTGAACAAATTGGTCAACGAAGTCGTAGTAACGATCTCCGCGAACCCGTTCGTGACGATTCCCTAAGTAATTAGGATTGTTACGAAGTTCTTCACGGTTAGTCCCTGCATCAATAACTAAAGGAAGGACCATAGAAGGATCGATTCCAGCAGCACCCGTGTAGACCATCAATTTCCCGACAGAAATATCGACACCATTTGTTCCCCAGTCACCGATTCCAAGAATTCCTTCTGCATCTGTTACAACAATGAGACGAATCTCGCGATCCCCAGCAGCATTTTTCAAAGTGCCTTCAATATTTTCAGGATGATTGATATCAAGATATCCCGCATATTGTGGATCTACAAAGAGGTCACTATAGCCTTCAATGGTATCTGCAATGGTTGGATCGTATACAATTGGATTGAATTCCTCCAAATGTTGAGAAAAGAGGTAATAGAAAAGAGTCCGGTTGGTATTAAAAATTTCCATTAGGAAAAGACGCTTTTCCAAATCATTGGCTTTTGTTTGCATCTGTGCATAAGTTTGCGCCGCTTGTTCTTCAATGGTTTGAACATAAGGTGGCAATAAACCAATAAGACCTAGTTCCTTCCGCTCCTCTAAGGTAAAGGCAGTCCCTTTATTAAGGAAAGGATTGTTTAAAATATCATGTGCAGTCATAGTGCAACCTCCTTTTTGATAATATTATACCACTTAATATGTATTTTGAGACGAACTTTGTTATTTAAAAAATACAATCGTTAGTGTATATGTTATAATGAGTCTAGAAGTAAAGCGTTATTGAAAACTCTTTATTCTGTAGATTATTACTCAAAGCACCATTTTGTGATTCTTTAACCTCTTTATGTTATAAATTTCTATACTCATAAGATTTTCGGTAATCGCTCTTTACCATCGGACAAATAAAGCCATACTAAAATATAAATTTATAAGGCAAGTTACAATAGATAAATATCATTTGAGTTTTTTATACAATACTTCGTATTTTTTAAGGTGTTTTTTTGTCATACAAAACTTGTATTCTATTTATATGACAACTAAAAACTATTTACAACAATATATTTCCAAAAAAGTGAAATATTTTCGAACACAAAACAAAATGAGCCAGGAAGAACTTTCGGAACAAGCGGGACTTGGACTTAAGTATATCAACCAACTCGAAAACCAAAATGTGAATCTGACCATTCACAGTCTTGAAAAAGTGATTGACGCCCTAGAGATGACCCCAGAGGAATTTTTCAATTTTGATAGCCTTGAATCAACCTCTGATAAGACTGACAATCTTTCACTCAAAAGAATCAACATGAAGATTAAACAGCTCCCTATTGATAAACGAGAAAAGATCTTGGTCATTTTTGAAAGTATCTTAGATAATCTTTGATATCCCTGACTCACTTACATTTTAACCAGCGAATACTCGTATAGTCAAATTGTAGGATACGGATAAAATTTATTTATCTGGTGATTTCCACTTATTTTTTCTCCAATTAATGAAAGTGAGCCCATATGAATTTAAAAGATCTACAATATTTTTATGACCTCTGCCAGCTTCAATCCTATACGGAAGTAGCAAAACAACATAAAGTCAGCCAACCATCTATTTCTTATGCCATCAAGCGCTTAGAGGAATCTTTTAATTGCAAATTGATTCACCATGATCCTTCACATCGCTCTTTTAAATTAACTAATCAAGGACAAATCCTTCTGAAGCATACAGAACTGATTTTACCTGAGGTCATTTCTACTCGCAAAGAAATTAATCGCTCTTTGGCGCATTGCTCTACTGTAGGATTCCCTCCTATCATCATTCAGTATCTTTTCTCTGTCTTAAATAAAGAAACTGAATTTGATTTTTTAAAAAAGGTACGTCCTATTCGTGGTGGATCCATAGAATTATTAAATCTTCTCCTTAAGGGAGAACTAGATGCGAGCTTACTCGGATTGATTGAACCACTCAATCATCCTTCAATAGAGACACATGAACTCTTTCATAAAGAACTGTATGTCGTTTTATCTAAGAACCATCATCTTGCTACTGCCCCTTCCCTTATTTTTGAAGAATTAGTAGATCAATCCTTTATACTCTTAGACGAACACTTTGTTCACCTGAAAGCTTTTGAACTACTTAATCAAAAGTATCAAAACAAGGCAGAAATATTCTTTAAGAGTGACGACATTATCATTATTAAAGAACTTTTAAACAAAGGGATTGGCGTAAGTTTACTGGCTGATATCGCACTTTCTGATGAAGATGATGATTTAATAAAAATCCCTCTAATACCAGAGGACCGGATAACATTTACAGTTTATTATGCTTATCTCAAATCAGCTACACTGTCTTCAGAAGTAGAAGCCTTATTTAATCTCATTAAATCATATGAATAGAAAAAACTCTAACTATCAACTACCTGATAGCTAGAGTTTTTTACATTATAGGTATTAGACTAAAGTACGAAGAAATAGGATATTATCGCCGAATCTTTCATTTACCTGATACCATTCAACGAGATTCCCAATTATAAATCTACAAAGTGTCGATAAAAAAGAACACCCCGAAAGGTGCTCTTTGTATGTATTGTAATTCTCTCGAATTAACGTTTACTAAATTGTGACGCTTTACGAGCTTTCTTAAGACCTGGTTGGAAACATTTCTATGTGAATAAGTTTCAATATGTGCTTAAAATCAATGTTTTCCCACGTTTTCAGAAAGATATATTTCATCTAATTTGAATAAATTTCATTTGAATGGTGTGAATTTCACCCTAAAAATACACGAATTGAGCTAGATTTTACCAGAAAGTTCACACCATTCTTCAATTATACTTAACCGTTAACTATCACTATCTAGTTAACGGTTTTCTTGACGACATTTTACTACCGTCTTAGTTGCTTTAATCCTTTTATCTGCATACTGAACAACATCTTTGATAACTAGTTTTTGAATAGCCTGAGTTAAGAGAGCCATAAACTCATAATTAATATTTTCTGTACCATTCACAGGAAGAGAGATAATTAATTCATCTGCATCTTTAGCATAAAAATTTCTATCATAAGAAAATTTCCCTGTATGACTAGCTCTATGAATAGCTGTAGTTACAAATAAAGATGCAAATTTACTTAATTTATCAGTATGCACAACAGCTATATGGTCATCTGCACCATATTCATAATTTCGATATTTTGCAGAACCAAACATATCTATTGTTGTAGTATTAGATTTAAATATCTCAACATCGTTTCCAATAAATGCTGATATTCCAGTATTCGTCTCACCTGCTGTAACAAAAGGTAAATTACCTTTGACTCTATCTAAACTTTTTAATCGTTTTCCTCGAGTTGATTTACCGAACAGTTTTTCTAGATTAAATTCTCTCCACTCCAAAGTGTGATAGGCCCGAAGAGCGTTTCGCTCTTCAATGGACAATTCATAATTGTCCAATCCGCTTACCTTTAGGTAAGCGGATAGCTCCGCTATCCGCTCCGCCTCCAGCTCCGCTATCCGCTCCGCCTCCAGCTCCGCTATAAAGGACTCCATAAATTCAAAGTCTACTTGATTGTTACATGTTGGAAGTAGGATAATCTCCTCTTTCAACGAAGATAAAGTAGGATAACTAGAATACCCACTATATTTCGATAACGCTCTATTGATTACTACAATCAACCATTGATTAAACAATTTTTCAATGTTAGGTTCCAGTATAAACATATTCTGACTAGAATACCATTCTTTTTGTCTTAACTGTGCATGAATAGCTCCTATCTGACTTATTGAAATACAGTGAGCTTTATTTGGTTTTGAATCTAATTTTTTTACATATCCTTGAAGTCCATAATCGGTTTGTGTTCGACCAATAAATTCATAAGTATCTGTTGACTTTTGAACAAAATTCATCTTTCCCGCATCATATCCACGAGAGGTTGAAATAGCAAACAAGTCATCTAATCTATATTCGCCCCACTCAACATTTGCTAATTTTTGATTGAGTGAGGCTTCTATTTTCCCAGCTTTTCATCCCCTTCTTTTCGATTTTTTAACAAGTTAGAAACTTCCCAAGATAAGTAATCTCCAATTGTTTTCTTAAAATCATCTAACGTAGGTTTCAAGTCAATCGGTGCGGTTTGATTCCAGTCATCACCTTTTGATACATCAATATTACCTTCATAGTATTCTGATTCTGTTAGATAATGTAGCTTACTTTTACCATATTTCACCAAATCTACCACTTCTTGATACTTTTCTTTAGCATGGTCTGTATCTCTAAGATTATTACTAGATTTCTTACGATTGCTTCTGGTATAACCATCATTTGTAAAATCAATAAATTTTACCGTATAGTCATTTTCGTGTGCTTCGCCCACTCGAAAAACATAGATATAGGTCTGAACGCTAGATTTCCCTACAAACAAGTCTATAGGCATTTTGATACTTGCTAACAAACGATTAGACTTCAATATTTCCTTGTTAATTTCAGAAGCCTTACCACTGCCAGCTGAACCTTGAATGATGACAGATGCATATCCCTTATCCATCATGGACAGCGCACGCTTCACAAAGATCATCCCATTTCCTTCAGCTGAGTATGGAGGATTTAGGACAAATGCTGTTGCTGGGAATTTTTCGTCTGTTTTACCATAGCCATATTTACCATTAAACTGAATCAATGAGTCTTCATTGATGATATTAGATGAACCGTCACCCATCATAATCATATTTAAAACCGCAAGCATATAGACTGATGATAGGATTTCAAGACCTAACAATTGATTCGCTTTGATTTCAGCTTCTTTTTTATAGAGTTCATCAGGTGACGTAATTTTCTCCTTAGCGTCATTGAGCATCTCGTTCATCGCTGAAACTAATAGTCCTGCCGACCCTGTGGCAAAGTCCCAAACGTAAGAATCCTTATCGACACGTGCCAATTTTACCAATAAGGTTGCCACATAAGATGGAGTCAAGACAACATCATTCAGCTTATCCTGAGTGAAACCAAGCCATGAATACATTTCATTAAATAGTTTACCAGTAAAGTCAGTATTCAGGCCAATTTTGTAATAAATACCCAAATCATCAACAATCTTGCTGAAAACACGCTTAAGCTGACTTTCACCATTAACTGGCTTGTTGATATTATCTGTAGTCAATGTATTCTTTAAGGTACGAATGATAAGGTCTTTTTTCGCCTTTGGAATCTTCTTCTCATTCAAGAAAGAATTGACCTTTCGGATAACAATATCACCGTCGCGATTATCTTCTTCCGTTGATGATTTCAAATCCTCCTTATCCAGCGGTTTCACCTTACCTGCAACACCAATAGTAGCAATAATCGAAGCAGCTACCAGATAGACACGGTCATTTTCGCCCAAGCCTTTTTCACTCTGATAAATATCATTATTGAGCTTGGTTAGACTAGCATCAATTTCTTTTTCACGTTGTTCTTTCAGCTTTTCAGCTTCATCAGCTGTCAGCTCTAATGATTTGACCTTTTCGACAAAGACATCAAAATTAGCAGACTTCAAGAAAGACAAGTCAGTATAGTCATCTACTTTTTGACCAATACCAAAATTATCTTTTGAAACAAAGTAAACACCAATCTGTGTCTGAAGCTCTCCAAACTCATCTTTATAACCTGTCACACCAATAGAAATAATATTGGTGTAACTGGTGTAGTGCAAAAGGGCATTGGCATAGTGCACCGCACCATTAACTGCAAAAGAGTTGATATTAGTATAGTTAGGCTCATTATTTGCCTTGCGGTTATCAACCTGACCATCTTTGTCCAGCTTTTCCAGTTTGTCCTTGTAGCCCTTATACTCAATCAGGATCGGCCAATAATCAGTATGCTTGTCTTGAAGCAATAGCTTGGCATCTGGACGATTCCCGCCCTTACCTCCACTTTTTGAAGCGTACTCATTTAACGCCTTATCAATTTCAGAATTAAGTGTCTCTTGCTCTAACTTATAATCCAAACCATACGACTTTAGCCAGCCATTAACCAAATCAGCAACCATCGGCTCAACTGATTGTACTTTTGCTTTTGCCATAAAGAAAGCTCCTATTTGTTTCAATATTTTATACTATTATAACATATAATTGTATACAACCAGAGGGGAAACCTCTGGTTTTAATATTCAATATTGTTTGTTTCAATTTCAGAATCGAAATCCTCCTCAAGTTCAGAATCAATTTCCTCTTCAAGTTCTTTTATTTGCTTTTGTGTTATCAACCGAAGAAACCTTTCTTCTGAAAAATACGAAGTAGTAGACAATGAAGAGAACATACTATTAAAGTACATTTGTTCAATGTCTCCAAAAATATCCTGTTGCGCCTCTATCAACTTATCAATATAAATTTTATTTACACTTAACAAAACAGACATAACATCAACATCGTTCTTTTCTGCCATCGTCAAGTGATGTCCATATTCTTCAGGCCCCCTAACCATACTAATCTCCATTAATTTTGAATTAATTTTAAAGTTGTCAAGAGTAATATCATATACACGCTTTCCAAGCGATTGGTGCATTTCCATGTTTAATATGGGTTCAAGTATATTTTTTAGGTTCTTTTGGAATGCTTCATTAAAATTCTGAAAATGAATGATATCTGGTTTCCAAAGAAAATGTCCAGTTTGATCCTTTGATTCATACTTGTATTCCATATGTAAGAATTCAATGAATCGGTCCATAATTTTATCAGATTCAGTTTTCATGCAAAAGAAATAGACTGCTTCAGCAAATACATCAATATTCGCGTTCTTATAATCAGAAGCAAACATTGATCCGAATTCCCGATCTTCATCAATCGCTTTATCTAATGCTTTATATCTGGCTAATGGGACATAATCAATCAAGATAGAGTATGTCATAGAAGAATACACTGGATGCTTGGATAGATCTAAAAAAAGATTTAAAACGAAATTGAATTTGTCGCTGTCAGTGTAGCTTTCACCAACTCCCCAAAAAATTTCTTGAAGACTAATAAATTCAAAGTTATTCTTTCTCATTTCCAATTCCTCATCTTTATTTGAGGAGTATGATTTAAAATTTGGCTTCAACTTTATATTTTCTAACAATGACTCAGCGACTCTGACTGTCATCTTTTTGTATAATTGGTCGGGATCAGATTCTCGAATATCTTTAATTGTTTTTGGTTTATGTTCATATAAATGGCTATTCCTGATTAGTTTTAAATCGGAGTAAAGACTGCTTCCAGAAGACCTTAGAGCATAACGTTTTTTATTGATAACTTCAATTCGTTCATTAATTCGATCTTGAGCATTTTTTAAATAGTAATTTAATAAACTAGTAAACATCATCGTTAACCTTTCTTTTAAAAACGGAAAATTTCAGTTTATATTTTACAAATAAATCCTGAAATTGTCAAAAACAAACCTGTATAATAAAAGCATAAGAAATCCGGATTTCTTAAAAGCATCTCGGCTAAGCGAGCTCTTCTTAGAACAGCAAGATAAACGAGGTAAATATAAATGAATACCAAATTACAAGAAACGCTTCGTGAACTACGAGCAAAACGATTGACCCATTATGGAAACCCAGCGTATCAAAGAGTTTCTAAAGATTGGTTTTTCAAAACAGTTCCAACCGAACTCAATGACCTTTGGTATGGACAAGATGGATTGTCGTTCTTAACTTTATCTATAGCTTATGATTCAGATATTGATGTGATGTCTGAAGATGAGCTAATAGATTGGATTGACAAAGAACGTCAGATCAATAACCGTTTGGAAAAGATTTTTTCCAACCTTGACAAAATGAAAGCAGGTAAAAGAGATGGCAAAAACTAATTGGAATCGGACTCTCGCGGAAGTTCTCATGCATGAGACACAACCAAAAGTAATGACTAGCGAAAAAACTGGAAATGAATATACAGCTGATGTTATTACTACTTTAAAAGTAGTATCAATTGGTTCAATCGAGGAAATTGACGGAAAATACAAGTACTCGGTTGTAGATACAATTAACGATCTAGAATATACCATTAAAGTACCAAATAAAGTCGAAGTTAAGTTCGGTACAGTCCTTAACTTCAGTAATGTACGTGGTAGTGCAACTGCAAATGGTATCGGTTGGTATGCTGCTGACTCAGTAGCTGCGCTTCAGCGTAATGCGTAAGCGTAGATTCAGAAGAATCAAGCCAACACAAAATTGTACACCTCAGGGCTATCAACTATCTCTGATAGCCCTTACGGTTACAACTGGGTTGACTGGATTGATCCTCTTCATAAATCAAACAATAACAGTACTGTCAACATATCTGGTAAAACCATTGATATACAGTATCACCGTAACGATCATCACATTCTTTATACTATTGTATACTTGGTTTCAACGCGAAAAAGTTTCATCAATTGAGATACCGCCCATGTCTAACAAAGCTCGAAAATTAGCACAGCAATTAACACGTTTAATTGCTTGCAATGATTATCAAGAAGCTCAAATCTAGCGATATTATCGTTAAAGAAGCTTATATCATTAAACATGACAAAGACAAGATTTCGACTTGGAATTCCAACCTGATGACAAATACAGTCGAAGATAAAGCAGTTCATGTTCATACTTTGTTGAAATTTGAAAAAGGTATTTCCTTGAATAAAATTGCATTAGCTGTTGAAGTTGAACCACAGTACCTAGAAAAACTCAAATCTGGTAGGTATGGTTATGACAATTGCTTAGCATACTTAGTGCACGCAAAAGATGAAACAAAATATCAGTACCGGCCAGAAGAAGTCACCACCGTCTTAGGTGAAGATTACACAAGCATCTACAATCGAAGTATAGAAACATGGCTTAAAGGGCGAGCGACAAAAAAGGCTAAAGAAACAAAACTTAGTATTGACTGGTTATGCGAGCAAATTCTGGAAGGAAAAATTACAAAAAATAATATCATGCTTACTGACGATTACTACACAATCTACGGACAATACAAACGAAGGATTAACGAAGCCCTAGAAACAGCTGGAGAACGCAAAAGTTATCGGACAATAGCTGATCTAGAGGAAGGGAAATTTAAAAAGACAGTTATTTTTATCAGCGCAAAAAGTGGCATGGGGAAAACGAAACTCAGTAAAGCCTTGATAGAAATTATTCAAGCAACCGCAATGAAGAATGGATTAAATTGGGAAACATGTGTAACTGCTTCTACCAATGCATTCGATGAGTACAACGGACAAGAAATTCTATTCCTAGACGATATCAAAGGGGATAGCTTCACTGTTTCAGACTGGTTAAAGTTACTAGATCCGTACACGATAAGTCCAATATCAGCTCGATACCATAATAAAATAGGCTCAGCAAGAATGATTATAATAACAAATACAAAGTTACCAGTTGAGCTATTTTACTTTGCTAAGAATAACTATAACGAAGATTTGGGTCAATTTATACGACGGATTGACTTGTTAGTACACATACACAATGATGTTTTTCATGTTTGTCCTCACGAGAAAAGAGAAGAAGAAAGTACAATAATCGCTTTCGGAACTAACATTCGCGTCCAACACTCTTACACTTTCCAAAAGTCTCATGCTATTCAGCGAGATGAGGCATTAGAAGAAATTCTAGAAACAGTGATAACAAATATGAATTGGAACAAAACAAAAAAGGTTATCGATGCAAGCGACCAAACTAACAACGATAACCCAAACAATCAACAAAAATAGCACAACTACTTTTGTTGTTGCTATTATCTCAAAATTCCTTGAAAGAAACAAGAGGTAAGTAAATGCAAGTATTTTTACCAGATGAACAAATTAAGTTTCTTATTGACGATGCAGTCAAACGAGAAATTGAAAATCAACTAAACAACAGCAACATTGAAAGTTCATATTTAAACAAACGACAAACCTGCGAATACCTTGGGATCTCCAATAACACTCTTGACAGTTGGATCCAAAAAGGTTTACCAGTAATTCGTGTCGGGAAAACTGTCCGATTTAACAAAATTGAAATCAATCGCTGGTTACAAAATCAGTAGCAATTTTACCATGGTTTGTTATAATAAAGCCACGGTATTTTTCTAGCTCAATTAAAAAGGAGAATACCATGTCTATTACAAAAACTAAAAACGGAACCTATCGCTTACGTATTTATATTCCTGAGGAAGTAAAGTCTTCACTAGGTGTTGATAAGAAAGTGATTGAAAAACGGTTCAAAACAAGGAGTGAAGCAAAAAAATACGAACTAGAACTTCAAAACAAGATTGACAAAATTCTTAGTGGAGGTTCTGCTTCATTAGAGAATAGCGGTTCTATTCTCTTTTCAGATTTCTATCAAAACGTTTGGTGGGAATCCTACAAAGCAGGTCAAACTACTTCTACTGCTAAACCACCTTCTCAAGCAACTATAGTTGGAACAGAAATTGCTTTTAGAAAACACATCTTACCCTTACTTGGGAATTATTCAATAGACTTTCTTAATCAAAATAAGCAAGTTGTACTAAATCTATTGACTCAAAAGGCTGAAGAATATGCAAATTTCAAAGTTATCAGGAGCTACGTTAACTCTATCTGTGACTGGGCAGAAGAATTAGAGTATATCGAAACTAACCGCCTATCAAAAACGATAAGCCGTATCAAAGCCACTAAGAAAATCAAGCTACAGGAAGCTAAAAAAGATGAAGATTTATATCTATCTCAAGAAGAACTTCAAGCATGGTTTACAGCTTTTGAAAAGGATTTAGAGACTGAAAAGATTCTATTCAAAGACTATGTTTTATTCTATACTACCTTCTTCTTGGGGGATAGGAAATCAGAGAGCTACGCTTTGCAATGGAAGCATATCAATACAAGTGAACAGGAAATTCAGTTAGTACAAGCTTTAGATAAATACAAAAATCCAAAGTCTACCAAAGGAAACAAGAAGACAACTTTTCAAATTCCTAGTGAGTTAACTGACTTGCTTCAAGAATGGAAAAAAGAACAAAAATATGAACTGGCAAAGTTTGGTATCATCACTAATCCAGAACAATTCATCTTCACTTACATAGATACTAGAGGAAACATCAATAAACCTTTACATTCTGACTATCTCAATAATAAGATGAAAACTATCAGAA
>ERZ773269.2663-NODE-2663-length-13173-cov-3.919957_pt1 | contig 13173 bp, 15 predicted proteins | sample MGYA00511958_ERZ773269 | MGnify/ENA primary metagenome ERZ773269 (study PRJEB29015, sample SAMEA2737761) | human gut metagenome | biome: human gut; feature: human-associated habitat; material: faeces | place: China | collected 2012 ... | reverse complement strand
TGGTCTCCTTGTAAATGCTAAATCTTTATCTATAAAAGTATACATGATTTCTTAGCTTATATCTAGTACACCGACATAGAACTTTCAAAAATACAGATGCCTAGTCACATCACTTATTTACAATACGAAAAAAGAGCTACATCTGCAAGTAGACGTAACTCTATAATCGAATTTAAATTAGTGGATGAACAACACACCAACGGCTGAAACCGTACGTGATGAGATGACGTATTCACCTTGTGCATTCATTTCTGAAATCGTCACCATACCACCGTTAACACCCGTAACGACTGCGACGTGACCGTATGATGATGCGCCAGCTACCCCTGGCATGAAGACAGCGACTGATCCTACAGTTGGGTTTGTGTCAACCAAACGACCTGCTGCGGCTGCGCTGGCTGCCCATTGGTTAGCGTTTCCCCAGTAGTTACCTACCCATGACAACGTGTTCTTTACATACCACGTGCATTGTCCGGCGTAATATGAGTTACCAGGCACGGCAGTCATATCAGTGTTGTAGCTTGGCGCTGAAGGCGCATTGACTACTGGTGCCTCAGCAACCGGAGCTTCAACTGCAGCTTCCTCAACAACTGGCGCTTGTTCTACAACCGCTTCTTCAACTGGTGCAACTTCAGCTACTGGTGCCGTTTCTTCAGCAGCAGCTTCTTCAACTGGCGCCTCTGAAGCAACCACTGCATCAGCAGTCAACTTAATTTCTTGGCCAACCAAAATGAAGTGTACATCTGAGATGCCGTTTGCGGCCGCAATTTCATCAGTCGTCAATGCCGTTGCTGATGCGATCGTTGACAATGTATCACCCGCTTGCACAACGTAAGTGTCACCTGCAGCTTGAACAGCAGTTTGGACATCTTCAACCGTCTTTGCACGCCATGATGACGTTGGTTGTGCTGAGTCATCAGCTGATGCTGAAGTCGTCATTGTCATTGGTACCATTGCAACTGCAACCGTCGCAACCATTGCGGCTACCCGGTTCTTACCTGATTTGTACATCTTCTTGTGTGAATTAGCGTTTTGCATGAACTCCTCTTAATGTCGCTCGTGTAAAGCGTCTCTTCTTAATTTCTGTATTTGTGTGTTGCTTTTTGTGATTAACTTAACAACAGGTATAAGATTACAGGCGTTTCATGACAACGTAATAACAGCCCGGAAACAACTTGTACTTCATAGAATGTTCACAATTATAAACACATTGAACTGGCATCCCCAGTACCTTTCTCAACACGGGGTTTACATTTTTCTTCACAATTACCAAATTGTTATCAGACAATAAAAAGCTATTTCACGTACAAAAAGTGCGTTAAATGACAGCAATGTAACACGTTTTCAGCAAAAAAAGAGCGGTGCACTATCGCAACCGCTCTTCATCATTGGATTTTTTAATTAAAACTACCAGTCATTTGATCCATGTGCGTGACTTGTCCAGTCGTTGCATCATATCGGAACAACCCAGCCATATTCGTGACTGATGGATCACTTGGGTTATCAACACGCGCTTCGATTTGATAGACCGAGCCCGTGTTAGCCGTAATGAAGTACGTCACATCCGAACTAAGGCCACCATTAGCACGCTCGTAAGCAATCACTGCGTTAATCGCGTCTTGTGACGTATTCGCAGTTGATGGCGCCGTTTGAATTGATGCTGCTGGCTGTGCTTGAGATGATGAACTCTGACTTGCCGCAACTTCAGACGTTTCAGACTTCACTGTAGGCGTCGCTGATACCGCTGTATCGCTAGATGAACTTGCTGATGATCGAGATTGAGAGTCCACCGTAGACTTCGCTGCTGAACTCTTCTTACTACTTACAGATGAAGTAGACTTACTAGACTTCGATTGTGTCATTTCTTCTTGTGTTGCATGACGACCGTCCGCAACCGTGCTCCAGGCCATTGCCCCTCCAAAGCCTAGTAGAAATACAAGTGCCACTGCACCAATTACTTTTACACCCTTCATTATGCTATCCCCTTTCAGCGACTTTTTTGATAACGTAATCATAACACAGGTTACAAGAATGTAACAGGAATATTTAAGTACGTTTCCATGAAGAAATTGTCACGCTTAAATCGGGCTTACCACCAACCATTTGCTTGGCGGAACTTAATCGCGTTATCGATTGAACCGTAACGTGTCACCGCGTAATTAATCATCCCCGCAGTTTGTTGGGCAACGGTTCCAGTTCCCCATGATTGTTTTGTTTGTCCTAGGCCACGATACCCATTTGGTGAAACCGCATTTGGATTACCTCCTGATTCAGGCATGACAATGTACTTCCACATCGCATCGGTACCACCCGCCGCAATAAACTGATCATAGACTGAACCTTGATTGGCACTACTTGCCTTTTTCGTACCAACACCTGAACCATCAAAATACCAATCAACACCGTTAATATTAATTGTCGTATTCGTCACCTTCAAATAAGTACTTGGATCAAAGTAGTAGTAGTTACCGGCCCATGATTGCAAACCGCTTTGGACAGTACCATCATTACCAACTAGGTACCAGCTACCCCAACGTGCTTGAATGTAATTGCGCTTCGTTGAAAGAGCCTTCGTACTTGGATCAAAGTAATAGTAGGTACCAGCCCATTGTTGAACACCAGATAGTGCTGCTCCATCATTCCCTAAAAGAACTCCACGGCCATCTTTTTCCGTTTGGATATAAGTATTCTTCTCACGTAAGTATGTTGATGGGTTAGCATAGTAGGTATTACCTTTATAGTTATAAAGTCCACTTACAACTCGACCATCATTGCCAAACATATACCAATCGCCCCATTGTGATTGACGGTAGTCATTATCTACACGGAGGTAGGTCGTTGGATCAAAGTAGTAATAAGTACCAGCCCACTGTTGAACACCAGATTGAGCAATACCGTCCTTTACAAAATACCAATTCGTATTTCCTTGAACATTTGTATCTGGAATTGTAGGTAATTGAACATATTGTGTTCCCTTCAAATCTTGATCAGTTTTACCATTGTATACCCACTGGTTATTAGCATTTTTTTGCCAATCAGTTGTTTGCTGGCCTTTATTCTGATCGTTGTTACCTGTAGATCCATTATCATTGCCAGCGCTTTCTTTTTGATCTTGTCCATTTTGAGACTGATTCGTTTTACCAGAATTATTTGGCTGAGGGACAGTATTTCTTACATCCCCAGTATTACTAGTTTTTCCTTGATCAGAAGCTGACTGACTAGTATTAGTTATACCCTTCTCTTGATTTACTTGGGCTTGAGGAGTTGAAACACCAGTAGTTAATGTATCCGCATTAACAGTAGTATTGCCAGCTACTAAACCTAATGTTGCGGCAAATGTTACTACTGCCGCAATACACCATTGCTTGCCACTTTTGTAAAGTTTAAAGTGTTTCTTAAATTCCATAACTATTCCTCTTAAATTTAATTATTACGTTATAAATATAACGCAAAAATAGACCGTTTTCAATTGAAAATCTAATCGCTTTTGAACTTCTTCTACTGTTTCTAGAGGTGCACCACTAGTGGTTGCCACAGTTCTTGACCATCAACGTTGCTCTTCTTCCCCCAGAGTGCCTTAACTTGTTTAGATAGTTCTTTCATTACTCAATTCCCAATATTTTTAAAACCGCTTTCACATAACTTTTGTATTATATCAAAATTTGTACTAATTTTCATTCCGCCTTTTCTTTACTACCACCTCTCTTAATGACTATTCTCCCACATCACTCGGACATATCATGTCGCTAGCCAAAAACAGCCCAAATTTCCATAAAAAAAAGAGACTGGAACAAATTCCAGTCTCTTTTTTAGGCATTGACCTAGTCAAGAGTTTACTTGTCGCGACGACGTTCAGCAATGCGGGCACTCTTACCAGTCCGTTCACGGAGGTAGTAGAGCTTAGCACGGCGTACACGACCGTAGCGTACAACTTCGATCTTTTCCACCCGTGGTGAGTGAAGTGGGAAGGTCCGTTCAACACCAATCCCGTTACTGATCTTACGTACCGTGTAGGTAGCGGAGATACCAGCACCGTGGCGCTTGATAACAACCCCTTCGAAGATCTGAACACGTTCGCGGGTCCCTTCAACGATGAGGGCGTGTACCCGAACGGTGTCACCGGCGCGGAAGGCCGGAATGTCACTGCGTAACTGACCAGCAGTTACCTTTTCGATTAATTGATTTTGACGCATAATATTTCTTTCCTTTCGCCGACATTCATTAATTCCCTTGGAACCAGCGGAATACCGTTTATGCGGCTTACATAGCCAACAACTAATGTACCATTTCTCCCGCTAAATTGCAAACGGAATTTAGCCCTTCTTAGCCAAGGTGGAGTGGCGAATCCCATACAAAAAGTAGACTAGCAGGCCGATGGCAAACCAACCGACCATCATCCACTTGGCATCGACGTTTAAGTTCCAAAAGATGACGGCCGAAAAGATCACCGATACCGCCGGCAAGATCGGGTAACCCGGCATCTTGAACTGGGCTTCGGGTAGGTCCTTCCCTTCGCGGCGCCGCAGGGCGTAAATCCCCAGCGAAACGAAGATGAAGGCCACCAAGGTTCCGGCCGACACTAAGGTTGCTAAGAAGGTGAAGGGGAAAATCGACCCCAAAACCATCGCCAACACGGTGATCGTCCACAGGGCTCGGTTTGGCACCCGCTTGGCGTCGACGTGACCCAAGAAAGACGGCAGGAGCCCGTCGCGGCCAAAGGCGTAAATTAGCCGTGAGGAGGCCAGTAAAATGGCAATCAAGGCCGAGAAGATCCCGATCAAGGCGACAACGGATAAGAGGTTGGCGGTCAGGTAGTGGCCAGACTCGCGCAAAGCCCAAGCAGCTGGTTCGGCATTGTTGGCGTAGCGCGAGTACTTAAACATCCCCACCAAGACCAGCGAAACGACGATGAAAAAGCCAGTCCCCAAAACTAAGGTGCCGATCAAACCACGCGGCATCGTCTTTTGGGGATTCTTGGTTTCAGCGGTATTGGCCGCGATTGCATCGAAGCCAACGTAGGCAATGAAGATCTGCGAGGCCCCGGCCATAATCCCGGTCCAGCCGCCAAACGTGGTCCCCGGCCGGTGTGCGGGAATAAAGGGGTGGTAATTTTGGGTGTGAATGGCCGTCGCCCCGACCACGATGAAGAGGATGATCACCAAGAGCTTAATGGCGACGATCGTGTTTTCAATCCGGGCGACCTGGTGGACCCCGTGGGATAAAAGCCAACCAACTGCTAAGATTGCGATGGCGGCGAAAATATCGACGTACGAACCACTGGCAGGGTTAAAGCCCCCGGTCAGGGCGGTGGGCAGTTTAATCCCAAACGAAGCGAGAAAGCCCTGCATGTAAGCCGACCAGCCGGAGGCGACAAAGGCAACTGAGATAAAGTACTCGGCTAATAGGGCCCAGCCGGCAATCCAACCAAAGAATTCGCCGAATAAGACGTTCATCCAAGAAAAGGCCGAGCCGGCAAAGGGCAGTACCGAGGCGGTTTCTGCGTAAGCCAGGGCCGACAGTCCGGCCCCGATGGCCGCCACGATGAAGGCTAACGGCACGGCCGGGCCGGTGTGTTCGGCGGCCACGATCCCGGGCAAGGTGAAGATGGCGGTTCCGACCACCATCCCGGTCCCTAGGCCAATTAAGTCGATGGTGCGCAGGGTTGGCTCCAGTTGGCCGTCCTTTAATTGGTAGACGCTGGGGTCCTCTTGTTTTAAGAGACGAGCGATTAATTTTTTCACGCTGGGCCCCCTACTTCGGTGCGTCCGGATCCAAGTCGAGCTTGAGGTCTTGCAAGATGATCTGTTGTTCCCGACTCAGCTTGGCGTTTTTTAATAAATCGGGGCGCCGTTCTAGCGTTCGTTTCAATGATTCACGCATCCGCCACTCCCGAATCTTTTCGTGGTTACCGCTGGTCAAGACCTCCGGCACCTTCATCCCCCGGAAGTCAGCCGGACGGGTGTACTGCGGGTATTCAAGCAGCCCGTTGGAAAACGAGTCGCCCATCGGAGAAGACATGTTCCCCAACACCCCGGGAACAAAGCGGACGGTGGCGTCCACCATCACCATGGCGGCCAATTCACCCCCGGTCAAAACGTAATCCCCCAAGGAGGCCTCGTCGGTCACCAGCTGGCGGATTCGTTCGTCATAGCCCTCGTAGTGACCGCAAATAAAGGTCAGGTGTTCTTCTTGGGCCAGTTCCATAGCAAAGTCCTGGTCAAAGCGCCGCCCGGCCGGGTCCATCAGGATCACGCGGCCCTTGGGATAAGTGTCCTTGGTTTCTTGTTCAATGGCGTCCATGGCGTCAAAGATTGGCTGAGCTTGCAAAAGCATCCCGGCGCCCCCACCAAAAGGGGCATCGTCAACGTGACGGTGCTTGTCGGTGGTGTACTGGCGAAAATCAGTCACCTTAATATCAACAAAGCCATCGTCTTGGGCCCGTCCCACGATCGATTGACCCAACGTAGCGTCAAACATGTCCGGGAAGAGGCTTAAAATATCAATCCGCATTATTCCAATCCCTCCAAGAGTTCCACGATCACCTTGCCACCAGCTAAGTCGACTTCTTTAACCACGTCATCGATCACCGGCAACAAGAGGTCGGTCTTTTGTTCACGGTCGACCACCCAGACGTCGTTAGCACCCGGGGCCAGGATTTCCTTGATCTTCCCCAGCACCCGGCCGTCAACGGTTTCCGCCGTCAAGCCGATGATTTGGTGGTAGTAGTACTGCCCCTCTTCTAATTCCGCTTGGTCTTGATCCGCCACCTTTAACTCGGCGTCACGGAAGTGTTGGACTTCGTTGATGTTATTGAACTGCTTAAACTTAACCAACACCAGCCCCTTGTGCATTCGGGCGTGTTCCACCGTCAATTCGACGGGCGCTTGATCCTTTTTCACCAGGTATAAAGTGGCGCCATCGGCAAAGCGTTGATCAACGAAGTCGGTGGTTGCGACCACCTTGACTTCCCCCCGAATGCCGTGGGTATTAACGATTTTTCCAACCGTATAGAGTTCCATTCGCTCGTTCCTCTTTCTTTTATCTACCTTAATGTACAAAAAAAGGCAATTCATCACGTCCTTAAAAGAACGTGTTTCCTTGCCCGCTTTCAAAAAAACTCCCACAAAGGCTTGTGGGAGTTTTCTAATGACGGTGGTCATGAATGATCAGCCGAATTTTCTTGTCATTCACCCGCTTATCACGAGCCCCTTCGACAATGGTCCGCAAGGCTGCGGCAACGTGTCCTTGACGGCCAATCACCCGGCCAGTATCCGTAGACGCAACGGTCACCCGGAACTGATGGTAGCGAGAAGTATTTTCTTCTTCTACCTTGACCGCCTCAGGGTGTTTCACTAGCGGTGCCACTAAGGCAACCACTAGCCCCTTAAAATCAACCTCTTTCATGACCGATCACACCATTACTTCTTAGCGTACTTGGCTTCGTGGTACTTCTTCATAACACCGGCCTTTTGCAGCATGTTGCGAACAGTGTCGGAAGGTTGCGCACCCTTTTGTAACCATTCCATCACAGCGTCCTCGTCGAACTTAACTTGCTTTGGCGTGGTCAGCGGGTTGTAAGTACCAAGAGAAGTGATGAAGCGACCATCACGTGGTGAACGTGAGTCGGCAACAACAATCCGGTAGAATGGACGCTTCTTGGAACCCATCCGCTTTAAACGAATCTTGACTGACATAGTGACACCTCCTTAACCTTTTTTCTAACAGGTAATAATATACCAAGTTTTCCAAGGATTGTAAAGTAGTTTTTCTTGACAGCCTCGGAAATTTTTCTGGTTAATGGTTAGGTGCCCCTACGACATTGCCTACTTAGCTTCACCTAGCTTACGCTTAACCAGGTCCGGGTCGGTCTTGCCGGGATTTAATTCGACTAACTTCCCAGCGCCAATGTAGATGACCCACTCGGCCAGGTTAACGATGTGGTCGCCGGCCCGTTCCAGGTTCCGAATAACGGTCATGTAGGTTTCCAGGGCTGGAATCGCCGCCTGGTTTTTCATCATCGCCGCTAAGACCCGCTTTTGTTCGGTCACGTAAATCATGTCGACCTTTAAGTCCTGGTCCGCCACTTCGTAAGCCGCCTTTTCGTTGGTGTAAACGTAAGCGTCCATCACCTTTTCCAGCATCTGGCGCACAATCTCAGTCATCTTTTCAATTTCTTTTTCGATCTCACCGTTGTGGTTTTTCTTGTCGAAGTTGATGGCGGAGCGGGCGATGTGGGTGGCGTAATCCCCCAGCCGTTCGACGTCGTTAGAGGCCTTTAAAATCGAAATAATCTTCCGAAAATCGCTGGCCAACGGCTGTTGCAGGGCCATTAGCTTAAGGGCCCGCTTTTCCAGGCTGATTTCTTCGTCATTGATCTGGGCGTCCGTGGCCAACACTTCCCGGGCCAGGGCGCTATCGTGATCGGTAAAGGCCTTAGCCGCCTTATAAATCTGCTCGGAAGCGTCGATCCCCATTTCCATAAAACGGGTCCGCAGTTTCTTTAATTCTTCGTCAAAAATTACACCCATTGTTATTTCCCCCTTTAGCCAAACTTCCCGTTGAGGTAGTCATTGGTTGCTTGTTCGTGTGGATTCATAAAGATTTCCGTCGTTTGGTTAAATTCTATCAGCTTTCCTTGGTGCATAAAAGCGGTCCAGTCAGAAGCCCGTGAGGCCTGTTGCATGTTGTGAGTCACGATGATGATGGTGTAGTTTTTCTTGAGGTCCATCATCGTGGCTTCAATCTGGGTGGTTGAAATCGGGTCCAGGGCGCTGGTCGGTTCGTCCATCAAGATGATCTCGGGCCGGGTGGCCAGCGTCCGGGCGATGCACAGCCGCTGTTGCTGACCCCCGGAAAGAGAAAGGGCGCTGACTTTCAAGCGGTCCTTAACTTCTTCCCACAAGGCGGCCTGCTTTAAACTCTCTTCGACCCGCTGGTCTAGCACCTGACGATCCTTTTCACCGGTCAAACGCAAGCCGTAGATGACGTTTTCGTAAATCGACATCGGGAACGGGGTCGGCTGCTGAAAGACCATCCCGATCTCTTGGCGGACCTTGTAGACGTTAACCTTGGGTTGGTTGATGTCGACGTCATGAAAGAGAATTTGCCCGGTGACGTTGGCAATCCCATCGTTCATCCGGTTAATGCTCCGCAAGAGGGTCGACTTCCCAGACCCCGAGGCCCCGATCAAGGCCGACACCTGATTTTTCTTGAACTTCATTGAGACGTTGTGAACGGTCGGTTCGGCCCCGTAGGCCACGGAAACGTCCTTTAATTCAAGTGCAATGTTTTCTTCCATTACTGTTCCTCCTTATTGACGGAAGTGCTTAGCAACCAGGCTACCGGCGAAGCGGGCCAAGAGGTTGAATGCCAAAATGGCTAGGATTAAGACGGCTGCGGCTCCGGCCGAGACCGCCGTTGCGTCTGGAACCAGTCCCTCGGTGTTGAGCTTCCAGATGTGGACGGCTAGGGTTTCGGCCGGGCGCATCGGGTTTAGAAAACTCGTTTGGCTGAACGGGTTCCAGTTGCTGTAAGAAACGTTGATCGAGCTCTGCCCGGCCGTGTAGATTAAAGCGGCGGCCTCCCCGAAGATCCGGCCGGCCGATAAAATCGCCCCGGTCATGATCCCCGGCAAGGCAGCTGGCACCACGATCCGGGTTGTCACCCGCCACTTGGCCATCCCCAGCCCCAGACCCGCTTGGCGTTGCAAGAAGGGCACCTGAGACAGGGCGGTTTCACACGAACGGGTCAACAACGGTAAGTTAATGATCGTCAAAGCGAGTGCCCCGGCCAACAGGGAGAAATCCATCTTCCACTGCAACACGAAGACCAGGTACCCAAACAAGCCAACTACCACCGATGGCAATGACGAAAGGACTTCGATTGCCAACCGCAGGGTATTGGTGAGCCGGTTTTGCGGCGCGTACTCACTCAGGTAAATGGCCGCCCCCAAGGATAACGGCACCGAAACGATCAGGGTTAAGACGACCAGGTAAAAGGAGTTAAAGAGCTGGTCGCGAATCCCCCCGCCGGCCGTAAAGGAACTGGCCGGGCTGGTCAAGAAGTGCCATGAAACGTGGGGCAACCCAATCGCCAGCAGGTAAACCACCAGGGTTAACACGATCAGGCTCACAATGGCGGCAAAGAAAAGGATCACGCCGGTTGCCAGCCGGTCACTTTTTTGTGGGTTCATGCTAGCCCTCCTTATTGCGGTTGACCAGGCGCATGGCCAGGTTAAAGAACAGTGACATCACTAACAGTACCAGGGCCAGGGACCACAGGGCGTCGTTGGCCGCGGTCCCCATGACCGTGTTCCCGATCCCGGTGGTCAAGACCGAGGTCAGGGTGGCCGCCGAGCTCATCAGGCTAGTTGGCATAATCGAGGCGTTCCCGATCACCATTTGCACCGCCAGGGCTTCCCCAAAGGCGCGGGCCATCCCGAAGATCATCGCCGTCAAGACTCCCCCGGTCGCGCTCGGTAAAATGGTCCGGTAAATGGTCTGCCACCTGGTCGCCCCGAGGCCCCGCGAGGCCATCCGGTAGGATTCCGGTACCGCTAGCAGGGTGTCGATCGTCATCGAGACCATCGTCGGGACGATCATCAAGAACAAGACGACCGTGGCCGCTAGCATCCCAAACCCGGTGCCGCCAAACCACTGGCGCAAGACCGGGATGATCACCGTCAAACCGACGAACCCGTATACAACTGACGGGATCCCGACCAACAGTTCAATCACCGGCTGGGTGACCTTGCGGAAGGTGGCTGGCAAAATTTCCGTTACCGCCAACGCTACCATCAGGGATAATGGCAGGGCTACGACCCCGGCCATCATCGTCACCCCAAAGGAGGTTACAATCATCGGCAGGGCGCCGTAAAAGCCCTTCTTCGGTGACCAATCGGTGCCGGACAAGAAGTCCCACACGTTGACCCCGTACTTAAAGAATAAGGACAGCCCCTTGCTGGCTAAAAAGACCAGGATGGTCACCACCAGCAAGCCAATCACGGTGATCGACAGGGTCGTCAACACCCGCCCTAGCCGCTCCTGATTGGTTTCCTTGGAGGGACCAGTTAATCGCTTTTCCCAATCGTTCATTACTTCTCTCCAATCTTTGTGACGACCCCGTTAGCATCCCGTTGGACCTTCATATCGTGAATCGAGATGTAGCGGGCTTCTTTGACCAAGTGGGATTGAACATCGCTGGACTGCAGGTACTTGATGTAATCCAAGGTCGCCTTTTTGGCGTGTTTAGTGGTGTACATGTGCTCATAAGACCACAGTTTCCACTTGTTATCGCTGATGTTTTCACTGGTGGCGATGACGTGGTCAATCGTCAGGGCTTTGACCTGGTCATTTAAATAGGCCGAGGAAACGTAGGAAATCGCTCCGGGGACGTTAGAAACAATTTGCTTAACCGTCCCGTTGGAATCTTGTTCCTGGGCCTTCATGGTTTCCTGCCCGTCCATCACCACTTGCTCGAAGGCCAGCCGGGTCCCGGAACCGGAGGCCCGGTTGATGACGGTGATCTTTTCGTCCGGGCCACCGACCTCTTTCCAGTTAGTAATCTTACCAGCAAAAATATCGCGCAGCTGGCTCATCGATAGGTTGTCCACCCCTAATTTAGGGTTCACAATCGGGACAATCCCGGTCACGGCCACAATGTGGTCAACCAACTTGTTGGCGTCAATCCCGTTTTGCTGGGCGGCAAAAACGTCGGAGCTCCCGATGTCAACGGCGCCGGCCTGAACCTGGGATAAGCCGGTCCCCGAGCCCCCACCCTGAACAGTGATGTTAACGTCCGGGTTGGTCTTATTAAAACCAGGGATCGCCGCTTCTGCCAAGGGTTGCAGGGCCGTTGATCCCACGTCAGTCACCTTGGTGATGGTGGCGCCATTGCCCCGGGCGGAAAACCAGCCCCAACCGAGCAAGAGCACCAATATGACCCCAAGGCCCCCAATGATCTTCTTCATTATCAAAATCCTCTCGTTTGGCTTACAACCATCACCCTAGGCGGCAAATCGGCCGATTCCCCCCCGCCGGGTAAGCATGGTGCTATAATGACAATTGTAAACTTTTCTTAGTCTAACTCTGGGCGCCCTTGCCTAACCGTGCCGGGTTACGCGACGCCTCGGGGGCTGACGGGTGCCGGCCATCCGCCCTCGCATTTCTACTATAATTTAACAAGGCCATGTAAACCTTCCACCTTCATCGTGTAAAGCTTTTGTAAATTCAGGGGGGAACGATCATCAAAAACTTTCTGCTCATGACTAAGGATCAAACCTTTGCGACCGATTTAGCCCACTTTTGCCACCACCAGCACTGGGACCTCGACCGGGTCACCACCGCTACCGCCCTGGTGGTTAACCTCGAGCAAAACTCCTACACCGGTATTTTGTGGGACCTAGCCGCCACCAACTTAGACACCACCATCGCCACCATGACCCTGATCCGCCACCAGCAAAACGGCCCGCTGCTGGTTTTCTCACCCAACCTCGATGACCGGCAGCGCCGCAAGCTTTTCCGGGCCAAGGTCGACGACGTATTGGAAAAAGACCTCGCCCACGACGTTTTACGACCACTAATCGAACAACGCTGCTGGCTTTACCAACACGCCACGGTGGCCGATGAAGACGCCACCACCAATGATGATGACGATGAACCAATCATTGAAGACCGGATTAAGATCGGCGACTGGGAAATCGACCCAAAAAAAGTCCGGGTCACCAAGGCCGGCCAAGAGGTTAGCCTGACCCGCAAGGAATTTCAGCTCTTAGCCTTTTTGGCCGACCACCAGGGCCAAGTCTTGTCCCGCGAGCAACTGCTTAACGGGGTTTGGGGCTACGATATCCTGGGGAGCTCACGAATCGTGGACATCCACGTTTCCCACCTCCGCGACAAACTGGAGGACGATTCGCAAAAGCCCGTCCACCTAACGACCGTCCGCGGCTTTGGCTATAAGTTGGAATAAAAAGGAAGTGCGACCCAACCATTAAGCAGGCCGTGGGCTAAGCTAAGACGAACGGTTGTACATCCATCTAAACAAAAAACGCTCCCCCAGTGGCGAGCGTTTTTTGTTTAGTTTAGTCTTTTCCGTAGAGTTCCTTATAAGCTTCACTTACTGGTACTATCCCCTGTCAAGTTGACACTTATAAAAACGAAAACACAATTTTTCTTA
>ERZ773269.2659-NODE-2659-length-13185-cov-3.561310_pt1 | contig 13185 bp, 9 predicted proteins | sample MGYA00511958_ERZ773269 | MGnify/ENA primary metagenome ERZ773269 (study PRJEB29015, sample SAMEA2737761) | human gut metagenome | biome: human gut; feature: human-associated habitat; material: faeces | place: China | collected 2012 ... | reverse complement strand
AAAATGAACGTGTTGTCACCCTGATTATGTCAGATGTGCAGGAAGGCGACCACCCGACGGCACAGGCGTGTGACAAATTTGCAGAGCTTGTTAAGAAAAGAACAAACGGAAAAGTTGTCATAGAAGTTTATCATGGTTCAACACTTGGTACGGAAGCGGAGCAGATAGCACAGGCAACCGTTGGTGGAATTGATTTTGTCAGAGTATCATCATCGGTGGCAGCATATTATGATGATATCAAGGCGTTTCAGGCATTGTATCTGTATAGCAGTGAAGACGATATGTGGAAGGTGCTGGACGGAGAAATCGGAAATGAATTTTTAAAGGCGCAGCAGTTAAAGGACAACGGTCTGGAAGGTTTGTGCTGGGTATCCGGTGGTTCAAGAAATTTTTATAATAATGTAAGACCGATTACAAGTCCGGAGGATCTGGCAGGACTGACACTGCGTGTTAATACAGATTCGATGTTTGCTTTTTTGGAAAGCTGCGGCGCAAAGGGGGTCAATGTATCTTATAATGATATTTATAACTCCATTGAAGCCGGAACGATTGACGGTGCGGAAAATAACTGGCCGTCCTATATTTCAACGGGACATTATAAAGTGGCACCATATATTACGGTTGATGAGCATACAAGAATCCCGGAAATGATTGTGGCATCAACGGAATCTATGAACAAGCTTACTTCCGAGCAGCAGCAGATTGTCAGAGAGTGCGCACAGGAAGCAGGACAGCTTCAGCGTAAATGGATGCAGGAATATGATGAAAAAGCAATTAAAGCTGCAGAGGATGCTGGCTGTACGATTACATATTTAACAAAGGAACAGTCCGCAAAATTCCAAAGCGTTGCAGAGCCAATTAATGAAAAGGTCAGCGCAAAATATATGACCATTATCAGAAAAATTAAGGCGGCGCAGTAAAATTTGCGGTAGTCTGAAAAACAGAAAGTAAAAGCTGTGTGATCCGGTAAAACGGAAGACACAGCTTTTTTATTTTATAAGGCACATTTGAAAGTTGTATTATAAAAAGTTGTAATAAAATCTTTTTACAGAAGAAAGTAAATTAAATGGATAAGAACACTTCAGATAAAAAGGCAGATAAGAACAATGTCGTTAATAATATAAACCAAAATAAAGAAACAACTTAATAAAATAAGTTCAAAACAGAAAAAAGTTCAAATAAATAATAATAAGCTTGCTTTTTTGCCGGAAACATTGTATGATAATGCAAGCTACAGAAAAATAAGCAATGAACTAGGAGGATTTTATGCAGTACAGTGAAATGAGCAAAGAAGAATTATTAACCTTACAGGCTGAGTTAAACCAGCAGTATGCAGAAGCAAAAGCAAAGGGATTAAATCTTGATATGTCAAGAGGTAAGCCGTCTGCAACACAGCTGAATGTATCTTTGGGTCTGTTAGATGCAATTAACGCTTCTTCTGATTTAAAGGCAGAAAACGGAACAGACTGTAGAAATTATGGTGTATTAGACGGAATTCCGGAAGCTAAAAAGCTGATGGCAGATATGATGGGCACCACTCCTGAGCATATTATTGTTTATGGTAATGCAAGTCTGAATATTATGTACGATCAGGTATCAAGAGCTTACACACACGGTATTTTAGGAAACACACCTTGGGGCAGGCTTGACAAGGTGAAGTTCTTATGTCCGGTACCAGGATATGACCGTCATTTCAGAATCACAGAATTTTTCGGAATTGAGATGATCAATATCCCAATGTCTCCGGAAGGCCCGGATATGGACATGGTTGAGAAATATGTCAATGAAGATCCGGCAGTAAAAGGAATCTGGTGTGTTCCGAAATATTCCAATCCGCAGGGCTACACCTATTCCGAAGAAACAGTTAAGCGTTTTGCGCATCTGAAGCCGGCTGCACCGGACTTCCGTATTTACTGGGATAACGCATACAGCATCCATCATCTCTATGATGAGAACCAGGACTTCCTCGTAGAGATCCTTGAGGAATGTACAAAAGCCGGAAATCCTGATATTGTATACAAATTTACATCAACATCAAAGGTAAGCTTCCCAGGATCCGGTATCGCAGCAGTAGCCGCTTCCAAAGCAAACCTGGAAGATTTCCGCAGCTACATGCAGATCCAGACAATCGGTCATGATAAATTAAACCAGTTACGTCACGTAAAATTTTTCAAAGACCTTGACGGACTTCATGCACATATGAGAAAACATGCAGCAATCATCCGTCCGAAATTCGAACTGGTTCTTGATACATTAGAGAAAGAACTCGGCGGCCTTGGAATCGGTGAGTGGACAAAACCACATGGCGGATACTTCATCTCCTTTGACTCCATGGAAGGATGCGCAAAAGCAATCGTTGCCAAAGCAAAAGAAGCAGGCGTTGTGCTTACAGGTGCCGGAGCAACATATCCATACGGAAAAGACCCGAAAGACTCCAATATCCGTATCGCGCCAAGCTTCCCGACACTGGAAGACCTTGGAAAAGCAGCAGAAGTATTTGTACTCTGTGTAAAACTCACAAGTGTAGAGAAATTACTGGAGAACGCTTAAAACAGAATAAACTGTATTTTACTTTCAGGATAAATAATGTATACTAAAACTGCCCGGCATAATCATTTGCCGGGCGGTTGCTGTTTATAAATGTATAAATTACAGACAACAATAGTAATCTGGGGTAAAATTACCTTGACAAGATGTGGATTTACGAGATAGAAAAATTTACATAGGCTATAGTTAAGAAAATTTGAAAGGGGAATGTTATGAGCGCCAGAAAGAAGATCATGATCACTCTGATCGTAATTTTACTTCTGTTGACCGCCGGAGTATATGGTTACGGTGTTTACTATTTTACAGAACATTTTTTACCGGGCTCAATGGTGAATGGATTCAACTGCTCTTACATGACAGTAAAAGAATCCGAAGAACTGCTTACAAAGAAAACAGAAGCTTACGTCCTTACGATTAATACCAGAAACAACGGCCAGGAGAGTATTACAGCAGAAGCAGCAGGACTTTCCTATGAGTCAGATGGAAGCGTGGATAACCTGATTAAGAAACAGGCTCGTTTTACCTGGTTTCTTGCCTTTAATCAGCACAAAAATTATGAAATCGCATCATCTGTTAAATATGATGAGCAGAAAGTAAACACAGCTATATCGAACCTCAAATGTATGCAGCCGGAGAACACAACAGAACCGTTAGATGCTCATATCGAAGAGAAAAACGATAAATTTGAGATTGTTCCTGAAGAACAGGGAAATGCCCTGAAGACAGAAGAAACCAGCCAGGATATCATAAATGCCCTTGTCACAGGAAGAACCCCGATCGATCTGGAAGCAGATGGCTGTTACAAAGAACCTGCAGTCTACCAAAATGATGAGACTCTGGTCAGGAACTGTGAGCTGATAAATAAACTTACAGACGTAGTTGTTACCTATGATTTTGATGACCGAACAGAGACAGTAGATAAAGAAGTAATTAAAAACTGGCTGACAACAGACGAAAATGGTCTTTACACACTTGACAAAAATCAGATAGAAGCGTATATCAGTGAACTGGCGGCAAAATATGATACCGTTGGAACCGAACGGACATTTAATACATATGATGGTCGTGAGATTTCTGTCGGCGGAGGTGACTATGGCTGGAAGATCGACCAGAAAGCAGAAACAAAAGAACTGCTTAGCCTGATTCAGAATGGAGAAACTCAGGTCAGAGAGCCGATATATTCTCATGAAGGTCTGGTACGAAAGACAAATGATATCGGATATACTTATATAGAGATTGACCTGACCGCCCAGAGAATGGTATTCTATAAGGATGGAATACCTACTGCGGATGCGCAGATCGTATCCGGAAATCCGTTTGTGCCAAACTGTGCAACACCGACAGGCTGCTATACAGTAGGTGAGATAAAGAGCGGATGCACCGTAAACGGAGAAGATTATCCTTCAGCAGTAAATTACTGGATTCCATTTAACGGAAATCTTGGAATCAATGATGCTCCATGGAGAACGGCTTTCGGAGAACAGCTTTATGAATTCGAGGGAACACATGGAAGTATCTGTGCACCGTCAGATCAGGTACAGATCATATACAGCAATGTTGAGAAGAATACACCAGTTGTGATTTATGAATAAAGGAGAAGAGAAATGAAAATCGTAGTATTAGCGGGAGGAACAAGTACAGAACGTACTGTCTCCATTACATCAGGAACAGGAATTTGTAAGGCATTACGCCAGAAAGGGCATCAGGCTATCCTTGTAGATATTTTCTGTGGTGTTGAGAATGTAAACTGGGAAGATCCATTCCCGGCAGAATATGATGTTGATGCGGCATCTGAATATATGTCAACATTTAATGATAAAATTGAGCAGATGAAGAAGGAAAGAAGAAGCTTTTTCGGACCGAATATTCTGAAACTCTGTGAAGAAGCAGATATCGTTTTCCTTGGACTTCACGGAGCAAACGGAGAAGATGGAAAAGTACAGGCAACTTTTGACCTGATGGGAATCAAATATACAGGAACCGGATATTTAAGCAGCGCCATGGCAATGGATAAGGGAATTACAAAGCAGATGTTCCTTGTGAACAATGTGCCGACACCACGCGGAGTATCTATGACGAAAGAGGAAATGACTACAGACCTGAGTGCATTTGAAATGGAATTCCCTGTAGTTGTAAAAACCTGCTGTGGTGGTTCAAGTGTAGGTGTTTATATTGCAAATGACCAGACAGAATATGAGCAGGCTCTGAAAGACGCATATTCCTACGAGGATGAAGTCGTAATAGAAGAATACATCAAAGGCCGTGAGTTCTCAGTAGCAGTTGTAGACGGCAAGGCATATCCAATCATTGAGATTGCTCCGATACAGGGCTTCTATGATTATAAGAATAAATATCAGGCAGGATCAACGATTGAAACCTGTCCGGCTGAGATTTCACCGGAACTCACAGAGAAAATGCAGCACTACGCAGAAGCAGGTGCAAAGGTATTATTTATGGAAGGCTACTGCCGTCTTGACTTCATGATGAAGGAAAATGGAGATATGTATTGCCTTGAAGCAAACACACTTCCGGGAATGACCCCGACCAGCCTGATTCCTCAGGAAGCGAAAGTCCTGGGAATCGACTATCCGACGTTATGTGAGAAACTGATTGAAGTATCCATGAAGAAATACAAATAATTAATACGGGCTGCGGCATGAAAAGGCAAAAACTCCATTGCCGCAGGCAATCTGAAATTTTGACTGCGTTACTGAGAACGGAGTGAACAGTAATTCAGTATATTATGATAACAGGAAAGAAGAAATAAAAAAGATTATGAAGAATTTAACTCTGGAAAATATCGCACAGGTTTGCGGCGGTACTTACTATGGTTCTGCAGATAAACTGCAGGAAGAGATAACATCAATCATTACAGACAGTAGAAAAGCAGAGAACGGATGTCTGTTTGTGCCTATCGTGGGAGAGCGTGTGGATGCACATAAATTTATTCCACAGGTAATGGCAGCAGGAGCACTGGCAACTTTATCAGAGCGAGTACTTGAGGACGCAGATTTTCCATACATTGTAGTGGAATCCTCATTACAGGCAGTAAAAGATATTGCGGAATTTTATCTGAAACAGCTTCAGATTCCTGTTGTGGGAATCACAGGAAGTGTAGGAAAGACGAGTACAAAAGAGGTGATTGCTTCTGTGCTGAGTCAGAAATACCGCACACTGAAAACACAGGGAAACTTTAATAATGAACTTGGTCTGCCGCTCACTGTTTTCCGGCTTCGCGACGAAGATGAGATGGCAGTTCTTGAGATGGGAATCAGTGATTTTGGAGAAATGACCAGACTTGCAAAGATCGCAAGACCGGATACCTGCGTAATCACCAATATCGGAACATGTCATCTGGAAAACCTGGGAGACAGAGACGGCGTTCTCAAGGCGAAGACAGAGATTTTCAAGTTCCTGAGACCAGACGGACATATCGTATTAAATGGCGATGATGATAAACTTGCCACAGTCAAAGGCCATGAAGAAATTAAACCTGTATTCTTTGGGATGGACAAAGACTGTCAGGTTTATGGGGATGAAACCGTAAGCAGAGGCTTAAAAGGAATGACCTGTATGATCCACATGGGAGACACTGCATTTAAAGTAGATATCCCAATGCCGGGACGTCATATGGTATATAATGCGCTGGCGGCAGCAGCAGTCGGAAATATTTATGGGCTGACAACTGAGCAGATTAAAACCGGAATCGAGAGTCTTGAGCCAATCAGCGGCCGTTTCAGAATGATTGAGACGGACAAATTCCTGATTGTGGATGACTGCTATAATGCAAATCCAATGTCCATGAAAGCATCCCTGGATGTTCTTCAGGATGGAGCAGGACGAAGAGTTGCGGTTCTTGGCGATATGGGTGAACTTGGTGAGAATGAAGTACAGCTTCACGAAGAAGTGGGCGAGCATGCCGGCAAATGCGATATTGATGTGCTTATCTGTACCGGAAATCTTTGTAAAAAGATGGCAGAGAAAGCACAGCAGACCAATCCGGAACTGAAAGTAATTTATGAACCGGACAGAGAAAGCCTGCTTGCAGATCTGAAAAAAATTGTACAGAATGGAGATACCATTCTTGTAAAAGCTTCTCACTTTATGAAATTTGAAGAGGTAGTCGGGAAATTGCAGAATATGTAAATCAGCGGGTTCCGAATATTTAACAGATCTTTTGATCCTGACATCATAATAAAGGAACAGTAAAGAAACAGAATCTTCTTTTTTATGTGCCAGAGCATGTTTGCAAAAAGTTTTTAAACATACTCTGATACACAAAGAGGGGATTCTGTTTTTTTATGGAAGAATTTGATGAACGATTTTTGTTTCCTGACATGGTTGTCCGCAGTATAATAATTCTATCAGTTTAATCGATCTAGGTAAGTTTCTCTTATTCTTATTGCAGGAAATAATAAGCAATACCGGGAACTGCCGGAATCAGGAGGATGTTATGCTGGAGAAAATCATGGATCTGCATCTCCTGCTTTACGCCATGGTGGTATTGGGCGGACTGGGCGCACTGGGGATGCTGGCAACACATCTTACATACCGAAGACTGATAAGAAAAAATACAGAGACAAGAACAAATCTCAAAGAGAAATGGATGAACCTGTGGAAAACAAGAGACAAGCTGTTAAACCGCATGAACCGGCTTGTATGGTATCCGTCACTTTTTTGTACTGCGCTTTTGGGAGCGGTTTTTTTTCTCTATTCGGGAAATGGAGAATGGGATGGTATGCCGCTGGCATATCTGTATGTGGGTGCGATCATCCCTGCATCGCTGCTTTTGCTAAGACAGGCACTGGATTTTACGTACAAGGAAGAACTTCTTATGAATACGCTTTCTGATTATGTGGAACATGTCAGAACCTGGGTTGAAGAAGTTCCGGCGGAAAAGAAACCAAACGAAGCTGCAAAGGAAGAAATCATAGATCATATTGCGGAGAGTATCCGTCAGACAGCCGCAGCCGGAAGTCATTTCAGCCGGATGCTTACGCCGGAAGAGGAAGAGATAATGAGAGAAATCATAAGAGAATTTATGGAATAGAAAAATACATGTGAAAAAATATAGAAACTGTTAAGGTATTGAGCAGTTACGAAAAATTTATCTGCAGAACTGCCATGAGATGTCTATAGTAATTCCATGAATATTTCATGGCAGAACAGGCAGATAAAATAAATTAATAATCGTCGTCTTCTTCAATTACCTGAATCTCCAGGTAGTCAAAATCAATCTGTTCTATAAAATTATCCTGATAAAATCTTGCCTTTCCATGTTTCTTAAAATGTTTGATGGTAGACTCCAGCCAGATCGGATTGCCCAGATCCATTTCATAGCAGATACTTTCCAGTCCCCGGAAAATCTTATGAGTCCTGGTATCTTCTGAATCATCACAAATTACAGTGTCTTTTAACAAATGGTTATCTTTCCAGATTTTTCCCCATAAACGAAACATTATATATCCTCCTGATAAACTGCGAAGCAGTTACTTAATATTCGCTGTACTAGTGTACCAACAAGTTGATTTCTTGAACAATCTTACGTCTAAATTTCTTATTTCCGCGTTGTCGTCGGTCGCCGTAGCCACCGCTACGCCTCTCTCCTCCGCCTTGAAATAAGAAAATTTATCCTGCAAGATTGTTTCAAGAATCAACTTGTCGGTACACTAGTATAGCGGATTTGGAATCGGAAGTAAAGGAAAACAAAATATGGAAGAAATCTGGGAGCCGGTGTCGGAATATTAACGAAAACGTTTACGTTTAAAAATTGAAAATTAGTCAGAAATATTGAAAATGTCGAAAAATAGAGGTATATGGTAATGTGCGACGAAAACGATTTGAGTAAAAATACACAATACAAAAGCTTAAATATAATACAATCTATACGAAAAGCATAATTTAAGTAAAAATCCCATTGACAAATTGGATGATATGCTGTTTAATAAAGGAAAGAAAACGATTAAGTAGAGCGAAATCAAACAAAGCTTAATCGAAAAATGTGTTTCGAAAGTATAAGCGTAAGAAACACCACACACCAAAGGGTACGAAGTCATTTATTTATTATTAAAGGAGGACACACAATGAAGAAAAAAGTAATGGCAATTGCACTGGCAGCAGCAACAGTATCATCTATGATGGGAGCATCTGTGGCAAGCGCAGCAACAGACGTTGCCCAGTCTGATCTTGCTTACAAGGGAGATCTGGAAATCATGCATTACTCCACATCCGAAGAATCTGAAGGAAATGGTGGTTCCGATGGATTCCGTACAGTATTAGCAGCATGGAATGATGCTCATCCGGACATCAACTTAAACGAGAACGTTCTTGCAAACGCAGAATACAAAACACAGATTGCTACTCTTGCAGCAGCTGACAACCTTCCGGATGTATTCCTTCTTCAGGGTATGAATACAAAGGCATGGGCTGAGCAGGGACTGGTCATGGACTTGACAGATACCATTAAAGCTTCTCCATATTATGATCAGTATGATCAGGATTACTTTACACCATTCAAAGATGGCGACAAGATTTACGGCTTCCCTGTACTGACAGGTGGTACCTGTACAGTAGTTATCTATGACAAAGCAATGTGGAAAGAGGCTGGATACGATCAGTTCCCATCAACATGGGAAGATGTTGAGAAAGCTTCCGAATACTTCAAAGAGCAGGGAATCGACACTGTAGCATTTGGTAATGGTGGAAAATGGCAGGCAAACAGTGACTTCCTTTCTACACTTGGTGACAGATACACAGGTAAAGACTGGTTCCAGAGCCTGATTGACAAGAGCGGCGCAGCATTTACAGATGAAGCGTTTGTAAAAGCTCTGGCAGAAACACAGCACCTGTTTACAGAAACAGATATCTTCAACGAAGATTACAACTCAGTGACAAACGAAGATGCACGTGAATACTATATCTCTGGTGATGCAGCAGCATTCATCGGTGGTAACTGGGATGAATCCTACATTGCAGCAACTCTGAAAGACAGCGATGAAGAGAAATTCAACAACATCGGATTTGCAGTTCTTCCACAGCCTGCAGATGCAACAGAAGATCCGGATTCCCAGAATATCGGTCTTGGATACGCTGTAGCAATCAATTCTAAGGTTGCAGATGATCCTGATAAATTAGCAGCAGCTATCGACCTTGCACAGGAAGTTACAGGACCTGCATTCTCTACATATGTAGCAGAGAACTATGCACTCGGCGGATTAACAAAGACAGACGATGTTGACCTGGGCAAATTTGACCAGATCACACAGGATTTCTACAACTACTCATATGTTGATACAACAAAATGCGAGATTTATGACTCCTACATCAACAGTGCAGTATGGGATGTTCTTAACACAGATCTTCAGACTATGATGAATGGTGAAATGACACCTGAAGAAGTAGCTGAAAACGCTCAGAAAGCATACGAAGAGAACTATTAATATCTGATTCGAATCGAAGAGGAATCATGCTTCGGTTGCGGATGCAATGAAAAAGTAACCGTTCTGCCCACTGTGGTGGGCGGAACGGTTTTGTATTACTGTTCATTAGGTGATCGGTAATGACAGTATACTATTATATGAATGGGCTGACTTTTCTGTAATAGTATATAGGGATTTTCAGGAAAGAGAGGTACAGCATATGTTGACAACAATTAAGCCCAAAAAGAAAACGCTTATTTTATATTTGCTTGTTCCCGTTTTAATGTTTGTATTTACAGTATTTGTTCCATTGGTAACTGCGCTGGTTTACAGCTTTTTTGAGTGGAAAGGCGGCCCTCAGAAAACATTTAACGGACTTGCTAACTACGTCCAATTGGTTCATGATTCTACATTCTGGCAGTCTTTTGGACATAACCTTTATCTGGTAATTGCATGTATCATCGGACAGATTGGTATCGCATTTATCCTTGTTCTTATGGTAAATGCCAAATCCACTAAATTAAAAGGAATGCATCGTACATTCGGTTTCTTCCCAAGTACGATCGCAGCAGTATGTATTGGTTTGATCTGGAACATGATCTACCACAATAAATATGGTCTGATCAACTGGTTCTTAAGAGCAATCGGAAGACCGGATCTCTGTCAGGTATGGCTGAATAATTCTGATATTGTTATGCTTTGTGTAACGATTCCTCTGATTTGGCAGTTCATTGGATATTATATGGTAATTATTCTTTCTGCTATTTCATCAATTGACTCAGAAATTTTTGAAAGTGCACAGATTGACGGAGCAAATGGAATCCAGACAGCATGGTACATTACTCTGCCATTGATCAAGAACACAATGCTTGTATGTATTACCCTCTGCGTGGCCGGTAATATGAAAGCTTTCGATAACATTTATGTTATGACAAAAGGTGGTCCTGGTACAGCATCCATGGTTATGGCAATGTATGGATATCAGGTATCCTTTAATCAGAGTAACATGGGATATGGTAGCTGTATTTCTGTAGCGATCTTCGTATTGTCTCTCGTGGTAATCGGAGGTTCACAGGAACTTATCAAATATCTGACAAGGGGAAAGGAGGCATAAGATTATGAATAAGAACGTACCTAAAACTCATAAAGTGAGAAACGGGATTGCGGCAGTGATCATGAATGTGATCCTTATCATTTTCTCCCTGTCCTGTATTTTCCCGATCGTATGGATGGTATATTCTTCTCTGAAAGAGAAACGAGTATTTAATGCGGATATCATGGGTCTGCCGAAAAATCCATCATTGATCAACTACATAAAGATTCTCAGCAATAAGGATTATCATCTGGGACAGTCCATGATGAACAGTGTCAGAACAACAGGACTTTCCATTATCCTGATCATTCTGTTCAGCTTTATCGTTGGATATATCCTTGCACGTGTTCATTTCAAACTGAACCGTGTGTTATATGTAATGTTCCTGATGGGTATGCTGATTCCGATTCATTCCCTTCTGGTTCCGATTTATGTTGTATTCCAGAGATGTGGAATCAACAACAGATGGTTTACACTGCTTCTGCCATATGTTTCCTTCGGCCTTCCAATGGGAATCTTCCTGGTAGAAGGTTATGTAAAAACAATTCCGGTTTCACTGGAAGAAGCAGCGGCAATCGATGGAAGTAACTTCACCCATACATTATGGACGATTATTCTTCCTATCTGCCGTCCAATCCTTACAACAGTAGCAATCATTCAGGTGTTCAGCTGCTGGAATGAATTCTCTTTCGCGTTGGTATTGCTGAAAGACGTAAGTCTGCAGACCGTACCGCTTGCACTGACACAGTTCAAAGGACAGTTTGCATCTGACTATCCGAAGCAGATGGCAGCCATGCTGATCACGATGGCGCCGGTTGTTGTTCTCTACTTCGCATTCAGTAAAGAAATTATCAAAGGTATGGTATCCGGAGCTGTTAAAGGCTGATTACTATTGGACACTGTACAGTTGGTAATGCCAATACCTCTTATGATTTAGCCAAGAATCCCCTGGAAGGTGTGTGACTCCTTACTTTCCGGGGGATTTCTTTGTCTTGAAATATTTTTATCTCAGATTATTTTACATTTTACAGGTCAGGAAACAGATTAAAAAATGCCTGCAGAGTTTGTTTTTAAGAAAATACTTATCGTCACAGGCTTGATTAATCAATAGGAATACACTATAATTAACTTTAAATTTCCATAAATTAGCGTGTCAAAGTGTACATGGCACAAAAAAACAGAATGGAGGATACATTATGAAATTATACGATACCGGTGTATATTTACTGAATGGTCAGAAGATTGTTCCGGAGAATCAGGCAGATGTTCCTGTTTCCAAAGAGGATGCAGCGAAGAATACCATTGCCTATTCAATTCTGGAAGCACACAATACTTCCGGAAATATGGAGAAGCTTCAGATCAAATTCGATAAACTGACTTCCCATGATATCACTTTTGTTGGTATTATTCAGACAGCCCGCGCTTCAGGACTTGAGAAGTTCCCGGTGCCATATGTCCTGACCAACTGTCATAACTCTCTCTGCGCAGTAGGTGGAACCATTAATGAAGATGACCATATGTTTGGACTTACCTGTGCCAAGAAATATGGCGGCGTATATGTACCGCCTCATCAGGCAGTTATCCATCAGTTTGCCCGTGAAATGCTTGCCGGCGGTGGCAAAATGATCCTTGGTTCTGACTCCCATACACGTTACGGTGCCCTTGGTACTATGGCTATGGGCGAGGGTGGTCCGGAGCTGGTAAAACAGTTACTGTGCAAAACATACGACATCAAAATGCCGGGTGTAGTAGCAATTTACCTGACCGGTGAACCGATGAAAGGTGTTGGCCCGCAGGATGTGGCTCTGGCAATCATTGGAGCGGTATTTAAAAATGGTTATGTAAATAACAAAGTTATGGAGTTTGTCGGACCTGGTGTTGCATCCTTAAGCGCAGATTTCCGTATCGGCGTGGATGTTATGACCACAGAGACAACCTGTCTGTCTTCTATCTGGGTTACAGATGAAAAAATTAAAGAGTTTTATGATATTCACGGCAGATCTGCAGATTATGCAGAACTGAAACCGGAAGCAGTTACTTACTACGATGGCTGTGTTGAGGTGAACTTAAGCGAGATCAAGCCAATGATCGCAATGCCGTTCCACCCAAGCAATACTTATACCATTG
>ERZ773269.2649-NODE-2649-length-13220-cov-4.660387_pt1 | contig 13220 bp, 10 predicted proteins | sample MGYA00511958_ERZ773269 | MGnify/ENA primary metagenome ERZ773269 (study PRJEB29015, sample SAMEA2737761) | human gut metagenome | biome: human gut; feature: human-associated habitat; material: faeces | place: China | collected 2012 ... | reverse complement strand
TATTCAGGACAGTGACCATTGGGTAGTGGGAGTAAGACCGGGTGATGAGCTTGCCAAAAAAGAATACATAACAAAAAACGATTTGCTGGATGTTCCTCTTATTTTGCCGGAGCGTGCAGGTGTTCAGAGTGAACTTGCAAACTGGTTTGGGAAAGATGTAGACAAACTTCATGTGGCATTTACAAGCAATCTCGGAACAAATGCGGGTGTTATGGCATTGCATGGACTTGGCTATCCGGTATCGATAGAGGGAGCAGCAAGATATTGGAGCAGGGAACTGCTTGTACAAAAGAAACTTTATCCTGAGATAAATTCGAGTACAGTGCTGGCATGGCGCAGAAACATTCCTTATTCAAGAGCAGTTAATAAGTTTATTGAAGAAATAAATGCTTTTGAAAAATGATATGATCGGAAATAAGGTGACTATTTGTATTATGCACAGCAACTTGTCAAAAATATACATATATGCTTTTTAAGCATAGAAAATAATGTAATATAAGTATTAGACATACAAAAATAAAAAATAATATAATAGATGCACAGGGTATATTAAGAAAATATTTTGTGCATTTGTTTTATAGAAGTTAAATATCTATAAAGCAGAAAACTTAGAGATTATATTAAAATTTAGGAGGTGTGATTAATGGCAAAAAAATTAGTTGCATATTTTAGTGCGAGTGGTGTGACAAAAAAAGTCGCTGAGATGATTTCAGAGGTTTCAGAATATGAACTTTATGAGATTAAGCCTAAACAGGCATATACAAAGGCTGACTTAAACTGGATGGATAAAAATTCAAGAAGCAGTGTGGAAATGAAAGATAAAAAGTTCAGACCTGAGATTATTACAAAAGATATAGAAATGTCAGACTATGATGAAATTATACTTGGTTTTCCGATTTGGTGGTATGTTGCGCCTACTATTATAAACACATTTTTAGAGGCATATGATTTTTCAGGCAAAAAGATTACTTTATTTGCAACATCAGGTGGAAGTGGATTTGGAAATACGGTAAGTGAACTTAAACCGTCTGCGCCTAATGCTGATATAGTTGAAGGAAAATTACTTAATAACGCAAACAAGCAGGAAATAGAGAACTGGTTAAAGACAATATAATTGTTTTAAACAATATAGGAGGATATTTACTATGGCTAAAATTGTACAGACAGCGGGCAGAAATGAACTTGGAGAATTTGCACCTCAATTTGCACATTTTAATGATGATATTCTTTTCGGTGAAAATTGGAACAATACAGATATAGATGTTAAGACAAGAAGTATTATAACAGTTGTAGCATTGATGTCACAGGGGATTACTGATTCATCACTTAAATTCCATCTTGAAAATGCAAAAGCTCATGGAGTGACACAAAAAGAAATAGCTGCAATAATTACCCATACTGCATTTTACGCAGGATGGCCTAATGCATGGGCTGTATTTAATCTGGCAAAAGAAATCTGGCAGAATGGCGAAGGAGACCTTTCATATGAAGATGAAGCCATGAGAGCACATGCCAAATCCATGGTATTCCCAATCGGTGCACCAAACGATGCTTTTGCCCAGTATTTCGTAGGACAGAGCTATCTTGCACCTGTATCCACAAGTCAGGTTGGAATTTTCAACGTAACCTTCGAACCGGGATGTAGAAATAACTGGCATATCCACCATGCAAAGAGTGGCGGTGGTCAGATTCTGGTATGCGTTGCAGGACGCGGATACTATCAGGAAGAGGGAAAAGAAGCAATCGAAATGAAACCGGGCGATTGCATCAATATTCCGGCAGAAGTAAAACACTGGCATGGCGCAGCACCGGACAGTTGGTTCTCACATCTGGCAGTTGAGGTTCCGGGAGAAGAAGGCTCCAATGAATGGTGCGAAGCAGTTTCTGATGAAGAATATGGGAAACTGAAATAATCATTAGAGCAGGAAGAGAGGACACAATGGAATACACAAAACTTGGAAATACTGATATTGAAGTATCAAAGTTATGCGTAGGCTGTATGAGTTTCGGAAAAGCAGGTACGATGCATGACTGGACACTGGACGAAAACGACAGTGAAAAGGTAATCAAACATGCCCTTGATCTGGGTATTAACTTCTTTGACACAGCCAACGGCTATTCCGCAGGAACAAGTGAAGAATATCTTGGCAGAGCCTTAAAGAAAAATATCGCGAGAGATAAAGTCGTCATTGCCTCAAAGGTTTATTTCAATGAAGGCCGCCTTTCCCGTCCTGCGATCATGAGAGAAATTGACGGCACTCTCAGCCGTCTTGGAACAGACTATCTTGACTTATATATTATCCATAGATTTGATTTCGATACCCCAATCGAAGAAACCATGGAGGCACTTCATGATCTGGTAAAAGCAGGCAAGGTCAGAGCTATCGGCGCGTCTGCAATGTACGGTTATCAGTTTTATAATATGCAGCTTGCTGCAAAAGAACATGGCTGGACACAGTTCTCTACCATGGAAAATCACTACAATCTTCTTTACCGCGAAGATGAACGGGAACTGATCCCAATTTGCAGACAGATGAATGTTTCCTTAATGCCATACAGCCCTCTTGCAGCCGGACATCTCACAAGACCACAGTGGAATACAGATACTCTCAGAAGCAAAACCGACAGAGTTGCCATGGGTAAATACGACCGGATGGAAGAATATGACATGAAGATCGTTAATCGTGTCAATGAACTTGCACAGAAATATAATTGCAAAATGTCCCAGATTGCAATCGCATGGCAGTGGGCAAAAGGCATCGCTTCCCCAATCATCGGTGCCACAAAAGCTTCCTACCTTGACGATGCAGCCGGTGCCCTGAATGTAAAACTTACGGCAGAAGACATTGCATATCTGGAAGAAATGTATGTACCGCATCCAATCGTAGGAGCCATTGACCACAACCCTGCACAGGGTGTGATGCTGCTGGATGAGAAAAAATAAAACGGTAACCTTTCAGTATTTAACCGAATCAAATAGCGAAAACGGATGATTTTATCTGCCTGATCAGGATAGCAGAATAAAGAATGTCTGCCAGATTTTATAAAAATAAACACCGTCGTATTGATATAAAGAATTATACGGCTGTGTTTATTTTTTATATCATAAAGAATTACCCCGTAATGTTCCTATGATACGAAAGCCCTCTGGGTAGGATGATTGATAAACTTTACCTCATAAAATAAAAACGGGTATAAAAATAAGATGAATTCTGATATACTGGACAGAAGTATAATTCTATAGATAATGTATCTGAAGAACATAAAAAAGAAGCCAGATAAATAACGGCTTAGAGATTCCGAGAGAGTATTGTAGTAGAATGGAGAAGAAAAAGTGAATAAAAGAACAAACAATGATGTGTTTTATCACAAACTATGGGGGTTGATGTTCCCTATTGTATTGCAGAATCTGATGCTTGCACTGGTCGCCGTTGCTGATGCTTTTATGCTTGGCGGCATGGATCAGAATTATATGTCTGCAGTGTCGCTGGCAACACAGATTCAGTTTATCCAGAATATGTTTCTGTCCGCTGCAACAGCCAGCCTTGGTATCTTGGGAGCGCAATACTGGGGAAAAGGTGATGTTAAGACTCTGGACGAGATTTTCTGCATGGCATTGCGGCTTTGTGGACTGGTATCAGTAATATTCTTTGCAGCCTGTGTATTTGGCGGCAGATACCTCATGCTGATCTTCACAAATGAGAGTGTCCTGATTGATTATGGTGTAAGCTACCTTCGTATAGCAGGCTTTTCCTATTTACTGACAGGAATTTCGCAGTGTTATCTGGTTATCATGAAAACAAGCGAACATGCCAGAACAACAGCTGCGATCAGTTCTGCAACTGTCTGCCTCAATATTATTTTGAATGCAGTATTTATTTATGGAGCTTTTGGAATTGAGGCGATGGGAGTCCGGGGAGCAGCCCTTGCAACATTGATTGCAAGAATCGTGGAATTGACCTATTCGGTTGTAATATCTTACAGAAAAGGGTATATTCATCCACAGATGTATTTTTTATTTCACAGAAATAAACAATTGTCCAGGGATTTTTCCAAGTGTGCGATGCCGCTCCTTGGTGCCTGCCTGTTTTGGGGAATTGGATTTACTTCCTATTCATCCTTTATGGGACATCTTGGAGTAGATGCAGCTGCGGCGAACTCTGTTGCTGCCGTTGTGAGAGATGTGGTATGTTGTCTGAGCGCGGGAATTTCCGGTGCAACCGGAATTATGGTTGGAAATGAACTTGGAGCCGGAAATCTGAAGCGAGGAAAGGAATACGGTATCCGTCTTCTGAAAATCTCCTGCATATGTGGAGTTGTGGCAGCCCTTTTAATGTGTGTGACAGCACCGATTGTGTTGCATTTCGTGAAGCTGACACCGCAGGCAACTACATATTTGAAAGGGATGTTCGGAGTCATTGCTGTCTATATGATCGGACGTGCGATTAATGATGTAACGATTAATGGAATTTTTGGCGCAGGTGGTGATACATTGTTTGATATGTACAGCCTGGCAGTATGCATGTGGTGCCTGGCAATTCCACTGGCGGCAGCAGGAACTTATTATTTCCATTGGCCAGTTGTGGTAGTTTACGCCTGCACTTGTATTGATGAAGTCGGTAAACTGCCATGGGTACTTCATCACTTCCGAAAATATAAATGGGTAAAAGATCTGACACGTTAAAGTGTATTTGGAAAAATGTATTAGAAAAATACCGTTACAAACATGAATAAAGCTATGATGTAGCGGTATTTTTATGGGGCGTCGGGAAATAGATAGTTCCGAAACAGGGAGGGCATGACTCACAACGAGTCATACCCTCCCTGAATTTATCTGAAATATGAAACAAAATTATGAGAGGCAGACAGATAAATGAAGATAAAAAATGATATGAAATTATCTTCATATACTGGAATATACTGAAAGTATATGTTAATCTATAGGTAGAAATCATAGCATTTTCTTTTGAACAGACATTTATCTGCGAAAAGAAAGGAGAAGCTATGGCGTGTCACCAGGTTAAAGGGCAGCAAAGAAATGGAGATAAAGTTTATGCAGAAGTGGGAAGAAAAAGAAATGGAAAGGCAGGAAGCATACGCAGAAGGACGAGAAGAAGGCGAACGTGTTGGAGAGGCGCGAATTAATAAGTTGATTGTATACTTATTGGAACAAGGGAGAAACAAGGATCTGGCAAAGGCAGCTTCAGATTCTGACTATCAGGCAAAGTTGTTAAAAGAGCTGGGATTGTAATGACATTCAATTGATATAATTCTAAAGTAATATTATGAGAGGCAGACTTAAGGAAAACATAAGAAAACATTCCTTGAGACTGCCCTTTGCTGTCGCAGGAAGGAGTATATGTTATGGAGATACAAATATTGAATTGGCTGCAGAGCTTACATACGCCAATTTTGGACAAGATCATGCAGTTGATCACACATCTGGGAGATATGGGAATTATATGGATAATTCTTACGATAGTTATGCTCCTGATTCCAAAGACAAGAAAAAGCGGTGTGATCATGGCAGTAGCACTGATTGTAGATGTGATTTTATGCAATGTAATTTTAAAAAATCTGATTGCGAGAGTGCGGCCATACGATGTCAACACAGCAGTACAGGTATTAGTTGCAAAACCGAAAGATTTTTCTTTTCCGTCCGGACACACAGCAGCGTCGTTTGCCAGTGTGACAGCCCTTTATCTGGCAGGAGAGAAAAAACTGTGGAAACCAGCCCTTGCGCTGGCAATTCTAATCGCATTTTCCAGAATGTACCTGTATGTACATTATCCGACAGACATTCTCGGTGGAGTTATCTTTGGAAGTTTAAGTGCATGGATTGGATACCAGTGTAGCAAAAAATATGTTCAGCATTTATAAACATTGGAATATAAAATAATAGAAGTTTTTAATTCAAATTTAACTCGACGATTGAATTAAAACGAGTTATATTAAAACAAGAATCAACGATTTAGTAGAAATGAGGGATTTTAGGTGGGAACGACATCTGAAACTAAACCAAAACGATATATCAGCATGGGGCTTCTGGCACATGTGGATTCTGGAAAGACAACGCTTTCAGAAGGAATCCTTTATCTGACAGGACAGATCCGTAAGCCGGGGCGTGTAGATCATGGGGATGCGTTCCTTGACAACTACGCGCTGGAACGACAGCGGGGAATCACGATTTTTTCCAAGCAGGCAGTGTTTCGGCTTGGTGACAGCCAGGTGACACTTCTGGATACACCGGGGCATGTGGATTTTTCCGCGGAAATGGAGCGGACGCTCCAGGTGCTGGATTATGCGGTTTTGGTAGTCAGCGGAGCTGATGGCGTGCAGGGACACACCCGCACGCTCTGGAATTTGCTTGCGCGCTACCGGATTCCGACATTCATATTTGTCAATAAAATGGATCAGCCAGGGACGGACAAGGCGCTGATCCTAAAAGAGCTGAAGAAAAAACTGGATGCTTCCTGCGTGGATATGGAAGATCCGGAAGATATTGCCACGGGGGACGAACGTGCACTGGAAGAGTATCTGGAAGCGGGAGAAGTTTCTATAGATACGATAAGCCAGATGATCGCAGATCGTCAGATTTTCCCTTGTTATTTTGGTGCTGCGCTGAAATTACAAGGTGTACAGGAATTACTGGACGGGATTGGAAAATATGTGGGAGATAATGTTTCGGCCAATTATGATCAGGCAGATAATCGATTACAGAACAGTGGAGATGCTCAGCAGTTTGGTGCGCGTGTCTATAAGATTTCCCGTGACCCTCAGGGAAACCGACTGACTCACATGAAGATTACTTCCGGTGAATTAAAAGTTAAATCTTTGCTGAAAGGTGGACAAGTCTCTGAGCCGTGGGAAGAGAAGACAGACCAGATCCGAATTTATTCCGGAGAAAAATTCGAGACAGTACAACAGGCGAAAGCAGGCATGATCTGTGCTGTGACAGGATTAAAGCATACATTTCCAGGGGAGGGACTTGGAATTGAAGCCGGTAAACAGGCAGTAACACCGATGTTAGAACCAGTTCTGAATTATCAGGTTTATTTCCCTGATCAGGTGGATGCACACACCATGCTCGGCTATATGCGTCAGATCGAGGAAGAAGATCCCATGCTTCGGGTCATTTGGAATGAAGAACTGGGCGAAATCCATGTTCAGCTTATGGGCGAGGTGCAGACAGAGATTCTGAAAAGTCTGGTAAGCGAACGATTCGGAGTAGATGTGACATTTGGCACTGGAAATATTGTATATAAGGAAACAATAAAAAATGTCGTAGAAGGTGTAGGGCATTATGAGCCGCTCCGCCATTATGCGGAGGTGCATCTGATTCTGGAGCCGGGACTTCCGGGCAGCGGGCTTGAGTTCTCAACCGACTGCAGTACGGATGATCTGGATCTGAACTGGCAGCGGCTGATTCTCACACATCTTTTGGAGCGGGAGCATAGAGGTGTGCTTCTTGGAGCGGCAATTACTGATATGAAGATCACATTGGTAGCAGGAAGAGCACATTTGAAACACACGGAGGGTGGTGACTTTCGACAGTCTACTTACCGGGCAGTGCGCCAGGGACTGATGCAGGCGGAAAGTGTACTGTTAGAGCCATATTACGAATTCCGTCTGGAAGTGCCATCAGAAATGATCGGGCGTGCACTGACGGATGTTCAGCGTATGTACGGTGAGTTTGCGCCACCGGAGACAGACGGGGATCAGAGTGTGCTTACAGGAAGCGCACCGGTTGCCTGTATGCGTGATTACCAGAAAGAAGTGGTGAGCTACACAAGAGGACGGGGACGGCTGACACTTGTATTTCAGGGCTATGCACCATGCCATAATACAGAAGAGATTTTGGAAAATGCAGGCTATGACCCGGAAGCGGACAACGAGAATCCGACCGGTTCTATATTTTGCAGTCACGGAGCCGGATATTATGTACCATGGCAGGAAGTGCCGGAGCATATGCACATTTCCTCTAAGTTGGAGGAGTATCTCAGAAAAGACAAAGATGCGGGGGAAATGCACGAAGAAGCTGACGGCAATGGCAGAGGTGTATTAAGAAATGGTGCTGCCGGTGGAAGTCCTTCAAAATCAGGCAGAAGTCGTGATTTTGGCGCGGAAGACCGGGAATTGGAAGAGATTTTCATGCGGACTTACGGAAAGATTGAACGCAAGAAACCAGGCAACGGACCGCGTACGATCATTGCCCAGTCCCAATATAAAGAAGAAAAACCACAGGAGAAGGTTGCGGAATATCTTTTAGTAGATGGGTACAACGTCATTTTCGCGTGGGACGAACTGAAAGAACTGGCAAAGGTGAACATTGAGAGTGCCAGAAATAAATTGATGGATATCTTAAGCAACTATCAGGGATTTAAGAAATGTACCGTGATCCTTGTGTTTGATGCATATAAGGTGGATGGCGATACGCTGGAGATTCAGAAATACCACAACATTCACGTTGTTTATACGAAGCAGGCTGAGACAGCAGATCAGTACATAGAAAAGGTCGTGCACCACATCGGACGAAAACGTCATGTGACAGTCGTAACTTCCGATGGCGTGGAGCAGGTCGTGACCCAGGGACAGGGAAGCGCACTTATTTCTTCCAGAGAATTTTATGAAGAGGTAGAAATCACCCGAAGACAGATTCAGGAAGAAATTAAGGAGCGCACAGGCAGTACAAAAAATTACCTTTTTGCTCACATGGATGAAGCATTTGTAAAAGAGATGGAAGATGTCCGTCTTGGAAAGAAGGAAATCTGATGTTATATACCATACCAGATTATTATAAAGAATTTTCCTGTATCGCCGCAGATTGCGAGGACACCTGTTGCGCGGGGTGGCAGATCGTAATTGATGAGAAGTCGAAGCGGCGGTACGCAAAGGCAGCAACAGGGCTTAATAATATTGAAAAGAATCTCGCCCGCGAGTTGCGCCGATGTGTCAACTGGCGCGAGGGCGTCTTCCGTCAGGATACGGAAAAGCGCTGTGCATTTTTAAATCAGAATAATCTCTGCCGGCTTTATCAGATGGCGGGACCGGACAGCCTGTGCCGGACTTGTAAAATGTATCCGCGCCACATAGAAGAGTTCGAGGGAGTCAGGGAAATCACGCTCTCTCTTTCCTGCCCGGAGGCAGCGAGAATCATATTAGGCAAGAAAAATCCGGTACATTTCTTAAGTTATGAGAAGCCGGGAGAAGAAGATTATGGCGACTTCGACCTGTTCTTTTATTCACAGCTGGTGGACGCAAGAGAAAGCATTTTAAAAATGCTTCAGGACAGAAGTCTCTCCATTCATCACCGCATGGCGCTGGCACTGGCAATCAGCCATGATATGCAGGCACATGTAGACCGCAGGGAAATGTTTTCCTGTGAGGATATTCCGAAGAAATACGAGTCCGAGACAGCCAGAAAGTACACAAAAGAACGTCTGGAAGCATTTGAAAAAGACGAGACCGGACGATTCGAATTCGCACAGAAAACATTTCAGTATCTGTATCGGCTGGAGCTTCTGAAAGAAAACTGGCTGTATGTGCTGATGGACGCAGACAAATTACTTTACGGCGGTCTGGCAAGTGTGTATGAGGATTCGGTGAAGAGCGATGCAGAACAAAAAGGCAATACAGCACAAAAGGATGGAGAGGAACAGTCAGAGGAAGACATTGACCAGCTCAGATACTTTGTAAATCTCCAGGAATTTGAACTGTGGAAGCAGGAGCATATGTCGGATTGGGACATTATGCTGGAACAAATGCTGGTGTATTTTGTGTTTACTTATTTCTGTGGGGCAGTTTATGATGGACGTATTCAGGCGAAAATGCAGGTGTGCGTGTACAGTGTCTATATAATAGAAGAAATCTTGCGCGCCAGATGGCTGGAAAATGAAAAGACACTTTCCATGGAAGAAGTTGTGGAGCTGACCTACCGCTACTCCAGAGAGGTCGAACATTCCGACCAGAACCCGGAGCGGCTGGAACATTTCATGGAGAAAAATCCGTGGATCCGTGTAAAGAAGTAAAATGAAAATAGAATAGAAAGAACCGGAAGAAACAGGAAAAGAGGGATTTAATATCGTGGAAGAAGGCAGAGAATATAAAGACACAGTGCAAAAGCTGTTTACATTTATTGAAGAGAGCCCGAGCCAGTATCATGCCGTTGATACAATGAGAAAGCATTTGGAAGCGGCTGGCTATGAGCAGCTTTTAGAGAGCGGAGCGTGGAAGCTGAAATCAGGTGGGAAATATTATGTGATCCGCAGTGGTTCATCACTCATTGCATTTCGAATTCCGGCGCAGGATTCTCAGAATTACTGTGGGTTCCAGATTGTGGCGTCCCATAGTGATTCTCCGAGCTTTAAGATTAAAACAAATCCGGAAATGAACGTGGAAGAACATTATGTAAAATTGAATGTTGAAAAATATGGCGGTATGCTCTGTGCACCGTGGTTTGACAGACCACTGTCTGTGGCAGGGCGTCTGATCGTAAAAGAAAATAACAGACTTGTCACGAAGCTGGTCAACGTAGACCGGGATTTGGTCATGATTCCGAATCTGGCTATTCATATGAACCGGGAGGCAAATAATGGCTACGATTATAACATACAGAAAGATATGCTGCCACTTTACGGCTGCGGCGAGGCAAAAGGAAAATTTATGAAGCAGATTGCAGAGGCGGCAAATGTAAAAGAGGACGCGATTCTTGCAAGTGACCTGTTCCTTTACAATCGCATGAAAGGAAGCATCTGGGGAGCTTGCGAAGAATTCATTTCCAGTCCGAAGCTGGATGATCTTCAGTGCGCATTTTCTTCATTAGAAGCTTTCTTGCAGTCTGAAGAACCTTTGCCATCGGAAAATGTACAGGCAAATGAACAAAGCGAAGTCGATGGAAAAAATGTAATCAATGAAAAAAATGTAATCAATGGAAAAAGTATCCCAGTTCACTGCGTATTCGATAACGAAGAAGTTGGAAGTGGCACAAAACAAGGAGCTGCATCTACATTTCTTGCAGATACACTGATTCGGATCAATCATGCCATGGGACGGGACGAGGCCGGATACAGGCAGAGTATTGCCAACAGCTTTATGCTCTCGGCAGATAATGCTCATGGCGTACACCCGAACCATACCGACAAGGCATGCCCGACGAATCGGCCATATCCGGGAAATGGCGTGGTCATCAAGTACAGCGCCAATCAGAAATATACTACCGATGCAATATCAGCAGCGGTGTTTGAGGAAATTTGCAACCGGGCAAATGTACCGTATCAGATTTACGTGAACCGTTCCGATATACTGGGAGGTTCCACACTCGGGAACATTTCCACGACACAGGTACCAGTCAACACAGTAGACATCGGACTGGCTCAGCTCGCCATGCATTCCCCATATGAGACAGGAAGTGTGAAAGACACAGATTACATGATCCAGGCTATGAAGACATTTTTTGAAGCTTCCGTGCGACAGACCGAAGATGGATATGAACTCAATTTTCTTTAAAATAAACAATATATAATATACCAGGCTGGGCATTCTTGAATTTTCTTTTTAATATTTAAAAGAAAAATGTGATTTCGTGTTGAAAGAAGTAAAATTTTATAATAGTTATTATGTAAACTAATAAATGGACAAAGGAGCGGTTTTTTATCTGATTGAGATGGAAGAACCGCTTTTAAAATATAGCTTTTTAAAATGTGGTATGCTATCATGAAAATGTTGTCTTTATACATTACAGGAACGAAAGGGGAACATCATGTTAGAAAAAGTATTTAAACTTAGCGAAAACAAGACTGACGCGAAAACAGAAATACTTGCCGGAATCACAACATTTATGACAATGGCATATATTCTTGCGGTCAATCCAAGCATACTCTCAGCAACAGGTATGGATTCAGGAGCTGTATTTACTGCCACTGCTCTGGCAGCATTTATCGGAACACTGCTCATGGCAATCTTTGCAAACTATCCATTTGCACTGGCACCTGGTATGGGACTGAATGCATATTTTGCATACACAGTTGTATTAGGAATGGGATATAGCTGGGAATATGCACTGACAGCCGTATTTGCAGAAGGAATCATCTTTATTCTTTTGTCTGCAACAAATGTACGAGAAGCTATTTTCAATGCAATCCCACAGAATTTAAAAGCAGCCGTCAGCGTAGGAATCGGACTGTTTATCGCATTCATCGGACTTCAGAATGCAAAAATTGTAATCGGAGGATCTACACTGCTTCAGTTATTCTCCGTAGATAAATATAACGAAGTAAACGGAGTATCCGCGTCATTTAACGATGTAGGAATCACAGTACTCCTTGCAATCATCGGAATTATCGTCACAGGAATTTTAGTAGTAAAGAATATCAAAGGAAATATCCTCTGGGGAATCCTGATCACATGGCTGCTCGGAATCATCTGCCAGTTTACAGGACTTTATGTACCAAATGCAGATCTTGGATTCTATAGCCTGTTGCCAAATTTCAGCAACGGATTATCCATTCCAAGTCTGTCACCAATCTTCTGCAAACTGGACTTCAGCGGAATCTTCTCCCTGAACTTTATAGTCATCCTGTTTGCATTCCTGTTCGTAGACTTATTTGATACGATTGGAACACTGATCGGAGTATCCGCAAAAGCAGACATGCTCGACGAGAACGGAAAACTTCCAAGAATCAAAGGCGCACTTATGGCAGACGCAGTCGCAACAACAGTCGGAGCCGTAATCGGAACATCAACAACAACAACATTTGTAGAAAGCGCATCAGGAGTATCCGAAGGAGGAAGAACCGGACTTACATCAGTCACAACAGCAATCCTTTTTGGACTGTCACTGTTCCTGTCACCAATCTTCCTTGCAATACCATCATTTGCCACAGCACCGGCACTTGTAATTGTAGGACTTTACATGCTCACGAACGTAACAAACATAGATTTCAACGATATGTCAGAAGCAATCCCTTGCTATGTATGCATCATCGCAATGCCATTCTTCTACAGCATCTCCGAAGGAATCTCAATGGGAGTTATCACATACGTGGCACTCAACCTGATCACAGGAAAAGCAAAAGAAAAGAAAGTCAGCGCGCTCATGTACGTACTGGCAGTATTGTTTATATTGAAATATGTATTTTTATAAAAAATTGGGGACGGGGTTTTTTTGAAAACAATGTCATTAAGTTAAGGATTTTAGTAGTGTGAAAAGTAGTTTTTTACTT
>ERZ773269.2646-NODE-2646-length-13241-cov-5.846580_pt1 | contig 13241 bp, 18 predicted proteins | sample MGYA00511958_ERZ773269 | MGnify/ENA primary metagenome ERZ773269 (study PRJEB29015, sample SAMEA2737761) | human gut metagenome | biome: human gut; feature: human-associated habitat; material: faeces | place: China | collected 2012 ... | reverse complement strand
TGAGAAATTATTAAGATTTTCCTAACTTTCGAATTTAGGCAACTCAAAATGCTAAAGCAGATTACGAATCAAATTCTTTAATTGTCTTGCCGTTGTTATCATCTAAAGTAATACTTCCAAATATGGTCTTAGTATCTTTTCAACATGAAACATAGCTGCGTATTTCATAAGCATCCGTAGGTTTTTATCCTTACGCATCGCATCTGTCCACGTATCAAGTGATACATACACACCATGAGAAACTTGCTCTAATCCTCGTTCCTTCACATAGGCATAAAACACAGACTTACTAATTCCATTATTTAGGACTTGAAATGTCTGAATTGTCCCTCCACATTCACGCAATAACAGATCTAATTTTTCAAATTGAGTCATATGGAATCTCCTTTCATGCTAATATGATAATATGTATTAGCATGAAAATAAATATAAATAACACCTATGACATCGAACTCCAATACCTGATAAACTAAATGTGACATAAAAAGGACACGCAGCTTTTAATAGCTTGCGTGTCCTAAAACTAAACTTACCTAAACTTACTTCTCTTGATTGTTATAATATTTTTTTCTTTTAAATTTTCTTTGAACTGTCTCCAGTTCCTTCGCTCTTCCAAAGCCCTGCGAACCAACGTAAGGGCCATGAAATATGTAGATTGCTGTGGAAGAGCGTCTAATTGTTTCAATATTCAGTTGTTATAAAATTTCTAAAGTATTATGATCCAACCTACTAACTTTACCCGAAATTTGTTTTTCCCATCATTATAATGGCCTTGCCCACTAATCTGATTGTAATTATAAATTTGTTAACTTCTTTTCTCTTTTCTACAAAATCTTACTTATGGTTCCTCAATGTAAACTCCATTTGTGAAACTGCTGCTCACATCATCATTAGCAGAATGAACACATCTAACACGATAGTAATAATCGCCTTCTACATCTAAATACTTCTTAGATGATGCACGATCAGCGTTTTCATTGAACTTCTGCCAAGAATCATAAAACGTCCATTCCGTATCTTCTTCTTTCGCCTGTTCAATCATAACCGCAATTCCAACCCTGTCTACTACTCGTTCTGCAATGGTAGTTCCTCCGGCATAGATTCGTCCCGGGCCCATTCGGACAATTTTAGAATATCCGGTCAGAAGATCTTCACCTCTGGCAACTTTTTGAGTATAACCAATGGATTCTGCATCTTTTGTAAGCTGTGATCCGTCGATCACCTTCACGCTAGACGCTGCCTGTGTATCCGTCGATACCCCAAAGCTTAATCCCAAAGCCATAGCAAATACGCAGCATATGGACATACATCGCTTCATTTATCTACCTCCCATCTCTCTCTATTTAGGGTTCCCTATATAATAGACACATGAGATTAAAAAAACTGACGCATTTTTTAATAAAAATACAAATTTTTTAAAATATTTTCTATTTCTTCCTTTTTCATCTCTCCAGAAAAGCAATAATGCATTTTTTTATACTCAAATTCTGCTACATATCTGTTTCTTTCCGTTTCTGGGGTTTCATACTCTGTCACCTCAATATCAGCCTTTCCTACCTGCTCATAATAACAGTTTATTTTCTTATCCTCATTATCATATCCCCATGACACTTCTCCATAAGAAGCACTTATAAAATATTCTATTCTTTTACTTTTATATAGATAATCCACTTCAGCCACTTGAATATCTGTATCCAAAATCATTTTTTCAAATTTCATACCTTTTGGACGCCATATTAATCTTACAGGATCTATTCCAAACTCATCAGCTAACTTTTCATAAGCTAATTCTTCATCTTCTTCCTCGATAATCTTATTCTCATCGCTGGAATCGACTTGAGAAACTTTTCTGCCACCTACAGAACTCTTCATAAACTGCAGCATTCTCTCTGGTCCGCCAATGCTTGTCATTCCAACTGCCATTACGAGGATCAGCACTGCTGCCAGCGCTACAATTCTACGGATATTGCGTTTTTTCCGGCGCATTGTATAGATTTTCTTCTCCTCGCTCTGATTCTTCATCATCTCCCGTCCAAGGCGAAGTGCTTCCTGGTCTTCTTCTGAGAGTTTCGCATACGCATCTGTTCGCTTCATATCTTCAGAACGCATTTCACGCTCACGGATTTTTTGATCCAGTGCATTTTTCATGCGGATCTTCAGCTCATTTGGAATCTCTTCATTATCGTTAAGTCCGACTTCTTCTTCTATCTGTTTCGCTTCTCTATTCAATTGATCTTTTAGGATTTCTTTCAACTGATCTTTCTTTTCACTCATAATCTACCTCTTAACGAAATCTATCCTCTCTTTCTCTTGACCAAATCTCTCGGGAACGTATAATATAATTATATGCCAAAGTTGAAAATCTTTCCCTGTTTCGTAAAGTGTATACGAAGCAGAATTATCCATACGGCATTCTTATTGTAACATATATTATCGAAAGGAGCTTTTTATGAAACGTATTATCTTAACCGGCGGCGGTACTGCCGGTCATGTTACACCTAACATTGCCCTGTTACCACGTCTTAAAGAATTACAATACGACATCCACTATATCGGCTCATATAACGGAATTGAGAAGGAACTTATCTCTCAATTCGGTATACCATATCATGGCATCTCAACCGGTAAACTCAGACGTTATTTCAGCGTCCAGAACTTCACAGATCCATTCCGCGTTATCAAGGGAATGGGTGAAGCACGTAAACTGATTAAGATTCTGGAGCCTGATGTTATATTTTCCAAGGGAGGTTTTGTCTCTGTACCAGTAGTCCTTGCCGGTAAGGGACAACATGTACCAGTCATTATCCACGAATCTGATATGACTCCTGGGCTTGCCAACAAGATTTCCATTCCTTCTGCAACGAAGGTCTGCTGCAACTTCCCGGAGACATTATCTTCTCTCCCGGCAGGCAAGGCTGTTCTCACCGGTTCTCCGATCCGTCAGGAGCTTTTAAGCGGAGATAAGTACCGCGCCAGAGAATTTCTTCACTTTACTTCCGACAAACCAGTCATTCTGGTTGTCGGCGGAAGCCTCGGTGCCGTTGCCGTGAACAATGCCATCCGTGCGATTCTCCCGGAGCTTCTGAAAGACTTCCAGGTCATTCACTTATGTGGCCGCGGCAAGCTCAATCCTTCTTTAAACGGAACAGAAGGCTACGCACAGTTCGAATATATCAAAGAAGAGCTGCGTGACCTCTTCGCACTGACCGATATTGTAATCTCCAGAGCCGGAGCCAATGCTATCTGCGAGCTTCTCGCCCTGCACAAACCAAATCTTCTGATTCCGCTGTCTGCCAATGCAAGCCGTGGTGATCAGATTCTCAACGCCCGTTCTTTCGAGCGTCAGGGATTCAGTATGGTGCTCGAGGAAGAGGAACTTACGAACGAAACACTTCTTAGTGCAGTTCATGATCTCTATGATAACCGCGAGAAATACATCGATGCAATGAAGCATTCTTCCCAGCAGGATTCTATCGATACCATCATTGATCTGATCGAATCGGTAACTGCTTAGACACTTACAAAACTATCTGATTCTGACGCAGATATCTGATAGAAGAAAACAGGTGTCATATTCGGCACCTGTTTTTTATTTGTCATCCAGTTGGTGAAACTGTTCTTCGTAGTACTTCTTAATCCATTGCTTTGCCCTGTATAATGTACTATGCAGCGTATCCAGAGGTATCCCCATTTTCTCTGCAACTTCTTTTTGTGGTTTATCCAAAGTATATGAAACGGTAACTGCCTCATACCACCTTGAATTTTTCTCATATAAATCTGCAAAGATCGTATCTTTTAGGTCGCAACATTCTTTCTGACGAAGCACTTCTATGAGTTGAGCATCCAGTCCTTCTGACGAATATGGCACCTCCTGCTCCGGAACCTCTTCCATCGGCGTCTCCCACTTGCTGTCTCTTAGATAGTTCTTTGCCATATTCTTTGCGGTAGTGATCAGCCACGCAGGCACGGACTCCATACATATATCTCCCAGGTTGTCGTATAATTTCAGGAAAACTTCCTGCACAATCTCTTCTGCCACATAGTGATCTTCGACGTAGTACAATGCCGTTCGGTACACTTTACTTACATTTTCTTTGTAAAGCCTGTCGATTTCAGCTTTCTTTACATCTTCAGATTCCACCATTTAATTTCCATCTCTTTCAAGTTTATAATTTAGACAGAATATCCTGCTTATCCCCTTCGGTAAGCTCGCCCATCTTCCAGCCAAGTCCAACTTCGTCACCTTTATAACGCGGAATCATATGTAAATGGAAATGGAATACAGTCTGTCCTGCTGCTTCGTTATTATTCTGCACGATATTGTACCCGTCACAGTGTAAGATGCCTGTAAGCTTTGTGATCATTTTCTTAGCCAGCACCATAACTTTTGCAGCCTTATCATCGTCCAACTCATACAAATTGGCATAGTGTTCTTTTGGAATAATCAGTGCATGTCCTTTCGAAGCCGGGCTGGCATCCAGAATCACACGGAAATCTTCATCTTCATACAATGTTGCTGTAGGAATTTCTCCATTTGCCAGTTTACAAAAAATGCAGTTATCATCTTTCATTTTCATGTCCTTCTTTCCTTTAAAAAGTCATTTTAAAAATTGTTGATTATTTTATCCGCCAATGCTACACTATGAAAAAATAAATTCATAAAGGGCGGTAATCATTATGTTCACAGAATCTGATTATGAAAAATTACACCAGATCATGGCAGAAAGTCCTGAGAAAGAAGATCTTCTTACCAGACTTCTTCACTCCCACCGTATGGATATCAGTACCATCAGCCATGAAATTCGCAACCCGCTGACTCTTATATACAGTACCTTACAGATGATCGAAGCATCCAATCCGGAAGTTCTAAATATCCGGCACTGGTCAGACTTACATAGCGACATCGAATACATGAAACAACTACTGGAAGAGTTATCAGCATACAACAACGGTCAACGTCTGTCACCTTCTTCGACAGATTTCGACAGCTTCCTCAAGAATATTTCCTTATCCTTTGCTTCCTCCATCATTGAAACCGATATTGAATTTATCTCCCGGATAGAGCCGGAACTTCCTGTTATGCCTGCAGATTCCATCAAACTTCGGGAAGTTCTTCTGAATCTTCTTGGAAATGCGCGCGATGCAGTATTGATTCAACAATCTACATGCTCTAATCATCTTGATTCTGCCTGTAATTGTGAAAGTAACGGATCTTTGAATACCGGCAAAGCACATACCTATTCCCCGCAAATTCACTTTCACGCATGGAAAGAGCATTCAAATCTGATTATCTCCGTCTCCGATAACGGCTGTGGTATTGCACCAGAACATCTATCTTCAATCTTCGAACCATTTGTCACGTACAAATCGTCCGGAACAGGCTTAGGCCTGCCACTTTCCCGCCGAATTATCGAAGCACATGGTGGAACACTGACTGTCCACTCAGAACCAGATTTGCCGGACTGCCAGCTAAAAACTACATTCACCCTTACAATTCCAATCCCTTAAAACATTTTTAATAATGTTTCGGCTTATGTTTCCAATATGTGAGTACCGCCAGTAAAAATCCGGATATCAGCCCGCCAATGTGGGCTGCGTTATCCACCCCTTGTGCGGTGAATCCATAATAGAGACTTAAGCCTGCCATCAGAACAAGTCCTCTTGTTGAAATCTCTCCGACTCGTCCATGATTACGGATTGCAACATAAAGAAGTGCTCCCACAATCCCAAAGATCGCTCCGGAAGCACCTGCTGATACCGCATAGCTTCCCTGACTCACATCAAACCATGCCGATACGAGATTTCCCATCAGTCCGCTTCCAAGATAAATGAGCAGAAAACGGATTTTTCCAATCTCTGGTTCCAGGCTGTAACCGATGACCAGCAGCATCACCATATTGTTCATCAGATGACTGAATCCAAAGTGCAAAAACATACTGGTGATCAGTGTATAATATCGTTCTCCGTTCATGAGATATGGAACATACATTGCTCCGTGTTCCATCATAAATGCGGAATCCTCAGTCATACCCATGAAAGACAATCCGAGGAAGATCAGAACATTCGCTGCTGCGATTGCAATTGTACAAATTGGTAATTTCTTGTAATTTCTCATAGGAAAATTCTCTCATTAATTTTCTGTAATGTCAACGTTATTCTGCAAGATTTTACTCATCAAACTCTACGATCAGATAGTATCCTCTGTCCGTATGTTGTATTTCTTTGATTACGCCCTGTCTTGCGTGAATACGCTCAGATGTCTTGTAAATTCCAGACATTGCAACTGCTGGTTCCACTACATAAGTAAACAGGTTCGTATTCGGACTTCTCTCTGTTACTTCCACCTGCTGGCCTTCTTCCACCAGCCCTTGTCTTTCCATTTTAAACCGTTCCTGTCTCACGACAAACCGCCTCCTGTCTCTGATATTCCAGCCGGGATTTTTTCCGGCATCATTCCTGTCAGTACAGTATAACACTAGAGATCTTCTTCTTCAATGTACAGCCCGTCCCAGTCTCCCCACTTTGGTTTTCTGCGTCTGTGAAGAAAACGCTTCATCGGTGTCCACAAGTTTTCTGTCTCACGAAGTATCGTACTTCCCATTTCCTGGCTTGCGATCCAGTCATGTTCTGTCCGGTCAAAATATGTGCTTCCTTCCTTTTCTTCCTCTGTTCCCAAATCTGTATTTTTATCCTCTTCCAAAACATTTTCTTCCTCTTCTTTTACACACTCCTTTATAATCTGTTCCAGACTGTAATTTTCTTTCATAGTCTCTTTATGCAAAAGGAACACGATCTGGACACATTCTTTATCCTGATAATCTGCACATTTCACCAGATATTCGCTCAGATGGTGAAATCCTTCCCACAGACTTTTTTCTTTCGGTGGATAATAACAAAAATAATACTTTTCTTCTGTGTAAAAAATATACTCCGGATCCATCAGAATACAATTCACATTGAGAAGATACCTTTCTACTTCTTTCACGACACGCAAAATAGATTTTAGCAATATTTTTATTTCTTCTCCACTCATCGTATGCTTTTCATAGAGCGCTTTCATGGACACTTTTCCACTCACATCATAATCATAACAGCTTTTGTCATCCATTCCCCGTCCATGCATTTCCAGCAGTCCTTCCACCTGATTTTCTTCCAGCATTTTATTTTGATAGTCCTCTGTATAAGGGACTGACTCTTCTATCGTAATCTTACGTTCCATTGACGAACTCCTTTATTTTCTTAATATCCCGAAGCTTTTTCTCCGGTTCTGTAATTGCCGCACGTTTTTCCACACTGACTTTCATCTTCCTCCATGTTCCCTGTGCACGGACACAGACTTCATCGCCTTCCACCATAACCTGTCCCTGGATTGTAGATAATAAGATACACTTTCCATTCACACGACTTTGAAAAAGTGTTTCCAGTTCCGCCACATCTGTCCCGCTTCTATCTCCAGATTCAGTCTGTGAATCCGGTTTTTCTCTCGCCTTATTACTGCCGACTACCGCTGTCTCATAAGCTGCTCCCGCAATTATATTCTTGTCATGGTAATAAAAAAATGCATAGATACTGCTCATGACCAGAAGCATAATAATTGGCGTTAAAAAAGACATCTCTACTGTATAACCTCTCACAATACACCGCCTCTCTGCTCTGCCAGCATCAGAATATATCCAAGAGTCAAAAATGGGAAAAATGGCATTGTCTTCACTCGTCCACGAAATGCCAATATCACCGAACAGACTCCACTTGTAAAAAATGCTGCTGCCAGCACTCCCACAACTTTCCAAAACCCCAGATATCCTCCAAGAATCATAATTGCCACGCTGTCCCCATAACCGATTGCTTCTTCTGTCACTTTACTGACAAGAAGGAACAGCACTCCCACTCCGATTCCTGCACAGATTCCAGCAAGATCACCTACATTCGTCTGTTCCATCTTTTCCAGGAACACTCTGATCTGATTAAAATCCACTATTTTCCAGAAGACTGTTAATATTCCCCACAATGTCAGAGCTCTTCCGGAAACTTTTTTATTTCTAATATCTGACACAGACAGCCAGGTCAACATGAATAGCACAAATATATCGACCATTCTATTTATATTTCCCACATCTTGTACCTCTTCGCATTCTCCTTGTTATTCCCAGGATTCTACTTTCTACCACATTTTGAGCATGCGCGCTTTCCCGGTACTTCAGAAATTCTCGCAGTATATACCGTGCGCTTTAATCCGCTGCATGTCAGAGAATTATGATACCGGTCACCCTGATTAGTGATATACACATTTCCACCCATGCTGCTGCCATGAACACATTTCTCACAGGCATGATACTTTCCGCCACTTTCATTGCGAAGACTATTAAGTTCTGATGACGCCGCCGCATGGATCGACAGATCTAGATGTGTACAATGTGCATCTTTGTGATAGACAACTCCTGTATCCGTTACGTATACGATCTGATCATCTTCTTCACCAAAACCTCCTGCTTCATAGCCGGTCCATGCCTTGATCCTCATAGTTTCCTTATAAGAAATCGGCGCTATAGAAAAGCCCGGAACCGGAATCCTCACCCGATAAGATGCATGAATTTCTCCAATTCCTGTAAATGGCGACAGATAAGATTGATTGCAGTCGATTCCCAGGCTGCCACCTTCTACAATACTTCTCTCTAACCGTTCTGCTCCGATAGAATTTACAACATCACGTTCCAGATTCGATGGAATCACTGCCGGGACTTCTAACGCCTGCACTGCAAGCTTCTTTCCCGCTTCTTGAAGTCCGCTTCGCACAGCCGTCTGCACGGATAACAGCTCCAGCAGTAATACCAATGACAGCGTCGCAAAAAAGAAGATTGGTACTGCCATGGCAGCCTCCACGGTAATGCTTCCTTTTTTTCGGGTGGATGCAGATGCCCTTCCTGTATGCTTGGATTTGTATATGCTGGATAATAAAGGGATATCTTTATCTGAGTTCATCGAATCTTTCTCCTTTCATTTTTTATGTTTTCAGTTAGCAGAAATTTTATAACTCCCAGTAGGGGGAGCGGAAGGACATCTGCACCCACCCGTTATCGATTCATTTCGTTATCGATTCATTTCGTTTTTAATTGTATCCAAAATATGTCGGAAAATCGTACATGATCCCACGACGCAGATTGCATGTGCTGTGAAATTCTACTCTGCTGATGCAGGCATCTGCCCGAAAAAATGTCTGTCCATATCGTATCTTTAAATTTTGTTCCATCATATCTAATGTACGCATCCCAACTTCATCCTGGGATTTCAGGAACAACAGCATGCGAAGGTATTCCCGATAAGCAAGTCCGCTTTCCATATCTTTACCACTATCTGCTGCCACATTTTCTCCTGCACTGCCAAGCTGCATCAGTCCGGAAAGGCTTAGTTTCCAATCCTCTGCGTTCTTTACAAGTGGTACTTTTCCTCCACTTATCAGCGTTCTAATATCCATGATTGCTTCACCATAAGCCCATGCAAGTAAAATTCCCTGCGCGGCACCCTCTGCCAGTTCCGGAAGTCCGATCACCGTACATAATGTAAGCGCTGCCGCCTCGGCTTCTGCCTTCTTTTCTGAATCCGTCTGGATATATGCATAATCTGGCACAAATCGGACCATAAGAAGCTTACTGGCAACCGTCTCCATATTTTCTCTGTCGCTGGCATGGCCTTCCAGAATATATTCCAGTTCATAGTCCAGACTCCCCGCACCTGCCATGTCACCACGATTCCCGTTGCTGAAGTCTTCATTAGCAGAATCTCCTCTGACAAAATCTCCACCGACAGAATCTCCACTATTATAATTTCCATTGCCAGATTGCAGGCTATCTGAAGCCATCTTGAAATGTTCCAACACGTACTCTCCAAACAGTAATTTACTGATTGTACTTCCCGATCCTGCTACATCTGAGAAATCTCCATATCCCTGATTTCGTTTTCTATGAGATACCATTTCCGATAACGTAATACTTTTCTTTGACATTACACGTCCCTTTGGCATAATCAGATCTACAAGAGGCATGCTTTTTAATTTCGCCACATGCGATAAGGGATTCTCTTCCTCTGGAAGTTCCTCCTTCTGCGACAACAGCTCCTGTAATTCCTGTTCCGTTTTTGCCCCGTCCCTTTCATAATTTTGTAAAGCCTCCTCTCCTGCTTTCCATGTATCTGTCTGTCCAACCAGTTTCTTCACCTTATCCAGTCCGTATTTATTTTCCATATATGCCGTCACCTGCTCGTAAAATGCACTGGCACCCTGATCTGTCAATAGCTGAATTCTTGTAATTTCCTGATCCATTCCGCCTGCTCCGTAATAGGCCAGCCGTTCCTTTAACAATTCTTCACTGTAACTGCCCGTCTCATAACTTCCTTCCAGTGCAAAAATTCCGTAGACTTCCCAGAGTTCCTTCTGATACTCTGCAAATATACTTTCCACCGCCCGTGTCATATCTGCTCTTCTGTAATTTTTTACATTCTGTAAAGAGGCACTTTCCAGCATTGCTCCTGCAAATGAAATAAGTAAAATAAATACCAGACTTAAATACACTGTGACTTCCCCCTTTAAATACCGCTGCTCTCGCTTGTAATCTTCTCGAAAATTGTCTCGACCAGACTTGTGAGCTGAGATTTGAATATAACAACAAGTGAAATCAGCACGACCAAAATTAAGATAATTTCCACAACTCCGACTCCATCTTTGTTTTCTAATATTTCTCTCACTCTGTGTTTTAAATACCAAACTCTCCACATAATTAATCCTCCCGCCTTCTCTATTCTTACTTCTCTACGCTTGCTTTTTTATTCCGTCATATCTTCTGTGGCATGTTTTTATATTTTTACAATGTCTACATTTGTACGGTAAAAAATGCCGGAACTACAACAATTACAAGCACCTCTGCCAGCATCAGAAACATCGGAAGCAATAGCTTTGTTCCTGCTTCTTCCCCGAGCCGTTTTGCTCTTGCTTTTCGTTCTTCAAAAGACTGGATTGCTTCCAGCCGGAGCAGATCATTGAGACCTTTTGTACCTTTTCTCAGGTTTTGTGACAGCAATGCACCAAATCTCATATATTCCTGTGTCCCGCATCTTCTTCCGAATTTCTCATAACATTCTGCTTCCGGAACACCGCCGTCCATCTGTCGGCATGTATACTTCATTTCTTCATAAACTGCACGCTTCCCTTGCTGCTTTATCCGCGAATCGTAATCATTTACAATTTTTCTCCATGATTTGCGGACCGTCATTCCTGCGCCTAAAAGTAATGTCAGCTTGCTGATGACTTCCGGATAATCCAGACACATCTGTTTTTGTCTTGCCTGTTTTTCTTTTATCTCGTTCTGCTTATCCAGCGCAAAAAACAGCACGGAAATCACAACTGCAGCCGCCATAATTACTGCACCTCTCCAGTTCATTACCGTATAAAAATGTATTTCCTGTCCGTCCACCTGTTTCGGCAATGTTAACGTCCCGGATTCTCTGGTATCCTGATCTTTTTCTGCCACTGTCCGGCGCACCTTTTCTAATAACGCTCCATCACTTCCGGTCATTCGTGGATAGACCATTGCCATACATTCATACAGTACCTGTTTTTCTACATCTTCCCGATACGTCAATATGGCTGTCAGCTTCACCGGTGTCCCTTCACTTACAAGCTTATCTTCCTTTAATTTTCCGTAAATATTAATCACATCATAGCGGTCAAGCTTCCATGTAACGTCGATCGGCTTTCCTGGAATCTCTGTCAGAAGATTCAAATCCCGGTCCACATGATCCAGACTTATATTCTCCCCCAGAATCAACGAATCTATTTTCTTTACTGCCTGTTTTAATACCTGACTGATTTCCTGTTCTCCATAGACCTGCTCTGTTACTTCGATCGGAATTTCCCCCAATACTCGGTCTTTTCCCTCTACACGCAGTTCTTCCGTCTTCTTCCCTTTGCCATAAGTTTTTCTTGTGATCTCCTCTACATTTTTTCTGTAGGCACCATTGTAATCCCAAATAAGAGCTGCAACGCCCACCGAAAACACCACTAACATGATCCCGATACTCAGACTTCGATCTCGATGATCTTTCGCCCAAGTCCGTATGCGACCAAATATATGATCAGACATCCTGTCATCACTCCTCTTCCTGCTATATTTCCGTAAAGATTTCCCATAAATTCCGGAAAACTGACAGTCATATAAAGTACAATTCCAAAAGGAATGACCGACATCACCTGAAATTCATATTTTTTCGCCGCCAGCATTGTATCAATTTCCCGTTTTACATCAATTTTGTCTCCAATCTGATCCGCTGTATTGCGGATAATAGACATCAGATTTCCTCCGCTTCTCTTGGCCGTGACAAAGACTCCGGCAAAGCTTTCCACATCTGAAAGCTTTGTTCTCTCGGACAGTTCTTCTACTGCCTGTTCCACCGGTACCTGTACCCGGATCTGCCTGACCATGATTTCCAGCTCACGTAGAATTGCCGCATCATCAGAGTAAAAAACCTGCATCTCTTTCAGGCTCTCTTTCACTGCATTTTCCACAGAATATCCTGTATTCAGTAAAGAGGAAAATGTCTGTATCAGTTCTTTGAACTGTACTAGAAATTCCTGTTCTTTTCGCTTAATGCATTCGTCCAGAAGCTGTATGTAATACCACACGCCTGCCGGAATCAACAATATAACTGCCACCCATGAGCGATAATATATCCATGCCGTTCCTGTCACAATCATGATGACCTTCAAAATCATTTTTACATATTCACACTTCTTTATATCCTGCTGCCAGTAACTTCTGTGTATGAACCAGGTCGTCCATTTTTCTCCAAGTTCCCTGAATTTTCCCATCCTTTTCTCCTGTCTCTTCGAATCTGTACAGTGGACTCACCAGAATCTCACCGTCCTGATAATCCAGGATTTCTGAAACCTCCAGTACTTTACGGCTTTTATCTCTGAGTCTTCCAAGATGCACAATAATGTCGATTCCTGATGCGATCTGTCTCTGAACTGCCCCCAGAGGAAGATCCATTCCCATCAGCACCATGCTCTCCAGCCTAGAAAGCATATCCTTAGGACTATTGGCATGACCGGTACTAAGACTTCCATCATGACCGGTATTAAGTGCCTTTATATGGACTCCCTATGTTCCCATCATGCAGAAATACAATATCTTTACTTAATATACACTGTATATAACGTTATTATCTTGCCATTCCACAGTTGCAAAAAGAAA
>ERZ773269.2631-NODE-2631-length-13327-cov-3.886754_pt1 | contig 13327 bp, 14 predicted proteins | sample MGYA00511958_ERZ773269 | MGnify/ENA primary metagenome ERZ773269 (study PRJEB29015, sample SAMEA2737761) | human gut metagenome | biome: human gut; feature: human-associated habitat; material: faeces | place: China | collected 2012 ... | reverse complement strand
CCGTATTGGTCAGGTTCACGCCAAAATCCATGACCTGATTGTACCCCGCATACGGCGTCTGCTGGTTATCGCCGATGGAAAAATCGTAGTCCAGCTTCGTGTTGTCGTCTTCCTCGGTGGAGGAACCATCGTAGGCGGATACCCAGATGTTGACACCAACCGCGGTCTTATCCTTTCCCTTTTGTCCAATAAAAAAGAATGCCTGATAATAGCCGGCCGGTAAATCTCTGCGTAGTTTATAACTTAAACTAACAGTTTTTGAAGTACCTGCTTTTACATTTATAGCTTTTGGCTTAAATGAATTTGAATCCGTTTCAAACGGAAATGATTTTGAATACCATCTGATCGCATCGCTATCATCACTCTCATCCGCATCATCGGATTCTCCAAAATTTTCTGTCATTAAATCATCAAATTCTTCCGCATTTGCCAGCCAAATTTCCTTTAATTCCTGATCCCTTTTCTCATGTATATTATGAACCGTCATCTTAATCGAAATTTTATTTCCGCCCTTTCCGTGACCCGCACCATACGATTTCGCAAGTAGCAATGGTAGGCGGGGGCAGTTTTCCCCAGCCGGGGGAAATAAGTCTGGCGCATAACGGAATTTTATTCCTAGATGAACTGCCGGAGTTTAATAGAAACGTACTTGAGGTACTGCGGCAACCATTGGAAGACAGGAGAATCACAATCTCCCGAATAAAAAGCAGCATCGATTACCCGGCCAGTTTTACACTGGTAGCTTCGATGAATCCTTGCCCTTGCGGATATTATAATCATCCGACGAAGGCTTGTGTATGCAGTCCCGGGCAAGTACAGAAATATTTGAATAAAATTTCCGGTCCGCTGCTCGACAGGATTGACATTCAAATAGAAATCATTCCCGTACCATTCGATAAGATATCTGACCAGAGAAGGGGAGAATCTAGTGAAACGATCCGCGAACGAGTTATCAAAGCACGGCAAATACAAGAAAAGCGCTACGCCGAATATCCCGGTATCTATTGCAATGCACAGATGAACAGCAAATTACTGTCACTATTTGCCCGGCCGGATGACAAAGGGCTTACCTTATTAAAGAATGCAATGGATCGGCTCAATTTATCCGCCCGCGCCTATGACAGGATATTGAAAGTATCACGCACCATCGCCGACCTAGAAGGCTGCGAATTGATACAGCCGGCACACTTGGCGGAAGCTATCGGATATAGAAATCTGGATAGGGAGGACTGGGCAGGATGAAAAAGGGATTAGCGGTGAGCGATTAACAGCCAGCCCCTTTAATCCCTAATCCCTAATCTCTAACCCTTATTTCTCTATCCGAATGCGCGCATCCACCGCTATCACCTGCTTTTCAGTCGCCAACAATGGATTGATATCCATCTCCTTGATTTCCGTTGCAAAGCGCAGCAAGGTGGAAAGCCGTACAATAATTTCGGCAAATTTATCTTCATTCACTCCCTTCTGCCCACGCGTACCTTTGATAATCTTATAGGCACGCAACGAGTGAATCATGGAGTAAGCCTCCTCGTAGGACAACGGTGCAAGACCGGAAGATATATCCTTCAGCACCTCCACAAAAATACCGCCCAGGCCGCAGAGTACCACATGTCCGAACTTCTCTTCATATTTGGCACCGATAAACAATTCCGTCCCTTTCAACATCGGCTGCACCATGATAGCACTAGCTTCGGGAATCTGCATCATACGGTCGAATTCCAATGCCAAATGCTGTTCACTCTTGATATTGAGCACAACACCGCCCACATCCGACTTATGCACCGGCCCCACCACCTTTGCCACCACCGGGAATCCCGTGCGACGCGCAAAGGCAAGCACTTCTTCCTTGTTGTCCGAAACAAACTCCTCCACAATAGGAATACCTGCAGAGCGGAGCAATGCCTGCACATAGTGCGGGGCGATATAACCGTCCGCAGGAATGGAATCTATAATCCGGCGGATACGGGGAACATCCACTCCAAAGAGCTCGATTTCATTATTGGCAGGCCGCGGGGCATTCATTATCCGCGAAAGTGCCGTGCCGAGAGTCACCTCATCGGCAAAGTTCACATGGCCCTTTGCCAGGAAAGCGGCAACCTCGGCTCCCGCCGTATTGATGGAAGGAAGAATCGGAAAAATCGGCTTCTTGCAATGCAGCATCTTCTCGTGCAGCACATCATACATTTCAAACATGGTCACCAGCCCCGGAGTGCCGAAAATAGCCATTACAGCATCAATATTGTCAAACTTCTCCTCACAATACTCCAGACAGAGGCGCAGATGTTCCGGCGTACCCGTAGCCAGAATATCAATGGGATTCCCCACAGCCGCACCGGGGAAAAGCTTCCCCTTAAGTTCCTCCGCCACCGGTCCTTCCAGTTTCGGAACATTCAGTCCACCCTTACTCAATGCATCGGTCAGCATCACTCCCGGACCGCCGGCATGAGTAATGATGGCGAAGTTTTTCCCTTTCAGTTCCGGCAGTGTGAAGATACAACCTACGGTCGTCAGCTCCTCGCGCGAATAGCAACGCACAATACCCGCCTTACGGAACAAGGCCTCTACCGCCGAATCGCTACTGGCAATGGCCCCCGTATGCGAACTCGCCGCCCGGCTGCCGCTTTCGCTACTGCCCGCCTTGATGGCCGCAATCTTACAGCCCTTCTTGATGAGCGAGGATGCATGAAACAGCAGACGGTCGGGGTCACCGATACTCTCTATATAAAGAAGTTTTATTCTGGAATCTGCTTCCGGATTGAAGTGTTCGTCCATGTATTGCAACACATCCTCCACGCCGATTTGCTTGGCATTGCCCACAGACCATACAGAGTTGAATTGCAATCCCTTGGTTACGGCGCTCTCCAATATGAACACCGCTGTGGCACCGGAGCTGGAAATCAGGTCCACCCCTTGCGGATGCAGTTGCGGGATGGGCTGGCTGAATACACTGTGATGCCACGAGTTCATAAAACCGATACAGTTGGGGCCTATCAGAGAGGCTCCATACCGGTTCACCGTTTCCAGTATGCGATCTTCCAGCACAGCACCCTCATGGGTCTCCTCACCAAAACCGGCAGAAAGGATAATGAACGCCTTCACCTGCTTCTCCGCAGCAAGCATCTCCACCGCATCGGGACAAAGCGCGGCAGGTATGGCAAGGATGGCAAGGTCCGTATCGGGAATGTCCTTCACATCCGCAAAGGCAGCAACACCCTGCACTTCAGTCTCTTTCGGATTCACGGCACGAAGCTCACCGGTATATCCGCCGCTAAGCAGATTTTTCAGGATAGCCCCTCCGGGTTTGTGTACATTGTTGGATGCCCCCACTACCACAATACTGGCCGGGTGAAGTAATTGGCTTGTTATCATAGTCTGTTTTACATTAAGTTAATGATTCATGCACAAATATACATTTTCCATACATAAAAGCAATCGGTAAAAGAGAAAATAAGCTTAATCCCTTTGCAAAATATAAATAAGTTTACGGAAGTATATATATTTGTGCCATCAATAACAATACGCAGAAAACTACCCTATATGGAAAGCCGTGTCAAAGAGATAGATTATCTGAAATGCATCTTCATCACCTTGATGATTATCTTCCACCTTGTATATATAGGCGACAAGTATCCGTATGCGAAACAAATCGTCTATACGTTCCACATGTCCGCTTTCCTGATTATTTCGGGCTATCTGGCCAATAACCGGAAGGATGCCCGAAGCTTTCTCCGCAAGTTTCTATGGATTTTCATTCCGTATGCCTGCATGGAGGCGGCCTATACGGTGATGTCGCATTTCCTGCCCGTACGCGAAAGTGTAGATGCCATTACTCCTACCGTATTGCTCGACAAGATATTCCTCCATCCGATGGGGCCTTACTGGTATCTGCATACACTGATTCTGTGCAGCCTCATCTATTATATCACATTCCGCTATGTAAGGCTGTCGGTTGTCTCCCGGCTGGTTGTGACCGGTGTCTGCCTGTTTGCCCTTTCCCATTGGGGAGGATTGATGAACTTCTCCAATGCCCTCTATTTCCTTATCGGCATGACAGTGAGCCAAAGCGGGCTTCGTTTTACACAAGTCTTTCGCGCCACAACCTTCGCCATTGTTCCATTCGTAATACTATGCTGTTTTCCCGCCAATCTGGATAGGGGTACTCTGGCAGGAGTCGCCATCACCTGGCTTTCCATCAGCCTGCTGTTGGCAGCCTACGGCTATCTGCCGGTACAAGCCAAACGGCTTGCCTTCTTTATAGGGCGCAATACGCTGGTCATACTCCTTTTCTCACCCATTTTCACCATTCTGTCCAAGGCGTTTCTGCCCGTGTTCGCCTTCGACCCTACGGGGATGCTGTTCCTTGTCACTGCCACCGCCTTCACTCTTAGCGGCTGCATGGGTATGGCGTGCAACATGGAATATACAAGGCGAAGCAAGTAATAGTGAATAGGTAAAGATTAAACGTAAGTCGTTTGAAATGAGCTGTATTTCTGTATTCTGCAAAATGTGGAAAATGCAAACGACAACAGAATATTGAGGTTGTTCAGTTACCAAACCGTTAGCCGGGCGGTTACCGAAACAAAAACAGGTAACGGTAAGCGATGAAAAGAAATCCTCACCGTTTTGTTTGCACTCATACACAGTGTTTTGCATATCAAGGAACGCTTATATGGCAAGTATTTTTGCACTAAAAAGTATAAGCGTATGAAAGTAGAAAAATTCAAGGTGTTGCTCTACCTCAAAAAGAGCGGACCGGACAAGTCGGGAAAAGCTCCCATCATGGGACGCATCACGGTAAACAGGACAATGGCACAGTTCGGATGCAAACTGTCCTGCACTCCCGAATTATGGAATCCACGTGAAAGCCGTCTGAACAGCAAAAGCAAGGAGGCGGTTGAGATCAATGCCAAGATTGAAAAGTTACTGTTAGCGGTAAACAATGCCTTTGACAACCTTGTGAATCGCAAGGTTGATTTTGATGCCACCGATGTGAAAAACATTTTTCAGGGCAGCATGGAAACGCAAATGACGCTCATGCGAATGACGGATGTTGTCTGCGATGACCTCAAAGCCCGTATCGGCATAGACAGGGCAAAAGGGACTTATCCCGGTTATCACTATATGCGCCTGACAATCGGGGAGTTCATCAAGACCAAGTACAAGGTGAAAGATTTGGCATTTGGACAACTGACAGAGCAGTTCATCCACGACTATCAGGCATTTGCCACCGGTAATAAGGGTTATGCGATTGATACCGTCCGCCATCATCTTGCCATCCTGAAGAAGATATGCCGTCTGGCGTATAAGGAGGGATATGCCGACAGAATCCACTTCCAGCATTTTACCTTACCAAAGAAGACGGAAACGACACCACGGGCATTGAGTCGTGAATCGTTTGAGAAAATCCGTGATGTGGAAATACCCGCTTACCGCAAATCCCATATACTGGCAAGGGATATGTTTCTCTTCGGGTGCTACACCGGGGTCTGTTATGCGGATGTTGTCTCGATTACCCACGAGAACCTATATACGGATGAGGACGGTGCTTTGTGGTTGAAGTATCGAAGAAAGAAAAACGAACTTCGTGCCAGTGTGAAACTGTTACCGGAAGCGATTGCGCTGATTGAAAAATATCATAGTGAGGATAGGGACACCCTGTTCCCTTTGCTGCATTGGTCAAATCTCAGACGACACATGAAAGCGTTGGCGGCACTGGCAGGCATCAAGGATGATTTGTGTTATCATCAGGCGAGGCACAGCTTCGCCTCGCTGATTACGCTTGAAGCAGGTGTGCCGATAGAAACCATCAGCAGGATGCTGGGACATTCCGACATTTCCACAACACAGGTCTATGCCCGTGTCAGCCCGAAGAAACTTTTCGAGGACATGGACAAGTTCATAGAAGCCACCAAAGATTTTCAATTAATTCTTTAATACAGAAAACGATATGCGAAGTACATTTTCACTTTTACCCTACATTAACCGCAGCAAAGTAAAGGCTGACGGTACGACCGCCATACTCTGCCGCATAACCATTGACGGCAAACAGACTGCCATCAGTACGGGGATTTATTGCCGACCGGAAGAATGGAACAGCAAGAAAAACGAGATTAAATCCGTAAGGGAAAATAACCGCTTACGAGAATATTTACGACTGACAGAGGAAGCCTACAATGAAATACTGAAATCGCAAGGTGTGGTCAGTGCCGAGATTTTGAAGAACCACATATCCTTGAACAACATCCATCCGACCACTCTTCTACAGATGGGAGAATGGGAACGTGAGCGGTTGAAGAAGCATTCCGAGGAAATAGACTCGACTTCTTCCTATCGAAGTTCAATGTATTATCAGAAGTACCTGACGGATTTTCTTACGTCCATCGGTAAAAAGGACATTCCCCTTGAAGAAGTGACGGAGGATTTCGGCAAGTCCTACAAAGCCCATTTGAAGAAATGCAAGAACTTCGGGGTTTCCCAGACCAACCATTGCCTGCGTTGGCTGAACCGCCTGTTGTATCTGGCAGTCGATAAGGAGATTCTTCGTGTAAATCCCTGTGAGGACTTGGAGTATGAGACAAAGCCGGAAGCAAGGCACAGGTACATCAGCCGTGAGGAGTTCAAGAAGATACTTTCCACACCGATGTATGACAAGCGTATGGAACTGGCAAGACGGGCTTTCATATTTTCCACCCTGACTGGACTGGCGTATGTGGACATCAAACTTCTTTATCCCCACCATATCGGAACAAACGCTGATGGCAGACGGTACATCCGCATCAACCGCAAAAAGACAAAGGTAGAGGCATTCATACCCTTACATCCCATAGCGGAGCGGATATTGTCGCTGTATAACACGACCGATGACGAGAAGCCCGTGTTTCCTCTTCCCAACCGTGATGCCCTATGGTTTGAGGTTCATGAATTGGGAATAACCATAGGAAAAGAGAAAAACTTGACCTATCACCAAAGTCGGCACAGCTTCGGCACTTTTTTGATTTCGGCGGACATACCGATTGAGAGTATTGCTAAGATGATGGGACACTCCAATATTAGAACGACACAGGGATATGCACGGATAACCGATGATAAAATTTCCAAAGATATGGACAAACTGATGGAGCGAAGAAAGGAAATATCGGCTGGCGAAAAGAAGAAATAGCAAATAATCATCATAAAATAAAGGAATTATGAGCAGAGGCATAATAACAATCAGTGAAACGGGTGCAGTCACTATGCCGACCGCACCCGTATGGATGATGCAATTTGAGATTGCCGACCTGTTCGGGGTGTTCTCGTGCAATGTCCGCAAGACGATACGGGCAATCTATAAGAACAATGAACTGAATGAAGCCGATACGATGCGATATATCAGGCAACCGGATGGTATCAGCTATGACGTTTACAACCTTGAAATGGTTATAGCCATTGCATTCAGGATATGCAGTAAAGAAAGTGCTTTGTTCAGACGGTTTATAATAAATGAAATCAGCACCACCAAAAGAGAAACGCCTGTTACGTTGTTTGTTTCCTGTGGCAGGAGTAATAACCGATGGTATAGTTGAGGTTCATCCCGTCAGCCACTTGTTTCCGTTGCCACACGTTTGAAAGGCATCCGACAACGAAAAATAAGCAACTGATGGGTAAAGAGCAGAAAAGGAACGGCTTACAGACGAAGCGCAGTATTGACACTTCATCCGTAAGCCGTTCCTTTTTTCTTTTTGTCGAAAATCTATTGCTGCCGCAATACAGGGCATACGGCAAACTGCACTCCTTTAAGAAAAATCAAGTTATCCTTTGTCGGTAGGCGGAGCGGTAGCCGTCATTCAGCATCCGTTCGATGTCGGATTCACGGTAGAGGATTTTACCGCCCAACTGGATATAGGCGATACGCCCTTCATTGCGGTAGTCCTGAAGTGTCCGGCGGCTCACTTTCAGCCGTGCCGACACTTCCTTGTCAGTGAAGAAACGTTCACCGCCCAGTGTCGGGCGGCAATTGGCGGTCAGATGCTCTACATTGTCCAGCAGTCGGTCAAGACTGCCCATGAAGTGGATTATCCACTCACTGTCCTTGTTAATCAGTTCGTTCATGTTACTTTGGATTTAGTGGAATTATTGTTGTTACCCTATTCGGTTATCAGATAGTCCTGCCTTTGAATCCCGCTTCTTTTCTCCTGTCCTCCACGATGGAAACGATACGCTCCACATCTTCGGGACGGTAGTAGGTCTTGTGGTTTATCTGCGAGTAAGCCAGCGTGCCGTTATCCCGCAGTGTCTGCAACGTGCGGGGGCTGATGTTGAGCATACGGCATACGTCCTGATTGTCCATCCATTCGCTCATTTTCTTTTCCCCGTGCCGATGGCAGATGGCATCCATACGGCTGACGAAACGGTCGAACTTGGCGACCATTGCCTCAAAGGTCTTTCTTTCAATTGATACGATTTCCATATTGTCCTTCTTTTAATTGTTACTGTTTCTTTTTCTTTCGCCACAAAGGAATACATTATCCGCTGTCATGCAATGGATTTCCAGAAAGTGGCAGCGTGTTGCGCCGATACGGCAGTCATTGTCCGGGGCACTGCTTGCCGGTTATCTGTGAGCAAGCCTGTGGAATACGATTTCCGTTCAGCCTTTAATTCCCATGTCTTATAAAGAAGCCACAGCCAAAATAAGGGCTTAATTCAAAATTTTCCCCAACCGTACCTTTGTCCTTTCAGCTGTTCATATCCGGCAAATCGGTGAAGTCCGCACCGGTTTGTCAGTCTCCATAAAGCAAAACCGTACAAAAATGCCTAAGAGAATCCAAATGCTTGACTGACTGCATTAAAGCACCTTACTTCGCTCCCGATAATCGGTCGAGGTGCTGACTAAGACCACATTCAATAACTTAATCAATTTGTTTTTTACAATGAAAAGAGAACCAAACATTACAGAGCAGCAGGCTCGTGAAATCGTGGAAAAAATGGGACGCAGGGAATCCTACGCTCCCAAGTCTGTGGATGACTTCTACAGGAGCATCGGTCTGGAGCCGGAGGAGCTGGAACAGCCCGGCAAGGCCGTCACGGAAGAAGCGGAGACCGCTATGACGGATGAACAGTCAGGAGCGGTGAGCGGGGAAGTGACTATTCCGCAGAAGCGCATCAGCGGCAAGCAGCGCAGGCTGTCTTTGGAGGAGTACCGCACCACCTATCTCAAAGTTCCCAAGATTATCAACCGCAAGCCCGTGTTCGTCAGTGAGACGGTGCGTGACGAGCTGGACAGGGTTGTCCGCTACCTAGGAGGAAAGGGCATGAGCGCATCCGGACTGATTGAGAACCTTGTCCGCCTGCACCTCGATGCCTACCGGAATGACATCGAGCAGTGGCGCAAACTCTGACGGGATTACGGTGGAATCGGTTGAGCCGTTGGATGCACTCCATCGGTTCGACCGATACACAAAGTGAGTTATTACACTTGGAAATCAATCCGACAGGCGGAGGATTCTTGTGTCCTCAAAGACACAGCAAGGTATGTTTTCAGTTACTCGGATGTTCCGGAGTAACTGAAAACCCTTGCACCGCCGTGGGCAGAATTATCCTCCGAAGTCGGATAATTTCGGGGTTTCTTAATCAAAGATTAAACAAAGGATAAACTATAAAATTGAAAGAATAAGAAGAATGAAAAAGAAGAGCAAGTACGGGAGAAATCCCAAGTTGAACCAGAAGACACACTGCGTGATGGTGCGCTTCGATGATGTGGAATGGAACAGGTTCCTCACGATGTACGAGGAATCAGAGGTGTACGCGAAAGCCGTCTTTCTCAAGGCACACTTCTTCGGGCAGAAGTTCAAGGTACTGAAAGTGGACAAGACGATGGTGGACTACACGACCAAGTTGTCCGACTTTCACGCCCAGTTCCGGGCGATAGGTACGAACTATAATCAGGTAGTCAAAGAGCTGCGCTGCCATTTTTCGGAGAAAAAGGCAATGGCGTTGCTCTACAAGTTGGAGAGTTGTACCATTGACCTTGTGAAGTTGAGCCGGGAGATTGTAGAGCTTTCAAGGGAGATGTGGGCTAAGTGGGAGCAATCAAAATCCGACTGATATGGCATCGGTAAAGGTCAAGTTCCGCCCATCCACCGTGAGCGGCAGGGAGGGTACACTCTACTATCAGATTATCCATAACCGTGTGGTCAGACAAATAAACACCGAGTATAAGCTTTTCGTTTCAGAATGGGACTGCCATTCCGAAACGGTTGTCTTACATCATCTGTCACCAGAACAAGAGAGGAATAACTATCTGCTTTCGATAAGTTCTCGCATCAGATGGGACAAGGACAGATTGAATAAGATTATACATACCTTATCGCAATCCGGCAGATTTGTGACGGATGATATAGTCGTGCGCTTTCGAGGAGGTAGACAAGAACAATCATTTAACGACTATATCTGCCAACAGATAGCAAGATTGAAGCGTTTGGGGAAGATACGCACTTCGGAAACCTATATGGCGGCACTCCGAAGTTTCAGCGGTTTTATGAATGACAAGGCGGTCTTGTTTGACCAGCTTAACGCCGACCTGATTGCGGAATATGAGGCTTATCTGAAAGGAAGAGGCAATTCGCCCAATACCGTATCGTTTTATATGCGCATACTGAAAGCGGTCTATAACCGTGCCGTGGAAGATGGACTGACTGAGCAACAGTATCCGTTCAAGTCTGTTTATACGGGAGTGGAGAAAACCATGAAACGAGCCTTATCGCTCAATGACATCAGACGTATCAAAGGAGTGGACTTGTCATTGAAACCAAGTCTTGACTACGCTTGCGATATGTTCCTGTTCTGTTTTTATACAAGGGGAATGTCGTTTATTGATATGGCTTATCTGAGAAAGAAAGACTTGCAGAATGGTACTCTTTCCTATCGCAGACGTAAGACAGGGCAACAACTGTTCATCAAATGGGAAAAATGTATGCAAGATATTCTTGACAAATATCCGATAAACGAAACGGAATACCTCTTGCCCATCATTACAAAACGGGACGATGATTATCGGAAGCAATACGCCAACGAACTTCACCACGTAAACTATTTGTTGAAGAAAATCGGGAAACTTTTGGATTTGCCAATACCCTTAACGATGTATGTCGGTCGGCATTCATGGGCAAGTATCGCCAAGAGCCGTAATGTGCCTGTCTCTGTCATCAGCGAGGGGATGGGGCATGATTCAGAGAACACTACGCAGATTTATCTTGCATCGTTGGATACTACTGTGGTGGATAAAGCCAATAAGAAGATACTGGATTTGCTGTGAAGTGATAGATGTTTAGCGAATCTGTCCAACGCTTGCCAAGAGACGGATATTTAAGTGCAAAATTAAGCAAAATAATGATTCTCAGGATATAAAACACTGAAAATCTTGAACGTTACCCTGTTTTTGTTTTACAGGAGGAGCCTAATGTTTTGTGAAAGTAATTCATGTAAAAGCTAAACACGGCTATATATCAACAAGATAAGAAAGATAGTCCGTCTCTTGGCAAGAGAGGGAGATAACAATTATATCAATATATACAGTCATGGGATTTTTTGACCTATTTACAAAAAAGAACAATAACAACATGGGGCAATCGTCTCATGTTACTCACCTTATGGATTCTATAAATTCACAAGGTGAAAAACAGTGTATCAAATCTGCTCAAACTCATAACTTGTCTATTTACAAACTTGAAGATTTAATAGCAATGCAATTGGGGCAAGGTTTAATATTAGCCCCATATGATGCACAACGCTATTTTGAATTAGGAGAAAACGATGCACAACTTCTCTCCATCCTGTCAGATGATGTCATTAAACGTTATCTGCCGAATATGGATTTTTCTACGAAGGATTCTGCTCTTAAGTTTCTTTCTAACCTACCCATTCTTACAGAAAAAGGACTTTCCATTGCATATGTTATCACTGCTGATAATATGCCGATAGGATTTATTTTTATAGATACTCCGACTGTTAACGAAAGAATTGGACTAAATAAATGGACACTTACGTTCTTTATGCTTTCCTCAATGAGAGGCAAAGGACTAATGACGGCATCGCTCGGTAGAATATTGTATTTACTGAAGACAAAGCTTGGTGTATCTCAAGTTTACGCTACTGCCGATAAGACAAATACTGTTTCACAAAAGATTTTACAAGCAACCTGCTTTGAACCTACAGATATCCACGATGTGGCTAACCAAGGTATTACTTATGTTTGTAATCTTGATACTTTGAATTTTCACCATAAATAATTCATCACCATGAACTTGTCTATTTCAACAGATACTTGGGTTTGCTTGAGTATTATTGTCGTTGCCTTTATCGTTTGTCTTATCCTTGTACTCAAGTTCAAGAACAGCGAAAAAATGGAGGCTAACCGCAGAATAATAGAATACTTTCCAACATTGGTTTCCACCCTCGGGGTGTTGGGTACTTTTTGGGGGATCACAAAAGGTTTGATGGCTTTTGACACATCCGATCTTGACCAATCCATTCCTGGCTTGCTTGATGGTTTGAAAACGGCTTTCTTTACTTCATTGGCAGGTATGATTGGTTCTATGTTCCTCTCTGCTTTTATCAGTAAGAAACAGGACGAAAGAGATGGTGGCATTTCCGACATTAATCAAGCAGCAGGAGAAATTACTAAGTCTGTAAAGGCAATGAGCGATGCTAATACCGAAACTATGCGCTCAATTCAGCAACAACTCACTGAACAGGAAGCGGACCGCAAGGCGTTTTACCGCACTGTGGGAGAAGTGATGTCTAAGATATCCGATACGCAAAAGTCCATTACTTCCGCCATTGATTCGTTGGTGGTGTTACAACGTAGCCAAGAAAATTCCCTTGCCGACATTAAAGAAGCTACTACGCAACAATCCGTGGCTATCAATTCTGTGGCTAAGTATTCGCAAGAGGTTAGCGAATACACGCATCATCTCGGCGAAATCCTTGATGTTATTTCTGGCATGAGCGGAACGGAAGACGAAATCAATGAAAAGGTTGGCAAACTTAAAGAGATTATTCACGGAGAGGTTATCGAGATTGAAGATAATATGGCGAAGACCAATAAACTTTTGGAAAGCAAATTCGATGAATTTACCGAGTTGCTTAAAAAGAGTAATACGGAAGCCCTTGTGGAAGTGATGAAAAAAGTCACCGAGGAATTCCAAAAGCAAATGAACTCGCTTATTAACAAGCTCATTCAAGAAAATTTCGACCAACTCAACAAGTCGGTGGAAAAACTCAATCAATGGCAGCAGGAGAACAAGCTAAGAAAAGGTTTCATGAAATATTAACAGCAGGAGCTCCGTTGAGC
>ERZ773269.2626-NODE-2626-length-13343-cov-32.110325_pt1 | contig 13343 bp, 14 predicted proteins | sample MGYA00511958_ERZ773269 | MGnify/ENA primary metagenome ERZ773269 (study PRJEB29015, sample SAMEA2737761) | human gut metagenome | biome: human gut; feature: human-associated habitat; material: faeces | place: China | collected 2012 ... | reverse complement strand
ATTGGTTGGTATATCAATTTTTATAATCGTAATCGTATCTCAAATGTTGCCTAAGTAACTGAATAAAAATAGTCCAATTTATTGACTTCTGAGCAGTTAGTGGGTCACTTGAAATTAGTTTCCTAGCCTGTGTCTTTCTGACTGAACGTCTTTTAACTTCTGGATGTCTCCTGTTCCATGCGTCGGTTGCTGCTTTAGTTGGCATTACTACTTCGCCATTCCTTACTTAACATAATTGTATCTATCATCTTACGACTATTCTCACAGCATTATAAGCCTGTTTCACCCCTATTAAGCGTACAGTTTTACACAGACATACCCACAACCAATACCGGTACTTCGGCATCCGTCACACTCAAATATATAACTCTTCATTAAACGAAATGCACGGTCACGACGGGCTGGCCCGTTCACCCAATAAAAAAACAATCGCCAACATTTTGGGAGGGGGGGTATTACTTATCGTAATCAGCCAACCGTTCCATCAACTCATGGTGTTCATGAACAAACTCCTTAATCGATAGCGTGTCACCAAACGGCTCCTCCCACTCATCTTCTTCCAAACGACGATGTACCTCCGACATCACACCACTACGCTGCAACTCGTATGTCTCTATATGATCCGTATCTATAGTTATAACCTGTATTTCCCATGCTGGCACACCTTCAACCATAGACCTAAAGTAATACCGTTCTTCATTCGATACACCGTCTGAATGAGCAACGATTTTCTTGCTTAATCTCTCATCACCGTCCATCACCGTCCAGCCACGATTATCTACGAAAACTCTAACTCCCAGAATATCTTCATTTTGCTTGTCGGTTGTTTTTAAAATATCACTTCGTTCCTTGACTCGATAGATAGGAAACTTCTCCAAATTACTGAATACCAAGACATCATTAATATGCTCATACAAGTACCCCGCATAACTCTCGTCTGAGTATTCATTCTTTTCAATAAAGCGCCCAGCTAGTTCATCGTAAACATCACTGAATACCGTAACAACTTGCTCCACCTGTTTCTTGTTATAAATGTACATAGCAGCCCCTCCTAATCTACAACTAACCAACAACACTAATCGTCATAATATCATGTTGTATCGCACTGTGGGACACCAAGCTTATCGTGCCTTGAATCAAATTAGAATTCAAACCATGAAAAAATACGGCAGTGACAGTCGAGAATATCGACAACTAAAGCGTTTCTGGAAATTACTAATGAAGAAGGAAACAGACCTCGATTTCACTACACGTAAGAAGCGAATCAACTTCCAATACAGCTACCTAACCGATCAAGAAGTAGTCGAGCGACTACTTCAACTTTCCGATGAACTTCGCGATTCCTATAATTTCTACCAAGAAATTATATTCGCCGTGTCACGCTCAAACCAGGATTACTTAGACGCAGCGCTATTTCCAGATAAGAACGATGCCCAGTACCAGCACCTAGCTGGCCAAATGAAACACGCACGTCGCACGCTTCGTAGACATCGTGAAGAAATTCTCAACAGCTTCATCTACGGTTATTCCAACGGTCCAGTTGAAGGAGCCAATAACAAAATTAAGGCTATCAAGCGCGTCGCCTACGGCTTTCGTAGCTTCAAGAACTTCCGATTGCGCATTCTCATCTCATTCAAGAACAGCTTCTACTCGATGAACTACAAAGCAAAAACCGCCGAACTCGAAAGTTCAGCGGCGTAGCTAGGCTCAAATATTCAATTTATACGTTCATCAGTACCATTTGTCTTTGAACCGCAAAAGATAACGATGATTTGATGGCTCAACCAAAACAATGTTATTTTAGCATCAATTTACGGACTTATGTTCGGTGAATTTTGAGACATTTCGATTTTGGATTGAAATTTTCCAATAAAGGTCAAAAATAACCCCTCGTAGGATTGCTGTTTCTGGTAAAATTATTTTCTTTTTAACAGCGCCATCTGAAATTGATTTTGATCAGTTTCAATTGGATAAAACGAATACGCTGCTTGTACCAATCGATAATGGTGTCGCAGTTCGGCAGGAATATGTTCCTCAACCTTCTTTTTGTCATCTAAATCAATTACTGGTTGCCAACCCCAATTAAGACCAACAACTACATAATCAGGCGTCTCATTGAGCACACTCTTTTGGAGCGAATTTCCTTGTTATAGACCCTGATTTAAGGAATGTTTTGGTAACCACCTAAGATGATAGTTAACTCATAGCAAAACTCCTGGTATTTTACTTAGAAGTCAATAAATTAATTGGACTGCTTTATGGTGGTAAGTTATGACGTATTTTAACACCTTTAATTATAAGGCACAAAAAAGCGGCACAATTGTTAAGTTATGGCCTGATTTCACTCTATCTAAACGCTTTACTCATTATATATAAAAAACGTCAAGAAAAATTTTTATCTAACCCCTTTTAACAGGGGAACGCTTAGCCACTTGTAGTGCCTGATTGATTACTTGGTTATACAAAATGATTATTGTCACAGGCAAAAAATAATCTTAATGTTTAAATTTGCTTCACTTCAATAAAAGACCGGCCTACTCAAACCTAAGGGTTTTAACGGACCGATCTTTATTTACATTAAGGCATCTTTACTTACTTTGAAAAACTTTTAATTTATCTTAGCCAGTTGTTGTGACAAAGTTTCCACTTGTTTAGTCAATTTATTCAGATTGTAACTTTGGTTGGATTCTTTTAGGTTTGCTTGCACTTGCCGAACGCTTTTTTGGACAGTTTTTTGGCCATTAATAGTCAAAGTCAGCCGCATAATTCGTCGATCAGTTTGATTTACTTGTGATTGAATTAAATTATCTTGAATCAATCGCCAAGTATTCCTGGAAATTAGTGTGCGCGTGACCGTGAATGCATCAGATAATTCACTAGCAGTAGCTTGCCCATGTTGTTCAAGATAGACTAGTATTCCCCACTCACGCATTGAAAAGTCAGTTTTGGCCAGTCCTTGCACCAACATCTGGTATGCCTGATTCTGAATAGCTTGCAGGGTTGTTAAGCTCTCAAACTGGTTCTTAGTTTGCCGATGATTTAGCATATAATATCATCCTATTCTTTGCGCTGCCGCTTAGTCATTCCGAAGAGTCCTAACAAACTACTCATGGCTAATAGTAATAAGCCACTCAGCGTCATGTGTTGTTGATCAGTTTCGCCAGTTTGAGGCAACCGTTGATTCACAAAATTAGTAGCCGCTGCTTGACCAGCCTGAACCGGCTTTGTTGGCGTCGTTGATTGACTTGGGTTAACCGGCTTTGCTGGCGTCGTTGGTTGACTTGGATTAACTGGTTTTGTTGGCGCATCCTTGGTATAAACCACCGTGAAGTCAAGATCACTAGCGTCACCACTCACAGTTTGTGCCCCAATTTCAGCTTGATCTGACGTATAACCCTTAATAACTGGGCTAGTCACTGCCGCAAAGCTTTGATCAGCTGACCAAGACCCATAGGTCTTTTCACCTGTAACCGCATCAGTTGAGACTTGACGCGTAAAGGTCACTTGAGCGGTGTTATCAGCAGGAGTTTGATTACCAGCGCCTTGATAATGAATAGTTTCTTTAACGGTTTTGGCCTCTGTAGACTGAATGTTTTGATGCTTCAAGTGAACCGTGAAATTCTGATCAGTTGTGTCATCATTGTCGAACGTCAAATCTGCTGGATAGCCATCGGTGACCAACTCATACCCTTGTTTCTTATAATCGGCAATGCTACCGCTGGTACTATAGCTGGATTTTGAACCCGTTGTTCCTGAGATTGAGTCCGTCTTTAAAGTTTTTCCGGTCGTATCATCAACGTAGCTGACACTACCTTGTTGCTGATCTGCTGTATAGGTGATCGTTGTATCTTTCGTTGGATCACTTGGCTGATAACTGCTACCTGGTGTCAAAACATGACCTTCTGGATCATGTGCTGTATAACCTGGTACCGTCGGTACACCGGCTGGTGTAACCTTTGTCGCATCACTTGGGTCATTTGGATAGACTACTGTTGGTGCTCCAGGGAAGTTCCCATCACTTGAGCTTGGTACCAATGATCCGACTTTCGTGTATGTCACGGTCTCATTAACATCTGCTGAATCGGCATTCAGGTCAGTTACGGCAGCTGTCTGCGCTTTATCAGCTACAGATCCCGGCACCACTGGGCTAACAACGGCATCAAAGGTCGTATCACCATTTGTCGCTGTCCAGGCGGTTGTCCCAGCACCACTTGTAATCACTTCACCAGTAACGTTATCGACAACGACTGTTCGTGTGAAGTTGACAGAATCAGTGTGTTGCTTGGCCACTGCGTTTTTATTCTGATCAACATAACTAATCGTCTCGTTGACCGTCTTATCATAGTTGGTGCTAGTTGGCCACTTTGGTCCATCTGGTTCGTCTGGATTGATTGGCGTTCCAGGTGTCTGTGGATCCGTTGGATTCACTGGCGTCAACCGATGCTTCAAGTGAACCGTGAAATTCTGATCAGTTGTGTCATCATTGTCGAACGTCAAATCTGCTGGATAGCCATCGGTGACCAACTCATACCCTTGTTTCTTATAATCGGCAATGCTACCGCTGGTACTATAGCTGGATTTTGAACCCGTTGTTCCTGAGATTGAGTCCGTCTTTAAAGTTTTTCCGGTCGTATCATCAACGTAGCTGACACTACCTTTTTGCGTATCTGCTGTATAGGTGATCGTTGTATCTGTACCATTATCAGAAGGCGTTGGTGGAATATAGCCCTTAGTACGGTCATCGGGATCAACTGGCACCAAAGGAGTCCCCATATGGTCTTCAGGTGTATAGCCAGGAATAAAAGCAATAACCGGATAATCAGGCGCCGATGAATCAGCAATCTTAGTAGGGTCACTAGGATCATTGGGATAAATAATTGATTTTGTCGAGCCATCAGGATTAGAGACGACCCAGTTGCCGAGCTTTCTGTAAACATACTTAACATCAGAGGTTTGTGGAATATATGGATTTTTAATTGTGACATTCGTAGAACCTGCTGAAGAAATTATCCCAGGATCTGAGGGCTTTATATTTGTCCATGTGTTGAGAACTTTTCCATTTTGAGCAATTGAAGCAGACATTGTTCCATCTGAACCAGTCTGAGTGTAAGTAATAACTACTCCATCATGAAAGTTTTTAACATAACTAGCACCAATCTCTCCGTATGGTGACATAACGCCATTTGAATTAGAAGGTGCAATAGCATAGTAACCATTTACAACATTTACGTCGCTGGTCGTATAATTTTGGCCAACTAACCCTTTTTGTGTATAAGCAACAACCGGATTACCATTACTATCGGTGATTTGCTTGCCATCTTTATCAACGTAATAGGTTGTTTGTGTGATCAATTTGGGTACAAAATAAGAAAGTGTATTGTAGTAGTTACTATCAAATTTACTAGCAGTATATTTAGTAACAAAACTATTGTTTGAACTTCGAACCATTTCAAAATAAGCATCATTATAGTAGGTAGTGCTATCAAATACAGCAGATGTTACCTGAGTATTTTGATTTAAAGTGTATTGTTTTAAAACTTCATTTGATGGCGATAATTCCGTTACATAAACAATTCCATCGCCCGTTCGATTAGTTGAAAAAACAATCTGGTTTCCACCATATTTTGCTTGCAACCATTCATAACTGTAATGAGATTTATCTGGATCAATCCACATCCCAGATGGATAATCTGGATCACTAACTGAGAAACCCGTATTGGTAACTGAACCTGCCAATACCCTTCTACCATAGTTTTGAGCAAACTTAGTTGTAACTATTGAATCATTTTTAGAAACATTAGTGGCTATCAGCGCTACAATCTGGTTTCCACCCGCACTGATTGCATCAGCCTTCACTGCACTACTACTTGCACTGGCCGTTTCAGCCTTCGCTACACTGCTATTACTTGCACTGGTCGTTTCAGCCTTCGCTGCACTGCTACTACTTGCACTGGTCGTTTCAGCATTTGCTGCACTGCTACTACTTGCACTGATTGCATCGGTCCTCACTGCACTGCTTGAGGTGCTGGTGGCTGTCACATCAGCTGACACTGGCTGGCTGGTAACTAGCATCCCTAATCCCAGCGAAAATAATGAAATCCCCATGACAGCCCAGTTCTTACCGCATTTATATAATTTATAATGCGTTTTAGTCTCTCCAAAATAATTATTCCTTAACATAAAAGAACCTACCTTCCTCACTTTTTTAGATAAAATGTTGTCATTAAAATCCCGGTTTATTAAGGCTATCGGGTCTTTTCAATTAGTGTCAACGCCAATGTGAAAATGTCCGTTTTTGCCGATTAAAGAATGCTGTTTTTTTACCGATAAGGTTTACAGTGTCTCACTGCTCCTTTCTTTATTTTGTGAGCTGAAACCTGATAAATCAGGTCCAGAATTATCCTTCTTTTCAATCAAATGATCCTTCATTCAATATGATCGACCGGTGATTCGGATGACTTTAGCGTGGTGAACCAAGCGGTCTAAAATGGCGTTAGCTAACATCTTATCTGAAAAGGTGTTTCCCCACTTAGAAAGCGGAATATTAGTGGTGATAATGGTTGATTTCCGTTCATATCGTCTTTCAATTAGCTGAAAGAACAGCTTAGCACCCACTGACTCAATTGGGAGATAACCAATCTCGTCAATGATTAGAATTTGAAAACGTGCATACCGGCGCAACACTTCTTCGCTTCGTCCTTGAACTCGTGCTGTTTGAAGCTTGTTGATGAGGTCGCTACATCGAATAAACTGCGTTGAAATTCCTTGTTTACACCCTTCAATTCCAATGGCGGTGGCTAGGTGAGTCTTACCGACACCGGAGGTGCCGATAAACAAAATGTTTTGATTCTCTTGGGTGAATCTTAGTGATCCCAAGTCCTCAATTGTCCCTTGGTTAATTCCTGGTTGATAGCTAAAGTCAAAGTCAGCTAATGTTTTTTCATATGGCAGATTGTAAATTTTAAGTTGAACATTTGATAGAAAAACCCATCAAGGTCTTTAATGGTGTTACCACACAATCCATTAGAAAGAAGGACCTTGATGAGCACCACTATTTTATCATTCCAGAACCGTGTTGTCATTGAAACGCTTCATAATGAAGGACGTTCCTTGCGATACATCGCTAACTACTTAGGCTTTAGTAAGACCACCATCTTTAACGAACTTCACCGGCTAAATAGTGAGTATCAAGCTGAACTAGCGCAAACTGACTTTGAACGAAAGGTTAGTCAACGGGGGCGAAAGTCTTCGCTTACTAAAAACCTTAAACACTTGATCGAGGAAAAGGTTCAAGTCCGGAAGTGGTCCCCTGAACAAGTTGCCCATGTGGTGGGGATTGCCTACAAGACGGTCTATAACTGGATTGATCAAGGCTGGCTTGATATACAGTTGCCCGATTTGCCTGATCATGGAATGCGTCGTCATCGTGCTAAAGAAAAGCGGGGTACGTTCAGTCATGGCCGCTCAATTGAGGAGCGTCCTCATAAAGTCGAAACTCGCCAGGAATTCGGCCACTTTGAAGCTGATACCGTACTTTTTGGCAAACGTAAAGGTCAAGCTGTGGCTACTTTTGTGGAGCGTAAGAGTCGCCTGACAATTGTTAAACGGCTCCATGGTCGCGACAGTCAGTCCATGACTCAAGCCGTACTTGAACTAGCTAGTCAACTTCAAGACAAGCTCAAGACGCTTACCGTGGATTATGGTAAAGAGTTCGCTAACTATCAGACAATTGAACGGCAAACTGGTACTCAGGTTTATTTTGCCCATGCTTATTCACCACATGAACGCGGTAGTAATGAGAACCGTAATCGAGTTTTGCGACGGTTTATTCCCAAGGGGCAAGCCATTGAAGAGCTGAGCGATCGCCAGCTGGTTCAAATCAATTGGTATCTGAATTCCCGACCACTTAAATGTCTTAACTGGCACACACCAATCGAGATCTTCTTGCTTAATCTACGTCACTAAATTCGTTCAAGTTATTTCTTGCAATCTGCCGAACCAAGATTAACAGCAACGAGTACTAAGTCTTGATTGTTGACTTTATAGATAACTACAATGTCATTTGTTTCAGTTGGTTGCTGCCCTTTGGGAGTATCACGAAGATGAAATTCTCGATAGCCAGTATAGTTTCCTTCTAATTCGTGATCATGAAAATCATCGGGAAGTATGTCGCCATCGAGGAGAATAAAAATAGCGTCTCTTACTTCATCAATAATTGTTACATCAAGCTGTGCAAGATAAGCTAAGTTTCGTTCAAACGATTTTCGTGGTTTATATTGATATCTCATTGGTTACTGTTATCCTTTGGCTTAAAACTGTTCCAATAATCGTCAGTTGGTTCAACGATAGGATCATCAGGTAAGATGTGCATTTCGATTAACTTATCTCTGGCAATAGCATAATCTAGTGAATCTTCTTTAGCATTAACAGCTTCAAGAAGGGTATTGAGTTGTTCTTGTGAGATAACAGCTGCTGCTCGTTGATTAGAACGTGCAATTAGTACTGTTTGGTTTTCATCATTGACTTTATCTAAGTAGTCTTTAATATGATTACGGAAATCACTTTGAGTAGTAGCAATTGGCATAATAAGGACTCCCTTCTTTTTACATTATATTGTACTATATTATGTACGCTGTTTCTACTGCTAGTGCCTCATAATAGTTAGACAAAAGTTCTAACAATTGTGAGGTGCTTTTTTTATGGGGCGAATTTACAATTGAAATGCAACACAAAGTAAAAAAATAAACCCATACCGGGTAGAATATGTGTAAGCACACCATAATAAGACGTATATAAAAAAAAGCGGGCATCTCCTAAACTGGAAGAAAACAGTTGGAGGAGCCTTTCTAGATGCAAGATATTATCCCGGTGAATTTACATGAACGAAATCCAAAGGATTTCAAGTCAACCAAGCTACTTTACGCATTCCTTTATTTCAGGCAAAAGAAATGACTTTACCGCAGCAGAATACCGCTTCGGCAAGGCCAACTAGTTTTTATTATTTAATGTGTCAACTTGACAGGGTACAGTACCGTATTGTACGGATTTCACAAAGTCCTATTTAGAATTTACACCAATTATACGGACATAACCTTACAAAGCCTGCCAAGTTAATTTTTACCGTAGTCTGCGTGGCGAAACCTTAACCTAAAAATAAAAGCTCGATCCTGAATTTCAAGGTCGAGTTTTTATTTATGGTTCTTCAATTTCTGTCTTGGCAGACAAATTTGTCCAAAAACTTAAGGCGGCCAAGGCATTTATAATGTAGTAGATGTATTTACCAACGTTAGCAAAATTACCTTGCACTAAGGCTTTAATTAACTGGACAAAGTTATAAACAAACCAGTATTGCCATTGGACTGTCAACTTCATGGCATTTAAAACATTAGCGGTTAGTGAAAGGCCAAAGGCAATCACCACGATCCAAAATAGCGGTTGTTGGAAACCATTTTTCCAACCAATCAAATTGGTGGCAAAGGAAAAGGCCATACTTAAGATGAACAGACTAATCATCACTAGCCACTTCTTCGTTCCCGTTAAGGGCTTAGTCGCCCGATACTTTTCCGACCGCATCCAGGTTCGAATTGCAAAAATATAAATGATAAAGGTCACCGGATAAGTGACAATCGCCGCCTGATTGCCAAGTAAGTAATCAATGGTTCCTGATAGGACAGCGTTAATAATCCCAATCCAATTACCGACATTATTCATGCGACCAGTTAGCCGGGTCGAATAAATGGACAGGACCGAATTCCCAATAGAGATCAGCCCAAATGGCACCCAACGCGCCCAACTACCCCAGTTTGTTACTTCTGCAAGGGTTTCAGTTAAATAACCACTGGCGATGGCAATCCCCACCACTAGTATAACCCCTAATAAATCAAATAATTTCGATTTAGCAATTCGTTCCATAACATCATCTCCTGTTTGTTTTTAGCGAGGCGTATTCGGAAGCAACCCTCGTTTTGATGAATGTTATAGCACAAGTAGTCAGTAAGGTAAAGGGCTTGGAGCTATTCTACTTCATGAACTAAGTGTTGATTAACAAATTCAGTAAAGCCAATTTCACTCAATTCCCGGCCATAACCAGAATTTTTCACCCCACCAAACGGAATTTCAGGTAGAGAGGCCCACCCTGCATTTATCCAGCTCATCCCACTTTCTACTTGAGCGGCCACTTCTCGAGCATGGGCAATATCAGAACCGAAAACCGTATTTCCAAGACCATAACTAGAATTATTAGCTAAGGCAATTGCTTCGGCTTCGGTTTGGTATCCGTAAACAACCGCAACGGGTCCAAACATTTCTTGATAACGCACCGGTAGAAAGCTTCTATGCCGTGATCTTGATAAATATTCATAATCTTAGTTAAATCCTGATTGTTTCTGTCTAGCTAATCTGATTTGTATTTAAACTATCAGCTAATTGCTGAGCAGCCAACAACATTAGATCCTTAATTTGTTCTGGTGGCTCAGGCTGATCTTGTCCTAACCAGACACGTAGAATATTAGTTAAACCACCTAGTTGCAAAGCCATCACATAATTCACTTGGGTAGGAGTGCCATGAACATGCCAAGGAGCTGCAAACTGTTGATAACGAGGGATTGCTTTTTGCTGCCAGATTTCATTCATGTGATCAAATAAGCCTTGGCGGATCAATAATTGAATTAAATCCCGTTTTCGCCACCAAAAATTTAAAAAAATATCAAAAGTAGTTTTTAACATCAGTTCCCCTACCTGCGGTTTCTGCTGGAGTAATTGTTCAAAGTACTGATCAAACAACTGATCACACAGGTAATTAATGACCGCTTCTTTATTTTTAAAAGAATGATAGAATGTTTTTCGCGATAATTCGGCGGTTTGGGCAATTTCAGTAATCGAAATATCCTGAAAGTTCTCTTTCATCATTAAATTTATAAGGGCGTCACATAACCATTGCTTAGACTGCTCAACCGTACGCTGCTTGCCGTTCATTTTATTAACATCTCCTCTACTATCGGTAACAAATTATAGCAATCTGTAGCACTTAGCCAATAAGGATTGTTTTAATGCTTAGGGCTAATTATACTAAAGACTGCAAATAAAGGTAACAAATGTTTCCTTTGTATTCATCTGTTACCGAAAGGAGCGCTTGATAGATGTCAAAAGCTACTAAAATTATCAGTTTCATCGGGTTAACCATTGCGATGTTTATGGGTACCTTAGACAGTACCATTGTCAACATTGTTTTACCCCAAATTATGACCCATTTCAATGCCAGTTTAACTGATACAAGTTGGGTTGCCACCACCTATACGTTAGCCTTAGCCGTGTTTATGATCACGGGTTCAAAGATTGCTGATCGTTATGGTCGTAAAAAAATTATGTTATTAGGATTAGCCTTATTTGGCGGCTTTTCAGCGGCTTGTATGCTGGCAACGTCGTTACCAGAATTGATTGCTTTTCGATTTTTTCAAGGATTAGGCGGTGCCATTATCACCCCGATTGTCTTACCAATGGGAATTGAAATATTTGGCAAAGCGTATATGTCCAAAATTGCTAGCGTTGTGGGCGCGGTAACGGCTTTAGCCGCTGCCGGGGGGCCACCGATTGGTGGCGTGATTATTAAATATGCTTCTTGGCACTGGGTATTCGGCATTAATGTCCCCTTAACCATTGTAGCCTTTCTAATTATAGCTATGGGGGTAAGGGAATCATATGACGAATCCTTGGCGGGGAGAATTGATTTACCAGGAACGATTCTTTTAACACTAGGCTTGGGTGATTTAACCTTTGGCCTACTAGAAGGCCGCCAATATGGTTGGCAATCGGGCATCATCTTAGGAACACTCATTGGCGGCGTATTAGCTATTGGATTATTCATCTTTATCGAAAGCAAAGTCAGACACCCACTACTCGAATTAGATTTGTTCCGTGAAAAAACCTTAACTGCTTCTAGTTTAGTTTACTTTTTAACTGGCTTTGCGTTAGTTAGTCCCACCCTGATCTTAAATTATTTTTTACAAGACGTTCTGAACGATACAGCGTTACATGCAGCCCTAATTATTGTTCCAGTTTCCTTAACAATCATGGTAGCGATGCCTTTGGGAACTAAGTTATTTGATCAAGTTGGTGCAGTTCCGGTTACTTTGATTGGTCTCTTAGTCATGGCAGCTAGTTTACTCCTCTTGTCGTTTATCACCACCACAACGCCTAAAGCTGTTATCATTACTTTTCTGGTGATTAACGGTGTTGGTTTTGGGTTCTCTTCGGTTTCGTTAGTGGCCTCGGTTAAGTATTTGCCCAAAAATAAAAGTGGGATTGGTTCGGGAATTGTTAACGCAGCGCGTCAAATTGGCACCTGTTTAGGAATTGCAATTCTAGTAACGGTCCTTGATAATAATGTCAATACAGCTAAGCAGCATATACATCAAGATGCCATTCAAATCGTTGATCGACAGCAATTATCACCCAAAGTAAACAAAGTGGCTCATCAACAATTGAATAGCCTATTTTCCACTACTGGATCAGCCCAATTAACAACTAAAAACAAACAGACGAACCTAAGACGTGCCCTTAAACAAGCGGCCAAATCTCAAGTTGATTTACCACAGCCCCAAAAGGGAACCGATCTTTACCAGGTCTACCAAGCCCAGAAGAAGTTAGCACTAGCTACTGACAACTTAAAAGCGGGTAACCAGCAACTAGCACTTACCTTAACCAAGTTAGAAAATCAAAATACCGCTATATCTAAACTGTCAGTAGCTTCTCAAAAAATTAATTTGGGTAATCAGAAAATAAGCCAGGGTCAGAAAAAATTGTTAGTAGGTCTCAAACAATTGGCACAAAAAGAAGCTTTAACGACAGCTTTGAGAAAAATTAAGCATACTAAGAATCAACAAATCAGCCAGGCCTTCAGTCATGCCTACTTAGTAGGCGCGGTGATTGTATTGATTCTGTCGCCGATTGCTTTATTGACAGATCGTAAGTCATTAAAAAGTTGAATTTAAAAAGGTACCTCGGGGATATGAGGTGCCTTTTTTAGGTAGTTTCTTAGATCTTATTTGCTTTATCAGTATCATTTTAATATTTAACTTTTATCATTAAATTTATAGTGTATGTGGAAAACAAGTCTGTGCTAAAATTAGACCTAATTATAAAAGAACGTGAAATGCTTATCCTTTTACGAGCTAAAGGGTTATCTATCATAAAAGATCAAGGAAAACTATCTAAAGGAATAATTGCTGATCATAAATTGCCTTTGCAAAATAAACAAGGGAGTAAGTTATCGTTATATTATTTGGTAAATAATTTTCAATTTGGAACGTTAAAATTGTACAAATACGCTTAAACGATCAAACTAA
>ERZ773269.2622-NODE-2622-length-13359-cov-7.567574_pt1 | contig 13359 bp, 11 predicted proteins | sample MGYA00511958_ERZ773269 | MGnify/ENA primary metagenome ERZ773269 (study PRJEB29015, sample SAMEA2737761) | human gut metagenome | biome: human gut; feature: human-associated habitat; material: faeces | place: China | collected 2012 ... | reverse complement strand
CAGCAGGGCGCTGAGTACCACATCCGCCTGCGTCATGGCCAGAATGGAGCCGAACATATAGCTGTCCACGTCCGTGGTCATGCCGGTGGTGAGGCTGGTGACGATGACGCCCACCGCCAGCGAAGAGGCGGACACCACCGCAATGGCGGCGTCGGCTCCCATGCGGCTGCGCTCCGTCATTCGCAGCAGCCCCAGCGCCGCCACGATGACCACCGGAATGGATACCGGCAGCGGCGCCCAGCCGCAGGCCAGCGCTACGGACAGCGCCCCGAAGGACACATGGCTCAGCCCGTCCCCGATCATGGAGTACCGCTTGAGCACCAGCGGCACCCCCAGCAGCGCCGCACACAGCGACAGCAGCACCCCGGCGGCAAAGGCCCGGACGATAAAGGGATAGGTAAACATCTCCAGCAGCAGCGTCATGTCCGCTCACCTCCGAACCGCCGCCCGTAGGGGGAGGCGAGATATTCTGCCGTCGTGCCGTGAAACCACTTGCCCTGCCCGGCATAGAGCACGGTGTCGGCGTATTGCAGGGCGCTCTGCAGGTCGTGGGTCACCATGACGATGGCCAGCCCCTCATTTTTGTTGAGATAGGCCAGCGTCCGGTACAGGTCCTGTGCGGCGGCAGGGTCCAGCCCCGTCACCGGCTCGTCCAGGATCAGCAGCCGCCGGGCGGCGCACAGCGCCCGTGCTAGCAGCACCCGCTGCTGCTGGCCGCCGGACAGTTCCCGGTAGCACCGATCCTTCAATTCCAATATCCCCAGCTTGCCCATGTGCATCAGCGCCTGCGACTTCTCGGCGGCGGAGTAGAAGAACCGCCGTCCACGGGCGCTGAGAAAGCCCGACAGCACTACCTCGCTGACGGTGGCGGGAAAATCCCGCTGAGCCTGGGTCTGCTGGGGCAGATAGCCCACCGCCCCGGCGGCCTCACTTCGCCGGATGACCCCCTTCAGCGGCGGCAGCATCCCCAGCAGGCTCTTGAGAAGCGTGGACTTGCCGGAGCCGTTTTCCCCCACGATACACAGGTATTCCCCCGAATGTACCGAGAAGGTCAGATGTTCCCACACGGTGTGTCCCTCGTAGCCCAGCGACACGTCCCGGCAGGACAGCAGCGTTTCCTTATCCATCAGGCAAGTCCCTCCTTCAGTGCAGCGATATTCTGCCGCATCAGCGACAGGTAGGTGGCCCCGGCATCGAAGTCCTGCCGGGACACGGTCTGGCAGGATTGGAAGGTCAGCACCTTGGCCCCGGTGGTCTCGGCAATGGCCTGCGCCACGCGGTGCACATCCTCAGCGTGCTCGGTCTTGGGGATACGGATGGAATCGCAGCCGCCAGCCACACAGGCGCGGATATCTTCCCGCCAGTAGGGAGTGTCCAGACCGTTGATGCGGACAACACGCTCAGCCCCGCGGTAATCCACGGTCTTCAGAGCATGGTACAGGCTGAAACGGGCAACATCTTTCTGGTTCTCGGCCACAGCGTCCTCCAGATCCAGCATCAGGGAGTCGGCCTTATAGATGTAAGGGTCCTTGATGAGGCCGGGCTTCTGCGCATTGAGGAACATCATCGTGCGGCGCAGGCGCTTCTTGTTCGGATTATTCATCGAATGGCACCTCCCCAGGGCAGATTCTCATACTGATCGACGGAACGGAACACCGCGCCCTCAATGCGGGCTTTCAGGGTGCAGTCCAGCGCGCCCTTGTCCACAATGGTGATGCGGACGTTATCAATGTCCAGGTTCTTCAGCGTCTCCAGTGCGACCTTGCGCAGCTGGTTGCCGTACTGGTTGATGACAGAGCTCTCGAGGGAGAAATCAACTTTGCCCTCGCCCGGCTCCACCGTCACCATGCAATCGCTGGATTCCAGAGTGCCAGCAGTTGCTGCTTTCTTGATCTCCATGCTTTTTCCTCCTTGGTGGGTGTTACTTTCTAATATACCGTTCTTGCGGCCCAGTGGCCGCCCTTGATGATTCTATGATAGCCTTACAACCTTACAGAAATCATAGCCGCAGCCTTAATATTCGTTAAGAAACAGCAAAAATTTCGCTTGTGCACAAGAAATATTCCATTTTCTCATGTCTGGTTTCCGTCCGCGTTTCCGCTCCGCTGTCCGCTCCCACAAAAACATCGCTTCCAAAGCGGGGAAATCCGCTTTTCCTGCTTCTATTATGCGCCCAAAACCTCGTTTTGTGAAATCGCGTCTTTCAATCTCCATCCATTTCGGAAAAGAATGGATAAAGATGGCAAACCGTAAAAGATCAGGGCCCCCGGCTATATGCCGGGGGCCCTGATCTTTTACGCATGATTGAAACCCTTGCCGAACACTTCGGTGGTACTCAGCATGGAGATGAACGCGTTGAGGTTTTCCTTATGGATAAACTCCTGCAGCTGGCCGGCCTCCCGGTTGGTGAGGGTGGTGTAGATCATATAATGGGGCTTATCGGTGTAGGCACCAAAGCAGGGAGTGTAGGTAGCGCCGCGCACCAGCTTGCGCATGACGAAATTACAGATAGGATCTTTGTCGTCACAGATGATGAGGATGGCCTTGCACATCTTGATCCGCTCCAGCACGGCGTCGATGACCAGCGATTTCACGGTCAGACCCACGAACGAGTACAGTGCCGTGTACAGGTTAAAGACGAAGCAGGCCGCCACCACCATGAACAGGTCGGTGAGGAAAAGGGCTACGGCGATGCTGTGGATGTGGGTGTATTTTTCCACGATGAGGGCAATGACGTCCGTGCCGCCCGAGGAAGCACCTACATTGAAGAGCAGGGCCGAGGCAATGGCCGGCAGAGCGATGGCGAACAGCAGGTCCAGCATGGGCTGGTTGGAGAGGGAGCCGTGCATGGGGAAGAACTTTTCCAGGAACATCAGCTCCGCCGACATGACCACCGAGGCATAGCCTGTGGTCATGGCAAATTTTTTGCCCAGGAAGATGAGGCCCACCACCAGCAGGATCATGTTGGCCCAGGACGAGAACGCCGCAGCCGAGAGGGGGGTCAGCTTTGCCACCAGAGCTGCCGCACCGGTCACACCGCCAAAGACGAAGTTATTGGGGAATTTGAAGAAATACACACCAACGCTCATGATGGTGATGCTCAGGGTGATGATCGCGTACTGGCTGACGTACGCCATGATCTTTTCCCGCTTATTGTGTTCCATACCGTTTTTCCTTTCAGCGCCCCGGCGGGGCGTTCTCCTCGTTTCACCGTATTTTGCAGGGTGTTTTGCCGCACACCCCATTTCACCTTGGCTATTGTAGCACGCCGCCCCCCGCCGCGCAACAAAAGAAGTGATTTTTCTGTAAAACGAAACTTTTTACGCCAAAAGCACCCGCTCCGTTTTCCACAGGGCGGGTGCTTTGCGGTTGAAAGTTTGTTTTTGAAAATCAGCAGTTCTTACAGCTTCTTGCCCGTGAGCATCTCATAGGCTTCCTCATACTTGGCAATGGTCTTGTCAATGATGTCCTGCGGCAGGTTGAAATCGCTGTCGGGGTTGGCCTTGAGCCAGTTGCGGACAAACTGCTTGTCGAACGAGGGCTGTCCGTGGCCTGCCTCGTAGCCCTCCAGCGGCCAGAAGCGAGAGGAATCCGGGGTGAGCATCTCGTCGCCCAGGATCACATTGCCCTCTTCATCCAGGCCGAACTCAAACTTGGTGTCGGCAATGATGATGCCGCGGCTCAGGGCATACTCGGCGCACTTCTTGTACAGAGCAATGGTGTTGTCCCGCAGCTTGGTGGCGTACTCCTCGCCCTTGCCGGGGAAGAGCTTTTCCAGCACGGTGATGCTCTGCTCAAAGGTGATGTTCTCATCGTGGTCGCCCAGCTCTGCCTTGGTGGAGGGGGTGTAGATGGGCTCCGGCAGCTTCTGGGACTCTTTCAGGCCCTCGGGCAGCTTGATGCCGCAGGCAGTGCCGTTCTCCTGGTAGCTGGCCCAGCCGCTGCCGGTGATGTAGCCGCGCACGATGCACTCGATGGGCAGCATGGTCAGCTTGCGGCACATGGTGCACTTGCCCTCAAACTCGGGCTGCTGGAAATACTCCGGCATATCCTTATTGTCCACGCTGATGAGGTGGTTGGGCACCACATCACGGGTGTAATCAAACCAGAACTTGCTCATCTGGGTGAGCACTTTGCCCTTGTTGGTGATCTTATTTTTCAGGATGTAATCAAACGCAGAGATGCGGTCCGTGGCAACCATGATGAGGCTGTCGCCATTGTCGTAAATTTCGCGGACTTTGCCTTCCTTGATGGGCTTAAACTCTGTCATAGCAAAACACTCCTATTTCTTGTGTAAACCTCTCCGTCGCTTCGCGCCAGCTCTCCTGTCCGGAGAGCCTGTGGCAAAGAGAGAAAGCCTTGCGGTACGCCAGGGTCACCCCGGTCAGGGGAGGTGTCACCGCAGGTGACAGAGGGGTTTTGTTTTCAGCTTCCATCAATATCTTATCACAGAACCTGTCCGTTTGGAAGAAACAGAATCCAAGGAAAATGCCCTCATTTTTCGGTTTTCTTCGTGAAAATTGCTAAAAATCAGCCTCGTTTTTCGTCGTATCGACGATAAAAGTCGTACTTTCCCCCGTTTTCCCGGCCAGCAGTGCCAAAACCGCGGGCCGATTTTTGTACAAAGCGTGACTGGACACGCCGCCGGGAGATGGGGTATAGTGGTAGCAGAAGAATTTTTCACAAATAGGAGGGCATTTTTATGGGCAGATTTCCAAAGGATTTCTTATGGGGCGGTGCCACCGCCGCCAACCAGTGCGAGGGCGCATACAACGAGGGCGGGCGGGGCCTGTCCAGCGTGGATGTGGTGCCGTTCGGCCCTGATCGCTTCCCCGTGGCCATGGGCAAGCTGAAGATGCTGGACTGTGACGCCGAGCACTTTTACCCCTCCCATGAGGCCATCGACATGTACCACCATTATAAAGAGGACATCGCCCTCTTTGCGGAGATGGGCTTCAAATGCTACCGGCTCTCCATCGCCTGGACCCGCATCCTGCCCCACGGCGACGATGCCGAGCCCAACGAGGAGGGGCTGAAATTTTACGAGAGCCTTTTTGACGAGTGTCACAAATACGGCATCGAGCCGCTGGTCACTCTCTGCCACTTCGACACCCCCATTGCACTCATCCAAAAATACGGCGGCTGGAAAGACCGCCGGATGGTGGACGCCTACACCCACTACTGCGAGGTACTGTTCCGCCGCTTTGCGGGCAAAGTGAAATACTGGCTGACATTCAATGAGATCAACATGCTGCTCCACATGCCCTTTATGGGGGCCGGCCTGCTGTTTGAGCCGGGTGAAAACGTGCTGCAGACCAAATATCAGGCCGCCCACCATGAGCTGGTGGCCAGCGCCAAAGCCGTCCAGCTGGCCCACAAGCTGATGCCCGGGGCCATGGTGGGCTGTATGCTGGCGGCAGGCCAGTATTACCCCCGCACCTGTGCCCCCGCCGATGTGCAGGCCGCGGCCGACGCCGACCGGGACAATTATTTCTTCATTGATGTCCAGTCCCGGGGCGAATACCCGGTCTGGGCCAAAAAGAAGATGGAGCGGGCCGGCATTCAGCTCCGGATGGAGCCGGGCGACGAGGCCCTGCTGAAAGAGGGCGTGGTGGACTTCATCTCGTTCAGCTACTATTCCAGCCGCTGCATCACGGTGGACAAGACCCTGCTGGGCGATGCCGACGGCAACGCCGTGACCGGGGCTGCCCGCAACCCCTACCTCAAGGCCAGCGAGTGGGGCTGGGCCATCGACCCGGTGGGCCTGCGCGTCACCATGAACAGCCTGTACGACCGCTACCAGAAGCCGCTCTTTGTGGTGGAGAACGGCCTGGGTGCCGTGGACACCGTGGAACCGGACGGCTCCATCCACGACAGCTACCGCATCGACTACCTGCGGGCCCACATTGAGCAGATGGAAAAGGCCATCCATGAGGACGGCCTGCCCCTGATGGGCTACACCACCTGGGGCCCCATCGATCTGGTGTCTGCCTCCACGGGCGAGATGAAAAAGCGCTATGGCTTCATCTATGTGGACAAGGACAACGAGGGCAAGGGTACCCTCAAGCGGAGCCGGAAAGACAGCTTCTACTGGTACAAAAAAGTCATCGCGTCGGACGGCGAGGACCTGGCCTGAGCGTGGTTTTGCAAACCAAACAAAATTCACATTTTGTTGATTGACGCCGCCCATAAAAACGTGTATGATGAGACAATGTATGGCAAACCAACTTTTGAACGCGTTGGCAACATCGTTGGTTTGCATATCGCAACTATGTCGTTTCGTGATACGATATTTTTAGAATTGCGATCAAATCATTGTAATATAAGGAGCAGTTGTATGCGTCCCCTCATCATAGCACACCGCGGTGCCTCCAACCTGGCACCGGAAAACACACTGGCGTCGTTCCGGCTGGCCAAGGAGCTGGGAGCCGACGGCATCGAGTGCGATGTCCAGCTCACCAAGGACCACAAGCTGGTCATTGCCCACGATTTCTTCACCGATGCGCACACCGGCGTCAAGGGCGATATCTACGATATGACCTTTGACGAGCTGCGCCAGCTGGACTTTGGCAAGTGGAAGAGCCCCGAGTACGAGGGCGAGAAGATCCCCACCATCGAGGAAGTGCTGGACCTCGGTAAAGACATGAAGATGATGCACATTGAGCTCAAGCCCTATCTGGACCGGGATGCCGATTTCCCGGAGCGGGTCATCGACGCGGTGGTCAACGCGCACATGGAGGATAAAGTCATCCTCACCTCGTTCCAGTACGGCCTGCTGGGCCGCATCAAGGAGATCCGGCCCGAGATCCGCACCGCAGCCCTCTTCCTGAACACGGAATCCTCCCTCTGCCCGCCCACAGCCCTGTGGGAAGATCTGGGCCTGACCAACGGCGACCCGCTGCTGGAAGAGCTCTCCGGCCCGCAGGGGCTGGAAAAGGCCGTCTCCATCGTGGAGAACCCAGACTCGGTGGACGAGGAGAACGGCCTGCTGGTGCGCTACCTCAATGACCGCCTGACCGCCCTCTACTCCAACTACCCGGGCAAAAACCTGGTGGAGATCTTACAACAGTACTATTACCAGACCGATATGCTCAAGTATGTCTCCCAGTTTGATTTCCCGCTGGACTATGTCGGCCCGGAGTACCACGTCTGCTTCCGGGACACCACCCTGCTCCAGCGCGCGGTGGAGATGGGCTACCATGTGGCCCCCTGGCCCGTGGGCGACGAGAGCCGCCGGGACCTGCGCAGTGTCCTCAAGCAGAACCCGGAGATCATCGTGACCAACAAACCCGAAATCGTCATGGCGATTTTGCAGGGCCAGAAAGCACAATAAGCTTTTCCTCTTCGCCAGGGGCTCTCCCTTTGGGAGAGCTGGCGCGCCAGCGCCTGAGAGGGCGAGCCCGGTAAAATAAAATCTGTATGCGCAGCGATACGCTGACTCTAGCAAATAGAGTGCGTATCGCTGTGTTTTTTCTTTTTGTTCACATCCTTGCCCTCTCCGTCACCTGCGGTGACACCTCTCCCAAAGGGAGAGGCCTTGGCATTTCGGAAACTTTTCTCTTGACATTTCCTTTCTCACGCCTATAATTGTACTGTATCAAACAGTTTTATTTGAAACAGTTCAGTTTCAAAACGATCCAAAGGGTGATTCTTATGTTGACCGATTTTAAAACAGTGCATCCCGACTGCTGCCCTCCCCACGACAGCCCGCCCTGGGAGCCGCCGCAGGTCATCCCGGCCCAGATCCGCCGGGTAAACAACCTCATCTTCCGCAAGATCAACGCGTTCTCCCGGGCAAACGGGCTGGAACAGGGCACGCCCATGCATGGGTGGATCGTGGAATATCTCTACTCCCATCAGAGTGAGCCGGTCTTCCAGCGGGACATCGAGCGGGATTTTTCCATTACCCGCTCCACCGTGACCAACATTCTGCAGCTGATGGAGCGCAAAGGCTACATTGAGCGCCAGAGCGTCCCCCAGGACGCCCGGCTCAAGATGCTGGTGCTGACAGCCAAGGGCCTGGAATTCCACGAAAAGACCATGCTCTCCCTCCATCAGACCGACGAATTTGTAGCTGGGCTGTTGACAGAGGAAGAAAACACCGAGCTGCTCCGACTGCTCAACAAACTCAAGAACGGGCTGAATGATTCACAAATATGAACTTTTTCCGAAACCTTTTTGAATTGCATTGACATTCAAAAAGTTCTGTATAGAATTGTTCTGTACCAAACAAAATCAATCACAGGAGGAACCTACAGATGATCAAAAAGTTAGCGTCACATCTAGGCGAGTACAAACGCTCTGCCATCGTGACGCCTCTCCTTTCCGCGCTGGAAGCGATCATGGATATCCTGCTTCCCACCATCATGGCGTTCATCATCGATCAGGGCATCGAGAAGAGCGATATGAACGCCATCCTCAAATATGGTCTGCTCACGTTCCTGGTGGCCGCTTTCGCGCTGCTGCTGGGTGTGCTGGCGGGCCGCTTTGCCGCCGATGCTTCCACGGGCTTTGCAGGCAATCTGCGCGACGCCATGTATGAGAGCATCCAGCATTACTCGTTCTCCAACATCGACAAATTCTCCACCGCCGGCCTTGTCACCCGTATGACCACCGACGTGACCAACGTGCAGAACGCGTTCCAGATGATCGAGCGGATGTGCGTGCGCGCCCCGGTGCATCTGGTGTTTGCCCTGTTCATGGCCTGCATGATCGGCGGCCCGCTGGCCCTGATCTTTGTGGTGGCCGTGGCATTCCTGCTGGTGGTGCTGGCTTCCATCATGGTGCCCACGTTCAAAATTTTTGACCGCGTGTTCAAAAACTACGATAACCTGAACGCCTCCGTGCAGGAGAACGTTTCGGCCATCCGCGTGGTCAAGAGCTTTGTCCGCGAGGGCTTTGAAAACGAGAAGTACACCAAGGCCTGCGAGAGCCTGTACAACCAGTTCGTCAACGCGGAGAGCCGCCTGAGCTTCAATAACCCCGCCATGCTCACCGCCATTTACGGCTGCAACATCGCCCTGAGCTGGTTCGGCGCCAAGTATGTCCTGCACGGCGCCATCACCACCGGCCAGCTCAACGCCCTGTTCGGCTACATCATGAACATTCTCATGGCTCTGATGATGCTGAGCATGGCGTTCGTCATGATCGCCATGTCCGCCTCTTCCGCCAAGCGTATCGTGGAAGTGCTGGACGAGAAGACTGATCTGCCCCCGGCCAAGAACCCCGTGCAGCAGGTGGCCGACGGCTCCATTGAGTTTGAGCATGTTTCCTTTCAGTATAAGCACGGCTCCGGCCAGCCGGTGCTGAATGATATCACGTTCTCCCTCAAACCCGGCGAAACGCTGGGCATCATCGGCGGCACGGGCAGCGCGAAATCCAGCCTGGTCCAGCTCATTCCTCGCCTGTACGACGCCGAGACCGGCACCGTCAAGGTCGGTGGCGTGGACGTGAAAGATTACAACCTTGATGTCCTCCGCCGGGAAGTCTCCATGGTACTGCAGAAGAACGTGCTGTTCTCCGGCACCATCCTGGATAACCTGCGCTGGGGCAACGAGAACGCCAGCGAGGAAGAGTGCATCCGGGTGGCAAAGCTGGCCTGCGCCGATGAATTCATCGAGCGCTTCCCCGACAAGTACAACACCTGGATCGAGCAGGGCGGCAGCAACGTCTCCGGCGGCCAGAAACAGCGCCTGACCATTGCCCGCGCCCTGCTGCGCAAGCCCAAGGTCCTGATTCTCGATGACTCCACCAGCGCCGTGGATACCGCCACGGACGCCAAGATCCGCAAGGCGTTCCGGGAAGAGATCCCCGGCACCACCAAGATCATCATTGCACAGCGCGTCTCCTCGGTGCAGGATGCTGACCGCATCCTGGTGCTGGACAACGGCCAGATCAACGGCCTGGGCACTCATGAGGAGCTGCTGAAGACCAACGCCATTTATCAGGAAGTCTACAACAGCCAGACCCAGGGCAGCGGCGACTTCGACAAGCAGGGAGGTGAACAGTAATGGCACAGGAAAAAGCAAAAGTGGTTCACGGCCCCGGCCCCCGCGGCGTCGGCGGCCCGCGCCCCAAAGTAGAAAACCCGGGCAAGCTGCTCAAGCGGATCATGGGTGAGGTATTCAGGCACTACCTGCCCCACTGCATCATCGTGCTGTTCTGCATCGTGGCAAGTGCCATGGCAAATGTGCAGGCCAGCCTGTTTTTGCAGACGCTGGTGGACGATTACATCGTCCCCATGACCCGGCAGGCCAACCCTGATTTTGCTCCCCTGCTGGGCGCTCTGCTCAAGGTGGGCTGCATCTATCTGGTGGGCATCATCGCCGCCTGGTGTAATTCCCGCATCATGGTCAACGTGACCCAGGGCACCCTGCGCAACCTGCGCGTCCAGCTCTTCACCCACATGGAGAGCCTGCCCATCAAGTATTTTGACCAGCACCCCCACGGCGATATCATGTCCGTTTACACCAACGATGTGGACACCCTGCGCCAGATGCTCAGCCAGAGCATCCCGCAGCTCATCTCCAGCGCCATCACCATCGTTTCCGTCTTTGTCAGCATGTGTATGCTGGACATCCGTCTCACCGTCGTCACCATGTTGATGGTAGCCCTGATGCTCTTCACCACCAAGAAGATCACCTCCCAGAGCGGCAAATACTTCATCGCCCAGCAGCGTGACCTCGGCAAGCTGAACGGCTACATCGAGGAAATGATGGAGGGCCAGAAAGTCGTCAAGGTGTTCACCCACGAGCAGAAAACTCTGGCCGGTTTCCGGGAGCTGAACGATAAGCTGAAAGACAGCGCCAAGCAGGCCAACAGCTACGCCAACATCATCATGCCCGTCACGGCCCAGCTGGGCAACGTGAGCTACGCCGTCTGCGCTCTGGTGGGCGCGGCCATGGCCGTGGGCAATGTGGGCGGCATGACGCTGGGCACTGTCATGGCGTTCCTGGCCCTGAACAAGAGCTTCAACATGCCCATCAGCCAGGTGTCCATGCAGGCCAACAGCATCATCATGGCACTGGCCGGTGCCGAGCGTATCTTCAAGATGATGGATGAGCCCAGCGAGGCCGATGAGGGTTATGTCACCCTCGTCAACGCCAAGTACGACCGGAACGACAACCTCGTGGAGACCAAGGAGCGGACGGGCATCTGGGCCTGGAAGCACCCCCACCACGACGGCACCACCACCTACCACAAGCTGGCCGGTGACATCACCTTTACGGATGTTGATTTCGGCTATGTGCCCGAGAAGACCGTCCTGCACGGCATCAACCTGTACGGCCGCCCGGGCCAGAAGATCGCCTTTGTCGGCTCCACGGGCGCCGGCAAAACTACCATCACAAACCTCATCAACCGCTTCTACGACATCTCGGACGGCAAGATCCGCTACGACGGCATCAACATCCAGAAGATCAAGAAGAACGACCTGCGCCGCTCCCTGGGGGTGGTGCTCCAGGATACCCATCTGTTTACCGGCACCATTCTGGACAATATCCGATACGGACGGCTGGACGCCACGGATGAGGAGTGCATCGCCGCGGCCAAGAGCGCCAACGCCCACTCCTTCATCCGCCGCCTGCCCCAGGGGTACCAGACGATGGTATCCGGAGACGGCGGCAACCTGAGCCAGGGCCAGCGGCAGCTGCTGGCCATTGCCCGGGCTGCGGTGGCCGATCCCCCGGTGATGATCCTGGACGAGGCCACCTCCTCTATCGATACCCGTACAGAGGCGCTCATCCAGAAGGGAATGGATACCCTGATGGAGGGCAGGACCGTGTTTGTCATCGCCCACCGCCTCTCCACCGTCCGTAACTCCAACTGCATCGTGGTCATTGAGCACGGACAGATCGAGGAGAAGGGCAGCCACGACCAGCTGCTGGAGAAAAAAGGACGCTACTACCATCTGTACACCGGACAATTCCAGCTCTCCTGAGCCAGGCCCCGTTTCCAGCCCGGCGGTCTGTTGGGCCTTTAACCATACCAACTCCCGGATGCCTTACAAGGTAAGGCATCCGGGAGTTTTCATCTTCTGAGTTTTAAGATTCGCCAAGCTGTTCCTCTACCGAGCAGGTGCAAGCTTCTATCTTGCGGAAATTTTTCTTTCAGCGGGAATCAGGGTGGTATTTTCCCTAAAATCCTGATATAATAGTTCAGATTTTGCAAAACAGGCCGCAGTGACAAAACTTTTTAAAAGTTTCGGGAACCTTTTTCCCGCTCCTGCGTCAAATCTTTTGAAACCGATTCCGGCACACAGAACATTTTGATGATAAAGGAGTTTTTCAGATGAAATACCGTACCTACACTCGCCTTTTGGCTCTGGCCCTCTCCCTGACCCTGCTGACCGCCTGCGGCCCCAAGGGGGAGAGCGGCTCTCAGTCCAATCCAGACGGCTCCGTCTCCTCCAGCCAGGGGAGCGTCTCCACCCCCGACGCGTCCCAGCCCGACCTCTCCCTGCCTGAGTCCTCCCAGCCCGATGCCTCTCAGCCCGACGCGTCCCAGCCGAACAAGGATCAGGGGGACAGCTCCAAGCCCCAGGTGGAGGAGCCAGCGGTAAAAAAGAGCCTGTCCCTGAATTCCTCCGACTTCTCTCTGTTCAAGGCAGGCGCCGCCTATCAGCTGAAGGCCGAGTCCAAGCCTGAGAAGGGGACCTACACCTGGACCTCTGACAATGAGGCGGTAGCCACAGTCTCCAACAAGGGGTTGGTCACCGCTGTGGCCCCCGGCACCGCCACCGTCACAGTCACCGACAGCAAGACCGGCCTGTCCGCCTCCTGCATCGTCCGCTGTAAGTTCGAGGCGGACAAGCCCGCCTCCGGCGGCGGCTCCTCCTCCAGCGGCGGAAGCAGCGCTTCCGGCTCCGGCTCTGCCAGCACCCCGGACAGCAGCGTGGATCTGTCCGCTTTTTACAGCACCGTCACCACCAATCATCAGTTCGGAATGCTCTCCCTGGCGGATGCAACTATGATCAAGGACGTCTATCCCGGCCTGTCTGACATCAAGACCAACCAGTGCCTGCCCTACATCAATATGATGACCATGAACTCCGGCGAGATCGCCCTGGTGGAAGTGGCTGACAGCAATGATGTGGACACGGTGAAGGGCATCTTCCAGGACCGCATCGACGCTCAGGTAGCCGGCGGCGCCTGGTACCCCAGCGCCATCGAGGCCTGGCAGAACAATTCCCGGGTGGTCTCCAATGGCAGCTATGTGATGATGGTGGTCCACGAGGACTGTGACGCCATCGTGAACGAATTCAACGCGCTGTTCTAAGCCAATGCCCTTCCTGCAAGGCTGGCTGGCCGCCCCTTGCGCTCCCATAGTTCTTGATCCGGAACTGCCATACAGACTGCGCAT
>ERZ773269.2615-NODE-2615-length-13383-cov-4.837560_pt1 | contig 13383 bp, 16 predicted proteins | sample MGYA00511958_ERZ773269 | MGnify/ENA primary metagenome ERZ773269 (study PRJEB29015, sample SAMEA2737761) | human gut metagenome | biome: human gut; feature: human-associated habitat; material: faeces | place: China | collected 2012 ... | reverse complement strand
CGCCGGCTGATAGTTGAATATCGTGTTCTGCTAAGATACGAATAATCTTCATGTTAATGTCAGCACGCGTACCAGCCCAATCCGCGCCATCGACCATCTTAAATTGGGCCGTTGCCATAAACTCGTGACCGCGCGTCGTAACTTGGTTGATGTAGGCTTTTTGACTACCCGTTTCAAAGCGATCATCTTCAGCTAGCATCGCTTCAACATCCGTCATCGCTGCCATCATATCCTTTGTCTTTGTTGCGATGTCCAAGTAGAACGTCAACGCCAACTTACGTGTATCCATACGTGACCAGTTTGTAATCGGCTCGTTTGACAGCGTCGCATTCGGCACAATCACCAACGCACCATCAAATGTACGGACCAACGTTGAACGGAACGTAATATCTTCAGCGATTCCTTCAACAGATGGTGACTTAATCCAATCACCGATTTGGAATGGCTTCTCAGTAATAATGATGATACCACCAAGCAAGTTCTTGATTGGATCTTGGGCAGCCATAGAAATAGCCAATCCAGCCAACCCCAGTCCAGCGAACACACCGTTTACATTGATGCCCCAGTCAGACAAAATCATCGTCACAGTCAACGCCATCACAACAAATTGCAAACTACGCGTCAAGAATGGCATCACAATTGAATCAAGTTCAAAGTTAATGCGTGAACCCAAGTGGCCCAATAGTACCGTCAATGAACCCATCAACTTGTACAAACCATACCCGATGCTGAACATAAGTACTGAGCGGTAAATCGCATGTGCAAAATGCGTCACCAAATGTGGGGCGTGAGCTGTATGCAAGGCAATTAGTAACCCTGTAAACAAAACAATCACACGCGCTGGGTTTTCAAACGCCATCAAAACATCAGTCCAACCGGCAAATCGGTCGGGGATGCGCTTCTCAATTTGGTGGAAAATACCACGCACAATACCGTTAACCAAAACGATTGAAATCACAACAATCAACAAAGCCAAGCCTAGTGACTTCCAGTCAAAGCTATAGTGTAGCCAATGCTCAAATAATTTCACGTTAATCTACTCCTAAAAATATCTATTCATTATCTCTCAATTACAAAAAACAAGTATATCAAAAAAGCCGGCATCATGCCGGCTCTCTGAACAAATATTAATATGAATCACCGTTAACAATTGAGTTCTTAACAATTACGTAGTCAACGTAACGCAAGTCCATCAACTCACGGCCACCAGCATAAGAAATCGCTGATTGCAAATCTTGTTCCATTTCATTCAACGTATCGTCGATGTAGCCACGGTATGGTACCAATAGCTTCTTACCTTCAACGTTCTTGTACTCGCCCTTTTGGAATTGAGACGCTGAACCGAAATACGTCTTGTACTTGGCTCCGTCCATCTCAATGATTTCACCCGGCGTTTCCGCGTGACCGGCGAACAAAGATCCAACCATCACCATCGTCGCCCCAAAGCGAATTGACTTGGCAATATCACCGTTATAACGGATACCACCGTCAGCGATGATTGGCTTCTTAGCAGCCTTCGCGCACAAACGCAACGCAGCCAATTGCCATCCCCCAGTACCAAAACCAGTCTTCAACTTTGTGATGCAGGCCTTACCTGGTCCAACGCCCAACTTAGTCGCATCGGCACCAGCGTTTTCCAAGTCGCGCACAGCTTCAGGTGTCGCAACGTTACCAGCAATCACAAAGGCAGCTGGCAAGTTCAACTTGATGTATTGAATCATCTTAATCACAGCATCTGAGTGACCGTGCGCAATATCAATTGTGATGTATTCAGGCGTCAAACCTGCCGTCTTCAATTGATCAATGAAGTCGTACTCTTCTTGCTTAATACCAACTGAAATTGATGCAAATGCGCCAGCTTCTTGGAAACGGCGGACAAAGTCCAAACGCGTCTCCGGTGCAAAACGGTGCATCACATAGAAGTAGCCTTCCTTAGCCAACTTCATGGCCAAGTCATCATTGATAACCGTGGCCATGTTTGCAGGCACTACCGGAATCTTAAACCGACGCCCACCAAGTTCAACCGACGTATCCGCCTCTGAGCGGCTTTCGATGATGCACTTGTTTGGAATGAGCTGAATATCCTCGTAATCAAATACAGTTGAAAAGTCCATTTTATTATCCCCTCGATAAAACAATGTTCGGAATTTGGTTTATTTACCGGTAGTTTCCTTACCCAATAAATAATTATAACCGAACTTATTCGTAAATCAAGTTGATAATTGTTAATGTTTTGTGTCCTTGTTCGGCTTTAGTGGCCCTACTTAGTGAATTCACCGTACCCAAGGGCCTTTTGGGCAGCCAAATTCAACGATGACCATTGACGATCAAAGCCAGGTTGGAAGAAGAAATCAGCTTCCGCCAAATCAGTCAGTGTCAAACGTTGTGCAATTGCCAAGGCCAACGTATTACCATGTGCGGTCACATCGTAATGCTTTGCCATCACCGCCCCGCCAACAATCGTTTGTGTTTCAGGTGTGTAAGCCAGGCGCACAATAATCTCACCATTCCCGCTTACGTCAGGCACAAATGCCGGACGACGAGTGTCAACAAGGGTAACGGATGCAATCTCAACGCCGGAACGTTGGGCAGTAACCTCATTCAGCCCTGCACTAGCAAAGCTGTACTCAAATACAGATAGCGCCGAAGCACCAACCACACCCTTGAACGGTGCCTTGGCTTCGCCATTAATAATGGTGTGCGCAACATATTGGGCTTCACGACGCGCCGTTGATGCCAACGCAACGGGTTGTTGCTTACCAGATGGTATATAAAATGGCTTAATTGCATCCCCAATCGCATACACATTTGGTAAATTTGTGCGCAGGTAACGGTCAGTTTCAATCCAGCCACGTTGATCAAGTTGCAAAACATCCGCAAACTCGCTTGTATTGGCCTTTACTCCAATTCCTTCAATAACAACATCGGCTGGATATTCACCAGCATCTGTCACGACAGCAGTTACACGCCCGTTATCATCGCCCTTGTAACGCTTAATGGCTTCACCGACGTGCACAGCGACACCATGTTCAATCAATGCGTCAGTAATACGAGTCGTCATATCAGCATCGAGATAGGCACCCAATACTCGTGGCAACAAATCCAATACTGTCACGTGCTTACCAGCTTCAACCATCGCTTCAACCGCTTCAATACCGATGTATCCTGCCCCAATCACCGCAATATTTTCCACACTGTCATCATCGATGTAGGTCTTCAATTGTTTTGCTGATTCATAACCACGCATTGGCACAATATTGGCATTTTCTGAGCCCGGTAGCGCTAAACGGGCCGGTGTCACCCCGACACTCAAAATCAATTTATCGTAAGCGAATTGCGCCTTAGTATCCCCATTTAATGTGAGTACTTGCTTATCCGCATCAATCCCCGTGACCTTTGTGTTATTTAAAACGTGACCACCAAGTGATTCAATATCAGCTGGTTTAAAGTTTCGAACTGCCTCAGCTTCTGGCACTCGACCAGTTAAATACAACGTCATCCCACATGACATAAATGACACGAAGTCTCCCGCCTCAAAAATCGTCACCTCAAAGTTATCCGATTGTGTCAGCAACTCCAACGCAGCTTCGTGACCACCGTGTGATGCCCCAATAATCGCTACTTTTTCCTTCGTCATAATATCCCCCTTCTGTGTCCTTATACGGTAGGACACGCTCAGCAACAGTTTCGGACCCCATGTTCGTGTTGTTTTTCACTCAAAAAAGTAACAGTAAACACTGTGTTTCATTTATCGGAAATACATTTTATGTGAAGTCCGTAATTTAACCCTACCATTTATGAAATGTCCTTAACTATTCATCTTTTGAAACGATTTCAAATATCATTAGCATCTCCACTTAGCCCCCCGATGGATTGTGCATCGCCCTTGTTATTGCTATACTAAACACTGTTAGTAAAACTTTCGGGGTCGTTACGGAATCGACTGGCATTGTTCGTGCTAGCACTGCGTTTAGGGGTTGTGGCCCTATAATCCACTCAGAAGAATTAACTGCAAACAATTCACAAAACACTTACGCAGTAGCTGCCTAAAAACCAGCCTGCGTTGCCTATGCACAGCTTTGATTACGGGTTGCGCTAGGTTTTAAAACTAAGTAATCTGCGCCAACCGTTCGCCACCTGAGGGCGGTTGGAAGAGGATAATCAGGCTGGTCTAGTTGATCGCCGCGCGGAATGGCGTGCACTAGATGAGACTTAAATTATTCAGCTATGAACGTAGACGTGTTAGTAACGAGATGGTAGGACAGGGGTTCAACTCCCCTCGGCTCCATAGATAGGTTGGCAAAACACCTGTAAATCAACGTTAAGTACATATTTAGGTACACATCAGAAAGTCATATAATTCCGCTAAATGCCGTTGAAATACGACTTAATGTGTACCTAGATGTGTACCTGTGAGAATCAATAATCAGGGACTACCAACCGTGTAAATATGTCGCCGTTCACTTGTTGAGCGGCGTTTTTTTTGCACTTTTTCGGGGATGAAATTCGTTGCCTATACAAAAAATCCGTCCGTATATTGCCGTAATCTTTGGACTGTGCATCGCTCAACGGGACCAACGCGGCCAATCTATCCAATAGCATTATCTTCTTATCCAATGTGCCTGTGTATTATTCACTTAGCACTTATCGTACTTATCAGCCACGGCATCCTCCTTGTTCGTTACTGCCTAAATACCCCCGCCCCTACTACACAAAAAGAAAAGCACACACATTACTGTATTCTTGTAGAAAAGTTTGATTTTGAAAAATTTTTAATAGGGGGGTAACGGTGTTTTGGACTGAAATAAGAGGCATCAGCATGATGTTAATAGTTAAATAGTGCCCGTACCAACAATTCAAAAAATAAAAATAACTGCAGCGCGTTGAAGAGACGGCACTATTTGATATTCGGTTACTTCCTAAGCGACGCAGGCGGGGGTATAAATGATTTAAAATGAACAATCAGCTAATTACTGACTAAGATTTAAAACGTCTCACACGCGCTCCTATGGTTTCTCACGCAATACGTTACGCCAAATAAAAAGGCAGCAATCTATTTGATTGCTACCTAGTGTGATCCGAAAACACTGCATTGTTCGTTCGGTAAATGTTGAATCCGTCAAAAATACCGAAGGTGGACAATAAACAAACATTAACAGTTAATTTTGAGTGTAAATTAAGCCATTCTGAGAGAGAGAGAATTTTATTAACTATACCTTGTAAAAGGTAGCTTAACTCACGAACTACAAAATCAATTTTACACAGTAGTCATAGTAACTTGATAAAACAAAGTAGTCAACAAATAATTTGAATTCCATTGACAATACCCTTAGGTCATCAATCATATAGACGCGCTACCCATGTACAGCTCTTACTAGAACAATTGTAGTATTTATAAACCAGCCTCTTTAAGTTTTCGCTTCACCTTGTACTTCTGCTTCCGTATGGCTGTTGGTCTTCTGTCAAAAGTGGTGTGTAGATCATCAAACGTCATTCTATCTCCATACTTAGCTTTAAATACATTCTGATAGAAAGGCGTAAGCGTATCATGCACCACATCATCAACAATCTTTCGTACCCGTTTCATATCGTCATACTCAGCTCTGTGCGCTTCTAAAAACCAACCTGACACCTCATAGCTTGCTACATGCTTGTCAAGTGTACCGTTGAAATAGTCAGTTAATAACTTATCGTATCTTTCAGCCATTATTCAACTCTGCAGCGTCACTGTGAAATCATACGTATCACGAAAAGCGATAGCAAACTCTATCAACCCCTCTTGCATTATTTCCTGTGATCGCCTAGACGAAAGATGAGTATCACAACTAATAGCTCCGTGAGTTTCTTTTAAAATGTATTTACGCCATATCAACACACGCTTTAGCTTGTCTAAACTCATAAGGGCTTCTATTAAGCTGTTTGCATATCCAACCACATCATCAGTTGATGATCTCCCCGTCATCGGAACCCTGTTAAGCTGTTCGGGGTCTGCCTGATAAACATCAAACTGGGAAATGAACAAAATTCTAATTGCCTCCGACTTTAAAAAGTCCCTAACCTCTTTTGCTGTCGCTGCGTTATCTACCGTTTCAATCAATTTTGCCATATACTCACCTCATCTTTTCACGCATGCAAATTACATCTATTTATTGTACAACGTGTTCAACGCTTATAACTCCCCCCTCATACGAAAAATTGGCTCGCTATGGAAAACGAGACTACTGCATCGGTACTCCTTGACTGTACCCATGGCCCCCCTTTATTCATATCGTGGAGTTTTATTAGGTTGTTCACTCTGTGAAGGTCAACAAATGTAAACATGCAACTATTCTCATAAAAAAACGCCGGCAAGTCGTTAAACTTACCAACGTTCTAATTATATTTATTTCAACTTACGGGCAATTTCCAATAAGGCAGCTGCCTTCACATACTCGATACGTCCTAGATCACTTAGTTTTGACGTATCAACAGTATCTAAAAATTTATGCAACTTAATGCGTTCGCCCTCGTAATATTCGCCACTGTTCCATGCTGCCATGTTCGTTCCTCTTTTCTTGTGTCGATTATAAAATCTATCAAGTGCTCAAACTTATTTCATAAAATGCTTACATTTTTTAGACAGTTTGAACAGGTTAAAACCAGCCGTGACAAGGGTTCCCGTTTTTCATACTCAAACTGTTCAGACTTTTGGGGGTCCCCATTCGTATATAGGGTATATGTCTTTTTTCTATATATATATTATGTTGTAATAGTTTGAACAGTTTAAGCAGGTATTACGTTACCCCTTGGCATTACTGAATTCTGACTGCTCAAACTTGAAAAAAAGGGTAAGATTTTTTGAACGAGCTTTGAGCACTTAACCCAATATGTCCAATCCCATGTATCGCCAAACTCTTTTACCCGGATCATCCGGCCCATCCGAAACTTGACGCTTTTCTATTCCACGTTCTTCCAACTGCTTATTCAGTGAAATCTTACTTGGCACACTAGTCAGCCCATTTTCCCTATACCAGTCAACCAATTCATCGTATAGCCTTTTGGTTGTTATCCCACCGCCACCATTCCACGGCTGCGTTTCTTCTGATAAGAACATACTTAAGGGGTCAGAATAGCGCCATTTTTTAGTAGCCTCTTGCATTTCTTCCGTGATAGATAGATGACCATTGTCTAATGCTTTGGCAAATTGGCGTAATGCGTAATAAGCAAATGATGATAATTCTGCCTTAATTTGTTCCTTGGGAAACAACCGTTCCCGTTTAACCAGTTCTTCTTGATTATCACGAACAACTGGCGCAATCGTGGGTAACACTAACGCTCTCGCAAATACACCGGCATCGTCTCGTAAGGGTGGCAATTCATTACTGGCAAATAAAAATGTTGCGAAATTAACGAGTGCAAACTCACCGCCACCTTTAAAGCGTGCATTTACCGCATCCCCACCCGTTAAGTTTTTTAACTGGTCCGGCGAGGCAATATAAACATTCTTTAAATCCATAAATATATTGGCGTACTTACCTAGCAAGTCGGCAATGTTAAACCGCGCACCACTCTCGGAGCTTGTTAATTCTTCAAGCGATAGGTGGCTAGTATTCTTTTCGTGCATAAGCGGCTTAATAATGCTGTTGTTTAACGTGCTCTTACCGTTTCCCGGCACACCTTGCAGCACTACAAACTTATTAAACGGCTCATACGATCTATAAAACACATAGCCGATATATTCAGTTAAGAATTGGGCACTATCACCAACCATATATTTAATAAGTGCGTTAATTATCTTGGGTTCTTTACCACTGGTGTCTAGTGGATAGTCGAAACCACCCAAAATATAATCATTTTTATTGTGTGGTTGTAGCGTGTCCGTTTTAACGTTGTATGTGCCGTTCTCAAACGAAACAAGCCATGGTTTTTCATTAGTGAAAATGTCCCGACTTTTAAAAATATCGTTGATAACCCAATTTGTCACCGCCTTAGAGTTTGCGGTGGTATATAGTCCCTCACTTGCAAGCTTCATGTTGGCAAGTTTAAAAATACGTGTATTTAGTTCCTCTTTATTTACAAGCCGTTCCCAATACTTACCATTAAAATACGCTCCGTTCAGTAGTGAAGGTGTTCGTAGAAAAGGAAAGTTAGTCGTTATTTCATCGCCTAATTTAACGGCATCTAACGTTTTCCGCCCCTTATCATCAACATTCACCCAAATCGGATGGTTGCTATTCGCTTGTACCGCTTGTTCGTCTTCCGGCGTTATTACGCTTCTTAAATCAGCCATTCACTCCCCCTTAATAGTTCCATCTACGCGCCCAACTCTTAAACTTTTTCGTTAATTCCTTAAATGCAATCGGATCACTGCCGGTATTGTTGACGTAATCAATAACATCAGCCGTAAATTGTAAGTTGCCATGCGTATTCTTAAATACCCAACCACCAACGCCCGTTAGCATGTTGTCCCATCCCCCAAACTTCGTGTAATAGTGTTCTGGGTCGATAATGGCCGAAATCATCAAGCAATTATTATCAGCCCACGCCGGCCTATTATCAGATGCTGTTTGTCGGCTTTTTGGGGATGACTTTGCTTGCTTAGTTTCATATCGGTTTGGGTTCTCATCAAATATCTTAATGAACTCATCAACCGGCAAAGCTACCGTGTCGTTTGCGTTAATAAGAGGATTGCTGTGCGTGTTTTGCGTTGTTAGTACATATGTACCAGCCAACTGCTTAAACTGCCTTGTAGCCCCCGCTTCGTCTGCTGTGACGTGCAGTAAATAACTCACCACTCGCCACACCTTGATATAGTCATCTGGTGGTGCTGGTCGGCTTAAGTCGATACCAATACGTACTCGTGCACCGTCCTTAATACCGTTGCTGATGGTTGGATAGGCAACTAGACTATATTGGTTTAATAACCCAGCAGTTATCCTGTCCCTCACTTCGTTATACGTGGCTTCATTACCGTCCACATCCAAAAACAAGATGGTCCGGGCTGTCACTTCACTATCGGCCCGGTCTGTTCCATCAACAAGCCCATAAACGACGTACGGTGCACTGGTATGTTTAAAGGTCTCCAGTCGATTGTTCGTCAGGTTCTGCGCTTGTGTCGGTGTTGCCGTGGACGTGACAAGGTGTGCAAAATCATCTATACCGTCGACTACTGTATATTGTTTGGCCAATACGGCTGTTTGTGTATAAATCATTAGATTCCACCTATTCAGCAGACATATTTGCTTCACTAGTTAGCTTTAAAACGTCGTTAGCCAGTATTAGCAATGATAATGAGACGCCACTTATTTTTCGGTAGTTGTTTAAACTGTTGTTGGCTAACTCAAATGTTTCTTTATTTGAATTAACAGTAACGATTACTGATCCTTCGTATTCGCTTAAGTCAGATACAACATCAGCCAATCCAGCTAATGCTGCGCTTCGTTGTTCAGCTTCATCCAATAGATCGGCCAGCTTGCGCGTTTTTGTCGATTGTTCCATAATGTATAGAAATCTCCTTTTCTTTTTGAGAGTGTTCACGGTATCGGTCGGGAAACTTCGCCGTGAATAAGGTACAAAGCAACTAGGCGTGTTCAACGGAACGCCTGTGGTTGCTTTTTTTGTTGTCGTTGAAATTGTTGCGCCACGTATGCAAATCAATTGACCGCAACTTTTCAGCACGCTTCAATTCCTCCAATGCTTGGGCCGTGAGTGGGGCAATCGCATTGTTTCGTTCTTCATCACTGGTAATCAGGTAGTACCCACTCGGCGCACTGCGTCGGCTACCAATTGGCACACCCTTATGGTTAATCAGGAACGCCACCCATGCCGTAATTGTACGTTTGTTGGTATTTAGACGTGTCGCAATTTCAGAGATGCTTACGGGCTGCTCTGCGCCTTCTGGTAACATTGCCACTAACTGCTCAAGCTGGTCTGTTAACGTTTCTTCACTCATCTGTGTCCACTCCTTTCAAATCACCCAACTTCGCGTTTATCACTTCAAGTACATGTTTCTTCGTGTACTGGGGTAGATCTGTTTCTGTAATCGCTTGTGCAGTTGCTGATACTGCCAACATGAAACCCAATTCAAAGTCTGAACTCATCTCCGACTTATTCAATTCACGCAATAGACTACGTACATTGCTTGTCACCATATATGGCAACTCATCAGCCGTTGTGGCACTAATAAGCGCCTGCAAGGTCAAAGCCACCCCACTTGTTGCAATAACGGCTAGTTGACTGTGCCCGCCTTCCTTAATCAAATCATTCACATCACTTGCCACCAGTCTAATTGTGGCGTTGTCTAGTCCTTTCATCTCGTCGCCTCCTTATAATCGCTTTATGGCTTCATCTAATTCCGATTGATTAAATAATTCCCGTGCTACTCCAAATTCAAACAATGAATGTGGCTTAATCACGCCTTTATCTATCAATTTTTGAAAGGTCTTAGGCGACACATCCAAATAGTTATAAGCCTTAATCTTAGATAACCATGGGCTTTTCTCTGGCGCCGTGACTGCTGCGGTTAGTCGGTCTAGCGCCGCCACTAAGCTCTCAATATCTGGTATACTGGTAGCATTCATAAATAAAACCGTGTCCTTTCTTTTGGGTGCGTGGTAACGATTAGTAACGGGCTTTGGTCGGCACAGGTTACTAGTCGTTTTTTCTTTGTGGTGAGTTGGCTGCTCGCATTCGGTTTATTTTTGATAAACACAAAGACTGTCCACTGGGCAGTTTAAGGACTTGCTTGGGTCACGTTATGTACACCAGCCACCACATACAAGGCGCTGGCACGGTAATAACTAATAAAGTTGTCCTTTAATTAGTTTGTTGTGTATGTATGACGCCACCAGTGAGCCGTGTGGCGTCTGCGTTTAGTTGTTTTCGTTAAACTCTCGGTCTACCTTGGCACGTTTCAAGCCGCCTTGAACCTTCTCGGCTAATTCCGCCAATACATCATTTGCTCCGCTCTTGTCATCTGCATCGATGGCACCGTTCAACTTCTCGGTTAATTCAAACAAGTTAAAAGGATCGTGTGCAGCGCTGCGTGGGTCTGCATAAGTACGGGCAATTTCTTCCATGTACTTAACGTGTGCTAGTGCCGTTTCAATGTCTTTGCCCTCAATCGCTTGGTATAGCTTTCCAGTTGCATCATATAATCCCATTGGGTCATTGGGTTGTTGACTAGCCGGTACGAAATCAAACGTTGCTTCTGTCCCCATATCTTTGGCCAATTCTTCAATAGCCATTGTCAGTCGGACCCATGCGTCTGTTACCATTGGGCTTCGTTCAACTGCCCCCACTGCATCATCTTCCACCGTTTCCATATCTACTGCGTGCATTGCCGCCAACAATTCAGAAACATTCCCCACTAAATCGTACTTATCAGGTACATTGACCGTTACAGGTACATACCGTTCCGTTTGTAGTGCTGGGTGCTTCTTCGCCGTGTAGTCATACTTATTCATAATCAAAACCATCTTTCTTTTGTATTGGGGATGCATCCCCATGCGTTACTAGATACCGTGGTAGTTTTCAGACTTGCCGAGGTCACATCGTTAATCGTCTACTTCTTCAATCACCAATGCGCCCCAGTAAAAATCTGTGATAATTGAAATTACCCATGCCACCACACCTAAACCGGTTAGCAACCAAAACATTGGTAACAAAACGTGCCATTGATTAAGCATTAACCGCACCTCGTTCCTTTAATACCGTTGCCTTAATCTCTTGGTAGCTGTACCCGTTCAAAATAAGCTGCTTCATCAACTCTTTAGCACGTTCCAAATGTTCCAACTGCGACGAGTTCAACGCTTCTTTTGCATCAGTTACATCAAACATTATCTTGAGTTGCTTGGCATTTTTACCCGTGACAACTTTCAACGCTAAGTTATGGATCGTTGCGTACATATGCGGGTTATCTGGCCAACTATCATGGACCACTTCACTAAGTGACTTATTCACTGGCTTAATGTTGGCAAGGGCAATTGTCTTATGTGCTAGTTCCTCACGTTGTGAATAGAACGCGGCAACCAAATTTCTTTTGAACTCAACAACCGTATCCGTGTTACGCATCAATGCGATAAGAAAAGTTGCTTGTTGCTCGTTGTAGTGCCAAACTTTCCGTGTCTGTCCGCTTGGTAAAGATGAATTTTTAAAAACCAGCTTTCCAAACTTCTCTAATTCATCGTGATACTTGTTAGTTAGGTGTCGGACGTGTTCAACAGATACACACGTATACTTCGCCACAATTTCACTTGTTGTATAAACACCTTCGGCTGGTGTGCCGTACATTACTAAATCTTCCATGGTATAATTACCTTCCTTATAGTTATCTGACACCACGGCCTGCTCGCTGTGGTGTTTTTTTGTTACACAAACTCTCATAGGTTCTTCAACGCGTTATCTAGTTCGGTTCTGTTAAAACGTTCTAGTCTTGCTAAACCATGATTATCTAAAGAATGTACTGGGATCACATTGTCATCTACTAACTTTTGAAATGCTTGTTTCCCGAGATTCACATAATTTTGAGCTTGCTTTTTATTCATCCATTGGCGCCCACCACTGCTTGCATCTAATCTATCCACAAGCGATTGCATGGCTTTGGCCAATGCTGAATAATCTTCAAAGTCAGTATTTTTCATACGATGAATACCTTTAATCTATATTGTTCCGGATGGATTAAACCTATTGGTTTCGGTGTGGTAGTCCCTATTTTTTATACTAGCCAAATTGGTGTGCATCCTATCCTGATTAATAAAGACGGTTAGCCTCTCTTAAATTTCAATGTTATAAATACGTGCTGCAGCCTTTTGAATTTGAAGGTCACGCGGTTGCGTTCCTGTTAATGCCCTTGAAAATTGTTGTGGCTTAACGTTTAGCATTGCTGCCACCTCTTTGTAATCCAAGCCACTTTTAATACGTGCAATATCAAATTTTTCCTTAGTCTTCTTTGCTGCAATTTCTAGTTCTGTCATTTTGTGTCTCCTTTTATGTTGTTGATTGTTTACACAAGTCATTGCATATAATTAGCACAAGTGCTAATATATAAGCATACAAAAAGAACAACATCCCCCTATATATCAACATTCGCTCGCCAAAGCATTGATTATATTAGGTCTGTTTTTTTGTTGCCTAAACACTCGATGAATTCATTATTACGCACGTTTGCTAATAAGTCAACAACTAAACCTGATTTGTTTAAGCATATGTGCTAATTTGTTTTCTTCACATTTGGAGAAAGGTTTATATGACAGTATTTGAACGAATTAAAGAGTTAGCAAAAAAGCGAGGATATTCCCTAACGCGATTAAATAATGAAGCCGGTCTGGGTACCAATTCTATATATCACTGGCGTACCAAATCACCTAGCACAGCATCACTGAAAAAAGTTGCGGACGTCCTCGG
>ERZ773269.2609-NODE-2609-length-13413-cov-2.567151_pt1 | contig 13413 bp, 17 predicted proteins | sample MGYA00511958_ERZ773269 | MGnify/ENA primary metagenome ERZ773269 (study PRJEB29015, sample SAMEA2737761) | human gut metagenome | biome: human gut; feature: human-associated habitat; material: faeces | place: China | collected 2012 ... | reverse complement strand
CTTTTGTTTCAACTATTGAACAAGCTGGTATTTCTACTTTGTTGTTATTGCTAACACCAAGACCTATTGCAATTAATAAAGACAGCAATATTTTTTTCACATTATCACCTCTTTAGAATTTATTGCACAGCCTGTTCATTTATTCTAATAATATCTGCTCCTATACCTCTTAATTTTCCGTCAAAATTTTCATAACCTCTATCAATATAGTGAATATCTGTAATTTCTGTTACTCCCTCTGCACCTAACCCAGTAATTACAAGACCTGCACCGGCTCTTAAATCTGTTGCCCTTACCTTAGTACCTTTCATTGTTTCTACACCTTTTACAACGGCACATCTTCCCTCTATGGTAATATCTGCACCCATTTTTATAAATTCAGGTACTTGCATAAATCTGTTTTCAAAAACCGTTTCATTTATTATTCCTGTACCAAGACCACCACACATTAGTCCCATAAATTGTGCCTGCATATCTGTAGGAAAACCCGGATAAGGCATAGTTTTAATATCTGTGTTTGCTATAAATCCGTCTGAACATACTGTAACTGAGTTTTCATCTTCTTTAACTTCAACATCGGCCTCTTTTAGTTTTGAAATAACAGGTCTTAGCTGTTCAGGTATTACATCTTGTATTTTTACATTGCCACCAGTACCGGCAACAGCAATCATAAAAGTGCCTGCCTCTATTCTGTCTGGAATTACTCTGTGACAGCAACCACCTAGTTCATTTACACCTTTTATTACAATAGTGTCTGTGCCAGCACCACTAATTTTTGCACCAATGGAATTTAAAAACTTTGCCAAATCTACAATTTCAGGCTCTATGGCACAATTACTTATTGTAGTTTCTCCCTTTGCCAAAACTCCTGCAAGCATTATATTTTCAGTTGCACCTACACTGGGAAAATCCAAATATACATCATTACCCTTTAACTCTTTTGCCTCAATATTTACCATACCTTGCTCAATGTTACATTCTGCTCCAAGACTTGTAAAACCCTTTAAATGCAAATCTACAGGTCTTAAACCTATGCTACAACCTCCCGGCATAGGCATAACAGCCTTACCAAATCTGCCTAACATAGCTCCGGCAAGCAAAAAAGATGCTCTTATATCTCTTGCTTTTTCATCTCTTGCAATTTGATTAAAAACATCATTACAGTATATACTAAGACTATTATCAAAATTTACTTCTGCCCCACAATCTCTAAGTAACTGTACCATAATTTCCACATCTGTCAATTTGGGAACATTTTTAATTTCACATTTTTCTCCTGTCAGTAAACAGCCAGCCATAATTGGCAAAACTGAGTTTTTTGCACCGCCAATTTCGACAACTCCTGAAAGATTTTGACTTTTTGTAACTATATACTTTTCCATATTCACGCCCCATTCTATTGTTTTATATTTTTATTGTTGCCACAAAAAATCAAATCAACACTTGTAATCTTTAGAAAAATATTTTTTTATTATTGACAAATTTTACCTAAAGTGATATACTATATTTAACTTAAACAATAATAATTATTATTTAGGAGGTATGATTTATGGAATTAAAGGGTTCAAAAACAGAAAAAAATTTAATGACAGCTTTTGCTGGTGAGTCTATGGCTCGTAACAAGTATACATACTTTGCAAGTACAGCTAAAAAAGAAGGTTACGAACAGATTTCAGCTATTTTCCTTGAAACAGCTAACAATGAAAAGGAACACGCTAAACTTTGGTTCAAACTCTTAGATGGCATTGGCAATACTATGGATAACCTTAAAGCTGCTGCTGCCGGAGAAAATGAAGAACATACAGATATGTATCCAACTTTTGCAAAGGAAGCAAGAGAAGAAGGTTTTGACGATATTGCAAAACTCTTTGATTTAGTTGCAAAGATTGAGGCTCATCACGAAGAAAGATACAAGAAGTTAATTGACAACATTAATAACAGTACTGTTTTCAAATCAGAAGGTAAAAAGTTATGGATTTGCCGTAACTGTGGTCACATTCACTATGGAGAATCTGCTCCAAAGGTATGTCCAACTTGTAAGCACCCTCAGGCTTACTTTGAAATTATGGCTGAAAATTTCTAATATATACTTTTGACACTTTAAAAGGCTCTGTGGAAAAAACCACAGAGCCTTTTTTGTACCCTTTTCAGTTACAGGAAGTCAAACATTTCCTGCACAATTTAGCAATTGCTGTCGCAACCGCCACAGCCACAGTTTGAATTATTTCCACAGCAGCAGAAAAGAAGAATAATGATAATAATCCAGCAATTGTCCATACCGTTTTCACAGCCACAACCACAGTTGCCGAAGTTACCAAATCCGTTTTCGCCACAGCCACAGAATAATAAGATTAAAATAATCCAAAGGCAGGAATTGTTACTAAAGTTCATAAATTAAATACCTCCATAATTTTGAGTACACTTAATTCTATGAACTATTTCTAAAAAATTGCCTGTCCTGTAAAAAAATATTTTTAATTGTCACTCCTTGTCCGATTTATCATCTTGTGAAAACTCATTTTCATACTTTTTCTCTAAATGTTTTCTGTATTTTCCTGTAATAAAATAGACAATAACAAAACAACCTATAAACAACAAGTAATTTAAACCACTTTCAACACCAAAATTTTTCTTAGTATGCCATACATACAAATATCCCAAACTAACAAAAGCAATTACAACTATGGTATAAATCCATTGCGTACTTTTCTTTCTTCCCTTTTCACTATCCCACATATTTATTTTAAGCATAGCAGTTCTTATAAGCTGGTAAATAGGAAATGCCACAACTATAATATACTCAGTAATAATATCATTAAATCCACAGCCAAAATAGAATACTTTTATCAAAATGGAAAGTATAACGCCATAATATACAATTAATGAAAATTCCGCTCTAACCTTGTTTATGCCATTTATAATTTTTTCATCTTTCATTTTTTACCTCACAAAATTTTTATAACCAAATCAAAAGTCATTATATAGGATATATCATTTAAGGTCAATTACATAATTGTTTTTGTAATATATATTTTTGTTTTATTTATTTCATACCCAGCATAAAAATAAATTGAGGTGATACAATGAATGAAAAGGCTATAGCTTATGTATATGGAAGTACAGAATATCCTCGCCTACAGGGCAGAGTTACATTTCATCAAATACAAGACGGTGTTTTAATAACAGCAGAGGTTCATGGGTTACCTGTGGAACAAGACTGTTCTGGTGGAATTTTCGGTTTCCATATTCACGAGGGTAATGTTTGTACAGGAAATACTGACGACCCTTTTGCAAACACAGGCGGTCATTACAATCCTACAAACTGTCCTCACCCATACCACGCTGGGGACTTGCCACCACTTTTTTCAAACAATGGATATGCCTTTATGTCTGTTTTAATAAACAAATTTACTGTAAATGAAATAATAGGAAGAACAGTTATAATACATTCACAACCTGACGATTTTACAACACAGCCTAGTGGAAATTCAGGCAAAAAGATAGCTTGTGGAGAAATAATAGAACAATAATTCAAAACAAAAAGGGTATTCGTAAATATATCTACGAATACCCACTTTTATTACTTATTATTCACTAAATTCGCCAAATTTTCTAAATCTCTCATATCTTTCCTTTAAGAGAGTTTCTAAATCCTTTGACTGTAAAATATTAACTTCAATCTCTAACTTAGATTTTAAGAGATTAGCTGTGAAACCAAAGTCATTCTGGCAACCGCCATTAACTTCTTTTATAACCTTTTCGATTACGCCAAGTTCATATAAGTCCTGTGCTGTAAGACGCATAACATCAGCAGCCTCCTGAAATCTCTTAGGGTCTTTCCAAAGAATACTTGCAAAACCCTCTGGACTAAGAACTGAGTAAACACTATTTTCAAGCATCCATACTCTATCTGTTACGGCAAGGGCTAATGCACCACCACTACCACCTTCGCCAATAACAATAGAAATTGTAGGAACTTTAATTTTAGCAAGTTCAAAAAGGTTTCTGGCAATAGCCTCGCCCTGACCTCTTTCTTCTGCACCTACACCACAGTATGCACCACTTGTGTTAATAAAGCAGATAATAGGTCTATTGAACTTTTCAGCCTGTTTCATAAGACGAAGAGCCTTTCTGTAGCCCTCTGGATGAGGAGAACCGAAGTTTCTTTCGATATTCTCTTCCATTGTCTTACCTTTCTGAATACCAATAACAGTAACAGGTACACCATTTAAAGATGCAATACCACCAACAATAGCCTTATCATCAGCAAAATTTCTGTCACCATGGAATTCAATAAAATCTTCAAAAATATGAGTTATATAATCAAGAGAGGTCGGTCTGGATACCTTTCTTGCAATTCTGACTCTGTCAAAAGCCTTAGGCATTTTCAGCACCGCCTTTCTTGCAATTATGTAATTTCAAAATAGTCATTAATGTCTGAGGTAACTGTTCTCTGTCTACAATAGCATCTACGAAACCGTGGTCAAGAGAGAATTCAGCAGTCTGGAATTCATCTGGAAGTTTCTGCTTAATTGTACCCTCAATAACTCGTCTACCGGCAAAACCAATAAGAGCCTTAGGTTCAGCAAGTATAATATCCCCAAGCATAGCAAAACTAGCTGTTACACCACCTGTTGTTGGGTCAGTAATAACTGTAATATAAAGTAAACCAGCTTCTGAATGTTTTGCACAAGCAGCACTAATCTTAGCCATCTGCATAAGACAAACAATACCCTCCTGCATTCTAGCACCACCAGAACAAGTGAAAACAATAATAGGAAGTCTGTTTTCTGTAGCATATTCAAAAGCTCTAGTAAGCTTTTCGCCTACAACAGAACCCATTGAACCCATAAGGAAAGTAGAGTCCATAACAGCTAAAACTGTTTCGTATCCACCTATTGTACACTTACCAGTACGGATAGCATCTTTAAGACCTGTCTTTTCCTGAACAGACTTAATCTTTGTCTTGTAATCAGGGAAGTTAAGAGGGTCCTTTGCTTCCATATTTATATCAAATTCAACAAATGAATTTTCATCAGCAATAGTCTTTACTCTATCCTTTGAATTAAGTCTGAAGAGCTTAGCACACTTTGGACAAATCTTTAATCTGCCTAAAGCTTTTTTCTCTAAGATATTGCCACAAGATGGGCATTTAATACAACCTGCAGGAACTTCTTCCTTTGCAGTTTCTTTTGATTTATCCTTAGAAGATTCTTTTGCCTTTTCAGCAGGAGTAAGGTTATCCTTAATTGCTTCTACTGTGTTTTTAAGTGTTTCCACATCAGGCAATTTAAAATTTTCAAATAGTTTCATCTTGCATCTCCTTAAAACATAAATGTCATTTCAGCTTCTGCAACCTTTTTATCGCCTACATAAGCAATGCCCTTGCCAATACCAGCCATTTTCTTGAGCTTAACAATTTCAACTTCAAATCTAAGTGTATCGCCAGGAGTTACCTTACCTCTGAACTTAGCCTTGTCAATACCACCAAAGTATGCAATCTTACCCTTATTTTCTTCCATAGAAAGAATTGCAACAGCACCAGCCTGTGCCATAGCCTCAATAATGAGAACACCTGGCATTACAGGTTCGCCTGGGAAGTGACCCTGAAAGAAGTTTTCGTTCATTGTTACATTCTTAATTGCTGTAATCTTTTTACCTTCTTCAAGTTCAAGAACTCTGTCAATAAGACAGAATGGATAACGATGAGGTATAATTGACTGAATTTCTTTAATATCCATCATATTATTAGTCCTCCCACTTCTTTAAACATAATACAGCATTGTGACCACCAAAGCCTAAAGTATTACTTAAAGCATACTTAATATCTCTTTCAACACCCTTGTTTGGAGTATAGTTTAAGTCACATTCTTCATCAGGGACTTTGTAACCAATTGTAGGTGGTACAAAGCTATTTTCAAGAGCTAAAACAGATGCAACAGCTTCAACTGCACCAGTAGCACCTAATAAGTGACCTGTCATAGACTTAGTTGAGCTAATGTTAATATCCTTTGCATAATCACCAAAACAAGTCTTAATAGCTAAAGTTTCTGCTGCGTCATTAATGTGTGTACTTGTACCATGAGCATTGATGTAGCCTACTTCTGTCTTTTCAATACCAGCTTCGTCCATAGCAGCTTCCATAGCCTTAACAGCACCGTCGCCATCAAGTAATGGGCTTGTAATATGGTTAGCATCACAAGTTGAACCATAACCAACAACTTCTGCTAAAATCTTAGCACCTCTAGCCTGAGCAGATTCAAGAGATTCCATAAATACCGCACCAGCACCTTCGCCCATAACGAAACCGCCTCTTTCCTTATCGAAAGGAATAGATGCTCTGTCTGGGTCTGTGCTTGTAGAAAGTGCCTTTAATGCTGCGAAACCACCAATACCAAGTTCGCAAATAGATGCTTCAGAACCACCAGCAATAATATAATCTGAATAACCATGCTTAATATTTCTGAAAGCCTCGCCGATACAGTTTGTACTTGATGCACAAGCTGTTACAACATCAATACAAGTACCTCTTGCACCAAAACGGATTGCAATATTACCTGCTGCCATATTACTTATTGCCATAGGAATAAATAATGGAGCAATCTTGTTAATACCTTTTTCTACAAGTCTTCTACCCTGTTCTTCAATAGTAGTTAAACCACCAATACCTGAACCGAAAACTACACCAAACTTATGCTTATCAATGCTTTCAAGGTCAATACCAGACATTTTAACTGCTTCATCAGCAACAGCCATACCGTAGATACTGAACATATCAAGTCTTTTAGTTTCTTTCTTTTCAACAACTGTTGTTGGGTCAAAGTTCTTTAATTCGCCTGCACAAACTGCCTTACTCTGAACAGCTTCTGTGTCAAACTTAGTAATATGAGCAATACCGTTCTTACCATTTTTAAGACCGTCCCAAAATTCAGCTGTGTTATTTCCAATAGGTGTTAATGCACCAATACCTGTAATTACTACTCTTCTTTCCATTAAATAAATCCTCCTTAACCTATTACCATACCGCCGTCAACTCTGATTACCTGACCAGTAATATACTTAGACTTAGCAAGGAATACGGCTGTTTCTGCAATTTCTTCTGGCTGACCAAATCTCTTTAAAGGAATATTTGATAAAATACTTTCTTTCATCTTGTCAGCTAAAACATCTGTCATATCTGTTGCAATCATACCTGGTGCAATAGCATTACAAGTAATATTTCTTGGAGCAAGTTCCTTAGCTACTGAGTAAGTCATACCAATAACGCCGGCCTTACTTGCAGCATAGTTTACCTGACCAATATTACCAGCTACACCAATAACTGAACTCATATTGATAATAGCACCACTTTTTTGTTTCATCATAATCTTGCTAGCGTGCTTCATCATATTGAAACAACCTTTAAGATTTGTATTAATAACAGCATCAAAATCTTCTTCGCTCATTCTCATCATAAGAGTGTCACGAGTGATACCTGCGTTATTTACAAGTACATCAATAGTACCAAATTCTTCCTTAGCAGCCTCAACTAATTTAAGAGCCTCGTCAAATTTGCTTACATCTGCCTGAACAGTAAAGCACTTTACGCCCTTAGCCTCAATTCAGCCTTTACTTCTTCTGGAGAAGTTGAACGATAATTTAAAACAATGTTACAACCTTCATTTGCAAATGCAAGAGCAATAGCCTTACCAATACCCTTTGCACCACCTGTTACAATAACAGTCTTATCCTTTAACATCCTAAACCTCCACAAGTCTTTTCAAGGGACTTTAAGTCCTCAACATTATATACAGCAACATCTTTGCTAATCTTCTTTACAAAAGAAGAAAGTGTCTTACCTGGACCCATTTCTACAAATGTGTCTACACCTAATTCAATCATTTTTCTTACAGACTGTTCCCACTTAACAGGATTCATAACCTGCTTTGTAAGAATGTCAATAACTTCGTCTTTTGATGGTACTACATCAGCAGTTAAGTTAGTAATAACTGGAATATTCATATCCTTAATAGTCATATGCTGTAATTCAGCATTGAGCTTTTCAGATGCTGGAGCAAGAAGTGAAGTGTGGAAAGGACCACTAACATTAAGCATAACAGCCTTTCTTGCACCCTTTTCCATTACAATTTCAGATGCCTTTTCTACAGCAGCCTTATCGCCAGCAATAGCAATCTGACCAGGGCAATTGTAGTTAGCAATCATACATCTACCAATAGACTTAACTTCGTCACAAGCCTCCTGAATTTTGTCAGCATCTAAGTTAAGAACAGCACACATACCGCCTTCGCCAACAGGAACAGCTTCAGTCATAAAACGACCTCTTTTTCTTACAAGCTGAACTGCATCAGCAAAGTCAAATGTACCACTTGCAACATGAGCAGAATATTCGCCAAGACTAAGACCAGCAACATAGTCAGCCTTTAAGCCCTTTTCTTCCATTAATTTAAGTACAGCAACGCTCATTGTAAGAATAGCAGGCTGTGTATATTCAGTTTCATTTAATCTTTCGTCTTCGTTAAAGCAAATGTCACTAATCTTTAAGCCAAGTGCCTCATCAGCTTCATCAAAAACTTTCTTTACACATTCAAAATTGTCATAAAGCTCCTTGCCCATACCAGCTTTCTGAGCACCCTGACCACTAAAAATAAACGCAGTTTTCATTTCTTCCTCCTGTTACTTTACAAGTTCATTAAACTTTGCCATAATTTCTTCTATAATTTCAGAACAAGATTCTTCCTTGTTTACCATACCGGCAATCTGACCACTCATTACAGAACCATTGTCTACATCGCCTAACTTAACAGACTTCTGTAATGCACCAGTACCAAGCTGGTCAAATCTTGCCATATCTGGATTTTCCTTTGAACCTTCTTCTTTTTCAGCAGCGAGGAAAGCATTGGCAAGTTTATTCTTAATAACTCTTACTGGGTGACCTGTAATCTGACCAGTAATAACTGTTGCAAGGTCATTAGCCTTTAAAATCTTAGCCTTATAGTTTTCGTGTACTGTACATTCAGTAGCAACAAGGAAACGAGTACCAATCTGTACACCCTCTGCACCAAGCATAAAGCCAGCTGCCATACCTCTACCGTCAGCAATACCACCAGCTGCAAGAACAGGAATAGAAACAGCATCTACAACCTGTGGAACTAAAGCCATAGTAGTAAGCTTACCAATGTGGCCACCACTTTCCATACCTTCAGCAATAACAGCAGACGCACCGATTTTTTCCATTTTCTTAGCCTGAGCAACACTAGGTACTACAGGAATAAGGCTAATACCATGTTCCTTAAACTTGTCCATATACTTAGATGGGTTACCTGCACCAGTTGTAACAACCTTTACACCCTCCTCACAGACAAGGTTAACAATATCTTCTACAAATGGAGATAAAAGCATAATGTTTACACCAAAAGGCTTGTCTGTAAGTTCTTTACACTTTCTGATTTCTTCTCTAACAATATCTGCAGGAGCATTACCTGCTGCAATAATACCAAGACCACCTGCATTAGAAACAGCAGACGCAAGACTTGCATCAGCAATCCATGCCATAGCACCCTGGAAAATTGGATATTTAATACCTAACATTTCACAAATTCTTGATTTCATTTTTTCACCTGTTAACCTTTCTATATCTTTTTAATTATTTACCATTTAATGAGGGTACTACCCCAAGTAAGTCCACCGCCGAAGCCAGTTATAATTATGTAATCTCCCTTTTTAAGAAGACCCTTACTATCCATATGCCCAAGGGCAATAGGAATACTAGCAGCAGAAGTATTACCAAATTCATCTACATCAATAAAGAACTTGTCCATTGTAGTTTTAAGTTTCTTTGCTACAACTTCTATTATTCTTGAATTTGCCTGATGAGGTACAATGTACTTTATATCATCAACAGTCAAATTATTTCTTTCTAAAAGAATACTAACACTCTTTGGAACTGTCTTAGTTGCAAAATTAAATATAGCTCTGCCGTCCATTTCAAGATAGTTTTTATTTTCTTCTTCCGGATTGCACACCATATTTCTGACTTTTCTTTCGCCACCAGTAAGTTTAATACCGTCCTCGCCCTTACTGTGCATATCTTCATCAATGATGCCACTATCTTCGCTAGGTTCTACTAAAGCACCACCTGCACCATCGCCAAAGAGAACACAAGTCGCTCTGTCTGTCCAATCTACAATCTTTGAAAGTGTTTCAGCACCGAAAACAAGAACCTTTTTGTACTGACCACTTTTTACAAATTTATCAGCAACACTTAAAGCATATACAAAACCAGAACAAGCTGCACTTAAATCAAAAGCCCAAGCATTTACACAACCTAAAGCCCCCTGAACAAGACAAGCCGTACTAGGAGTCGAATAATCAGAAGTAATAGTAGCCACAATAATAAGGTCTATATCTTCTGGATTAGTGTTTGTTTTTGAAAGCAATTTTTTGCCCACTTCAATGCAAAATTCTGATGTATTTTCTCCTGTTGACAAATGACGGCGTCTGATACCCGTTCTGGTAGCTATCCACTCGTCATTAGTTTCCACTATGTTACTAAGGTCATCGTTAGTAACAACCTTTTCAGGAACATAATAGTCAACAGCTTTAATTCCTGTTCTTAACATTTCATTCTCCTCTATTATATTTTTTAGTCAAAAAACTTGTAAGGCTACCTAAAGCCTCTATAAACATATCAGCCTCATAGTCAGATAAATCCACAATAAGAGATTTTACTAATTCCAAATGAAATCTCTGGTGGACTTTGAAAAGCTGTTTACCTTTTTCTGTAAGACTTAATAAATACACTCTCCTATCTTTTTCATCTCGTATTTTGTTTACATACCCTTTTCTAACAAGATGATTTATAGCAACAGTAAGTGTACCCATTGTAATTTCCAACTTTTCAGCTACTGCAGACATAGTTTTAGGCACATATAGTCCTATTGCATCTACTGTATGTGCCTCGTTTACTGAAACATCTGTCAGCCCACTATCTTTTATGGCTTTTTGCTCCACTCTTGATATATCATTAAAGGCTCCACTAATGAGTCTGTTTAAAGTATTTAAAGTATTTTCCACTCAAAAAAGCCTCCTATTTATAAAAAGTTTGATATTCAAAGTATATCATTTCTACCCTTAAAAGTCAATAGTTCAGCCTATATACAACCACCTATACAACCTATAATTTTCCAAATATATTTAGACATCTAAATTTATTTTTTTTACAGATTTTTTGTATTTTTTCGTATCCATAAAAAAGAAAAAAAGATTTTTTAGCAAAAAAAGACTACCCTCTTTAGAGAATAGTCCTAAAAAAAATTTTTACGCATACATTTCCAACAATTTTATGCCATTGACAATGTTTATTGTATAGTATATTATCATAAATATAAAGTTTTATATTGATAGGAGGGATTTTTATGATGTACCCATTTATGACATTGCCTGATAACACAGAAATAACTCATTCAGAAATGTTGTCTAACGGAAAAGTTAAAGTGTATATTGAAACTCCTGATGAAAAAGATGGTTTCCATAATGCAACTTGCTACCTACCTGACTATGAATGGAAAGATATTAATGGATATTCTAAAGTTGAAATGAACTATTTTAAAGAATTGATAGAATCAACAGCACACTTAATTTTGGAATTTTCTAAAGAAGGAGGCTTTGATAATGCCTCAAATTTTTAAAGTAGGTTCTTATTGTATTTATTTTTGGTCAAATGAAAATGACCCTCTTGAACCCATACATGTGCATATTTCAAAAGGTACTCCAACATCAAACGCAACAAAAGTTTGGATAACCAAAAGTGGTAAATGTTTTCTATGCAATAACAACTCAAAAATCCCACAAAAGATTTTGAATAATATTATAAGGATTATCGAAGCACGAAGTCACGAAATTATTTCAAAATGGTATGAACATTTTGGGGAAATTCGTTTTTTCTGTTAAATATTTTGTATTTTCTTTAATAAATAAAAAAGTGTAGACACTAAATAATTTAGAATCTACACTTTTTTATTTTTACGCATACATTTCCAATAACTTTATAGCAAGCATTAAAGTAAATCTTTCCTCAAAACTTGATAAATCACAGGAAAGTATATGTTCAATCTTCTTTATTTTATAGTTTATAGTATTTCTGTGTATAAACATTTGAGCTGATGCCTTATTTACGCTGGCATTATTATCAAAATAACATTTTAAGGTCTGGTACAGATTTGTATTGTGAGCCTTATCGTACTTTATTATTGGTCCTATTGTTTCATTACAGTAGGCTCTTATTTTTTCATCATCTTTTATCTCCAGCAGTATTTCATACTGGCTATGATTTTCCAATATTTTTCTAGCATTAGCTTTTCCTGAAATCTTATTAGTCTGAGCAGAATGATAGCCTTTGCTTAAATTGCTTATTCCCTTAAAAACATCTGACACTCCACAAAGAGCCATTGTCTTTATTTTTCCTTGCATAGCCGTAGCCTCGCCAAACAGACTACTACCATTTTTATTGCTTAAAATTACAACAATATCTCCACCTACTGATGTCACAAAGGCAATACTGTTCAAATTTGGAATACAGTCATTTACCATTTTTTCAATTTCTTCATTTTTTGAAGAAATAACCAAAACAGTATAATTCATTTCTTCACTAAAACCGTACTCTGAAAAAAGGCTTAAACTATCCTTTGACAACTCCGGAAGAAACAAAGCCGTATTTACAGCATTTCTAAAATTTACACTAAATCTTTCGTCTTCTAAAATAGCTGTACTTGATGCCTTACCAACATCAACAAGTCTAATCTCCCAAGGCATTACAAAAAGAGGAAGCCTGCTTTCATTACAAAAATCTTTTAACTTCTGTGGTATTTCATTAATGTATTTACCTGTATTTATTACTATGCCACCTGCTCCGTACTTTAGCATAGCCTTTACAAAGCCAAGAAGTGCCACACTATTGCCATTCATTTTAACTCCGGTTGTAAATACAAGCTCATCTCCGATTATAAAGTTAGAAAGAGTTTCGTCTTCGGCAATATGAAACCAACGAATGTTTCTGTTAAGACCCTCAAAGCCTGCAACCTGTGTTAGTTTGTAATCTTTCAATTTATCTAACAACTTCCAAAGATACATAATTGCCACACCCCTTTCCAAAATTTATAAACAAAAAAGGCACAGAAGTAAAATTACTTCCATGCCTCTTTGCATTATTTCTATTTCAATATGGACATATTATAAATCATTTGTGCTGAAATTGCAAGGCATATTACAATATTTGTGCTGTAGCATAAATTCAATTTTGATTATTGTAAAAAAGACTATTTTTGTAAATTTTTCTTGCATTTTAAAATTTGTGTGCTACCATATCTATAAGAATATTTTGGAGATTATTGTTTAATATAAATTTAAAGGAGATTG
>ERZ773269.2608-NODE-2608-length-13414-cov-2.410510_pt1 | contig 13414 bp, 14 predicted proteins | sample MGYA00511958_ERZ773269 | MGnify/ENA primary metagenome ERZ773269 (study PRJEB29015, sample SAMEA2737761) | human gut metagenome | biome: human gut; feature: human-associated habitat; material: faeces | place: China | collected 2012 ... | reverse complement strand
TTTGTTAGTCATAGTATTCTTTCGTTTCAAGATAGGATATTTGTTCCGGTGAAATGAAATCAAGGGCTTTTATTTCCTCTGCCACCTGCTCGGTACTGTTCTTTGTCAGCCTGACGTCAATGTCGATCACATCAATGATGCTGTTATTGTCGCTGTAAATATCGTCCGAATTACGGGTGTATAAAGTTATGGAGGCGAAGTTGCCTGCAAGGTTGCGGTTTTTCAGACAGTCGATATAATCGCTAAAGCTCTTTTCACGGCTGTCCAGAGCTTTAATGTAAATGTCTGTAAGCTGCTCAGCCTGCTCTTTAGTGAGAGTTTTTCTGCCTTCTGGGTTTTTGTAGCTTGAGGTATAGGTCATTATATCTTCGTCTGTCTGCACCCACACCCAAACGTCGTCATAGTCGGTGAGCACTGACAGGTCAGGCTTGCCAGCGAAACCGTCGCAAAGATATGAAATGAAGTTAAAGGCAAATATCATGATCATATATACAGCAAAGACTGCTATCCATTTTACGAATTTCGCTATTGTCAAGGTGCTCTTTGCAGAGAATATCCTTATAAGAAGGTAGCTCAGTAGCACCACTGGCAGCAGAACTATGTTGTCAGGATCGGAAAGAACGTAGGTCGTCACGGTCACAATGCCGAGGATAAGAACTATCTCACGAAAAGCGGTGAATACAAATGGCTTGCCTGTGGCTCTGCCGTCACGCTTTTTGTAGATGAAATACAGCAGGCATATGAGTGCTGCCGAAAGCAGCGAGCTGCCCATGAGCATTAAAACCAGTGCGTTTGAATAGCCGTTATCCATAAGATAAGCAGGAAATGCACTCCACGCAAACCACTTATCTGTAATGATTTCAATATCATCACTGCCTCGTGTTGAGAAAATGCTGATAGATGAAAGAACTATGCACCTTGGCAGTATCGCCTCACAGGCTGTTATTATCACAGCTGTGTATATGACCTCCGCAAGCCTGCCGCAGCAGACAAGACACAGTATCACAACAAGGTCAACGAACAGGCAGGTAGAAAGCTCAGTGAGAAACAGCACTGCGGCATACCTTGAAAGTATCTTCAAAGATAGATCGGTGGTTATGATAGTGGAAATAAACTGAATGATGTTCCAGAATATGACCGGCAGGATATGCAGTTTCAGCAGGGTGAGAAGCTTTGAGAAGAAGCGTTCTTTTGCACCGACTGGGAGAGAATACGCAAGGTCTGCGTGGGGTTTGCTGAAAAGCTCACGGAAAAGGGTGAAAACTGTGAACACTGCGCACAGCGCTATCGCCGCAATACATACATATGCAATGGCATAGCCCTCATAATAGTTCGTTTCGCTTTCGATGTAGTGGGTGATGAACTTTCGTATGGACATCTGCATGATAAAGTTCATGAACAGCACAAGGTTTGTGATGACGAAAAGCAGTTTGTTCACCTTGAAGTCACGGCGTGAGGTCTCTATTATCCTATTCTTCGCTGTTTGCATATCCATGCACCTCCATTTCGTATATGAAGATCTCCTCCAGGGTGAGGGGGACAAGCTCTAAAACGGCAGGGGAGAGGGCGGAAAGCTTGGCGGTGATATCCGCCTTGTCGCCCTTTGTTATCACTGTGGAAACTCTGCCCAAGGTCTTGAAGCTCAGGACTTCTACGCCTGCATTTTCTATAACAGTGTGGTCAAGCTCACCGTCAGGGAGGGCTATCTGCACCTTTTCAAAGCCCTCTCTTACATCATCGATATCCTTGGCGAAAATGACCTCGCCTTTGTGCAGGAGCATTGCTCTGTCGCAAAGCTCGCCTATCTCGGTGATGTTGTGTGAGGACACCACAAGGGTCGCACCACGGTCGAAAATATCGTCAACTATCATTGTGCGGATAAGCTTTCGCATGGCAGGGTCAAGGCCGTCAAAAGCCTCGTCAAGGAGGATATACTTTGTTCGGCAGGCAAGTGCAGCCGCAACGATAGCCTGCCTTTTCATGCCCTTTGAAAACTGGGACAGCGGTTTCTTCCGTGGCAGGTCAAGCTTTGAGATAAGGTCATCGAACACATTGTCGTCAAAGGTCGGGTAGCTGCTTTGGTAAAAGCTTTTCAGGTCATTCACTGTCAGTCTTGAAAACTGCACCGTTTCGTCGCTCACAAAGAAGATGTTCTCTTTAGCCTGCGGCCGGTCATAGACCTCTGTTTTGTCAATGGTGACGCTGCCGCTGTCGGGGCGGTAGATCCCGCTTATAACACGCAGCAGGGTGGATTTACCTGCTCCGTTCGAGCCTACAAAGCCGTATATGCAGCCCTCGGGGATATCCAGGGTGACGGCTTTCAGTGCCTCGTGATCTTCGTCTGCGTTTTTGAATGTAAGTGACAGGTCTTTTATTTCTATCATTCTTTGTCACTCCTTTCTTTCTGTTCCTCCGCCAGTTCTTCAAGGACGGAGGTAAGCGATCCAAGGCTTATGCCTGCCTGCATTGCGGCGGCGGCATGGAGCTTAAATTCTTCCAGCAATTTTTTCTCTATAGAGCCTTTCTGCTTTGCCACAAAGCAGCCTTTTCCTGCCACAGAATAGATTATCTCGTCATGCTCAAGTCTGCTGTAGGCTTTGGCGACTGTGTTTGGATTCAGACCCAGTTCCTTTGCCAACATTCTTGAGCTTGGCAGCTTATCGTTTTCTTTCAGCACGCCTTTTGATATAAGGCTTGAGAACTGGCTGCATATCTGTTCGTAGATAGGTGCTCTTCCTGTAAGATCAAGCGTTATCACCTTGAATACCTCCTTTCGATTTTGTTGTTTCGTTTCATTTGTTCTGCTGTACTAACTGTATTATCTGTTGTAGTACACTTAGAGTATACAACTATAAGTCTGATTTGTCAAGGAGCGTGGATATTTTTCAGCACTTATCACAATACTGCATCGTTTTGATAGTTGGAAATGTACAAAAGTTCAGGCTTTGGGGAGAGAAATATTATTAAAATGTAAAAAATGTGTTTAAAGGGCTTTGGGGCTATTGACAGGGAAGAAAAATAGTGTTATACTTTAATACATAAAAGCTTAAAAGCATAAAATCTTTAAAGCGATAAATTTTATACAGGCGTGATAAGTACCTGCTTTTGGAAAGGAAGTAATCACAATGGCAAATCAGGCAAAGACGATAAATCAGAAAGGTGACCTTATGTCATATCGTCCTGATATAAAGCTTCTGGACGCAACTATCCGTGACGGAGGACTTGTAAATAATTTTGGATTTTCAGACGAGCTTGTAAAAGAACTCTATAAAACTAATATAAAATCAGGCGTTGAATACATGGAGTTCGGCTACAAGGCTTCTAAGGAGCTTTTTGACGTCAAGGGGTTCGGCAAGTGGAAGTTCTGTGATGAGGAGGATATCAGAGCTATCGTTGGTGATAATGACAGCCCTCTGAAGCTTTCTGTTATGGCTGATGTTGGCAGATGTGATTTCAAAAAAGATATCCTGCCAAAGAGTGAGAGCGTTATCGACATGATAAGGATCGCAACATACACTCATCAGATGCCTGGTGCGTTGGAGATGATAAATTACTGTCACGATATGGGCTATGAAACTACTATCAACATCATGGCTGTTTCTGCAAGTCGAGAGGACGATATCGCACAGGCTCTTGACCTTGTGGCAAAAAGCCCTGTTGATGTTATCTATCTTGTTGACAGCTACGGCTCACTTTTCCCTGAGCAGGTGAGAAGACTTACTGCGCAGTATTGCGAGGTGGCTGAGGCTAGTGGCAAAAAGGTGGGCGTTCATATGCACAACAATCAGCAGCTCGCTTTTGCAAACACTATCGAGAGCATTTCTCACGGCGCAAGCTTTGCTGACGCCACAATGAGCGGAATGGGAAGAGGTGCAGGAAACTGCTTCATGGAGCAGATGCTCAGCTTCCTGAGAAACCCTAACTACAAGCTTACTCCTACACTGAAGTTCGTTGAGAAGTACGTTGCTGAGGAGAGGGCAAAGGGTTCACAGTGGGGCTATGACGTGCCTTATATGCTCACAGGTGCGCTCAATCGCCACCCTCGTGCGGCTATCGCATTCCTGAAGGATAACAGAACAGATTACAACGAATTGTATATGGATCTTCTTAACGAGTTGTCATAAAATCATTCTTCATATAAACGGCGTTTCCATAGTGATGTGGGACGTCGTTTTTGTGTTGCAAAATTTTTTATCGTATGTTATAATTATTTTGCGTTTTCATAAAACCTTTCGGCGGATATCTCGTCATTATAGGTGAAAGGACTTTCAATGAAGTATATTGTATAGGGGGGCGGAAAATGGAGGACAGCAAGATAATCGAGCTTTATGAAAACAGAGATCAGCAGGCTATCTCACAATCGGATATAAAATACGGCGGATACTGTTATTCTGTGGGTTACAATATTCTTGGAGTCAGGGAGGACACGGAGGAGTGCGTGAACGAAACTTGGCTCAGGGCATGGAACTCCATTCCGCCACAGAAACCCAGAATGCTGTCGGCATTTTTCGGGCGGATAACAAGAAATATCGCATTTGACAGATATCGTGCGTCAAAGACTGCAAAGCGTGGAAAAGGTGAGATAGCGGCGGTCTTGGAGGAGCTTGACGAGTGCATACCTGACAATGACACCACCGAGAGTCTTTGCGACGGCAGACATCTTGAGTGGCTTATAAACGAATTTCTTGGCGAGTTGCAGGAGAGAGACAGAAATATATTTCTCCAGCGATATTGGTTTGCAACGCCTATAAAAGAGATATCAAAAAAGTATGCTATGAACCTGAACACAGTTAAGGCGAGCCTTTTCAGAAGCAGAAATAAGTTAAAGGCTTTGCTTGAAAAGGAGGGAGTTCTTTTATGAAAACAACAGGAGAGGATATTTTCAAGGCTTTGGAAAATGCTGACGAGCATTACATTGAAGAATGCAGACAGAGCGGCAGCGGCATAAAGATAAAAACCATATGGACAAAGTGGGCGGCTGTGGCGGCTTGCGGTGTTATCGCTGCGGCGACGGGTGTTATGATGTTTGCAGGCAGGTCGGACAAAGATATAAAAGTAAGTTCGGCATCGGGAAATGAGCAGGCACAGGACTATGCCGATGATGATGGAACTGATCTTGCAAAAACGGAGATCGGTTTGGTGACGCCGTGGGAGTATCTGTCTATGGGTGCAAAGTATGATTTTGTGGAATATAACGGCGTGAAGTACAGCTCAATGGGCGTTATAGATGAAAGCTATCTTGATGAAAAGCTTACAGCCCAGACCCTTGAAACAACAAATTATGAAACAAACAAAAAGGAAACAACAAAAGCGGATATTTATTCAATAAAAGACTTGTCATCAAGTTTTTATCTGGCAGTAAAATTTGATGACGGCACTTTGGCGTGGTATGGGGTGTTCAACGATACGCCGTCTGATTTTGACGCTATAGTGAAGAATATGAACCTTTGCAAGACCGCAAAGATCAGGACAGTATATAATGATATTGGACTGGGCAAGCTGAGAACATATTCTGATGTTGACATTGCAGGACTTCTTGACCTGCTCAAGGACGAAAACGGTGTTTTCACTGCCGAGCCTGTTGATGACGGATCGGAAACCTCTGAGGGGGAAACACCAATTGATTTTTCCACCACTGAAGATGATGAGTGGTATGTTTCAAACGGCATAACAGTGTATTTCAATATTGATATGCTTGGCATGGAAGGTCAGATATACTTCACTCACGGCGGCATGATGTACTTTGAGGGAAATCTAGGATATACAGAAAAATACAATATCGGAAGTGAAAAGGTCACAGAGATAGAAAAGGCAGAAAAGCTTGAAAATTGGCTCAATGAGAACTGCGAATACACTGACGAAAAGAAAAACGCTGAGGTCGCTGGCGATGTTGACCCTAGTGAGAAAGCTGTGACTTCTGTTGCCAAGGATGGTTCTGATATGGCTGACAAAGCTGATATTGGATATATCGACTATTTTGAGGACGTTGGGGACAATACCTTTACAACAAAGGACGGCAGGCTCACGGCGAAATACTCCTATGAGGTAAGCGGAGGCGAGTTCATAAGCCATATTACCTACACAAACAACTGGGACAAGGACATGGCGCTTGACTTCACGACTGACCAGTATATCACCACAGAGGACAGTAAGGGCAATTCCACGAGCTATGGCGAAAGCGGCGACAGAAACACCATGAACACTTTGCTCAAAGCCGGAGAGAGCTACACGTATGACAACAAGACGGATATTGGTGCCGACTACGTGAAAGGCACGGCAAAGATAACGCTTATCGCAAACCCTGCAAGCGATAAAAACTGCAATGTAGTAAACTATGTGACGCTAAAAGATATAGAGATAGATTTTCAGTAATGAAATAGTTTAATGTGTAGTGGAGAACTGAGTTTTTTCGATAAAAAGATAAAAGCCTGTCGTATCGGACTGATACGGCAGGCTTGATTTATTTGTGCTTGTAGACCACACGCTCTTTTACGTCTATCTGCTTGTAGGATATTTTGAAGCCTATCCATGTGGCAAATGGATAGAGTAGTGGGAATATGGCGGTCATGATGAAAACAAATGGGGACATATCTTTTACGTCGGCAGAGTGGGCAGCCCAATCTATAAGAGGATAGAAGCAGGCGTCGAGAAGCTTATAGGCAGGCATGAAATTGAACGAATCGCTGATTTTTGATATCATCAGCAGTATCATTGTTATGTAGCATGGTATGCTTGCAATAAGACCAAGTGTGAAGCCGTAGTTAGGGCAATCCTTTTCACCGTGGAATGTGACTTTATTTCTGGCTTCCTCTCCCTGTTTCAGACCAAAGTCAGCCATAAGGCAGACCACTGTGAGAAGTCCTGTAAGACCGAAAATTATATTTGCCAATGCACCGAAAGGCTTTGCAACTGCGATAAAAAAGAGAAATACGAAAATTCCGAAGACCTCTGTTTCCACCCATTTCAGCAGTGCGGGGAGTAAAGCTTTTTGTTTGTTGTATTTTTCCATTTTAATACTCCCGATAAAAATAGTATAAGATGATTATACCACGTTATCGTGATATTTTCAACTGTTATGCAGATTTTTCATCTGATAATCACAAAAGCTTCGGGCAGGATAATAACATAAAAAGGAGAGTGATAGCCATGAAAAAGCGTGACAAGAGCCGTTTTCCGCAGGCTTCAGACGGCACAAAGGTATACAAGCCCCATGACGTTATCTCGGCAGGTCAGGAATATGTTGTGACGGACAATTACACTGCGCCAAACGGCAGAGTATACAATCGTCAGGAGCAGAATGCAGGCTGGGCGAGAAAATGGGTAGACGAGAACGAAAAGTAGCCGTTGAAAAACCTCCGCAGGTGTGATATAATTACAGTATATCATGATCTGCGGGGGGTATTTTTATGAAAAAGACAGCATTGGTAACAGGTGGCTCTGGTGGGATAGGCTCGGAGATATGCAGGGTGCTTGCTGAGGACGGCTGGCAGGTGGCTGTATGCTACAAGAATGGCAGGGCAGCGGCGGAAGCTTTGGTATCTGAGCTTAAAGAGCGTAGTTTATGTGCAGAGGTTTTTTACTGCGACATTGGCGACAAGGACAGTATAGATAAATGCGTGGCGGAAGTCAGGGACAGTTATGGCTTTGTTACGCTTCTTGTAAACAATGCAGGCACAGCGGATATAGAGCTTTTCACTGACATGACTGACGAGAAGCTATGCGAGATGATGAACGTGAATCTGCTTGGCGCAATGCGTATGAGCAGGGCGGTGCTTCCTGAGATGATAAGGGAACACAGTGGAAATGTGATAAATATAACCTCCGTATGGGGCGAAAAGGGAGCTTCCTGCGAGGTTGCATACTCGGCGGCAAAGGCTGGGCTTATAGGATTTACGAAGGCGTTGGCGAGGGAAGTTGCTATAAGCGGTATAAGGGTGAACTGCGTATCCTGCGGAATGATAGACACGAAAATGAACGGCGAGCTGACGGATGAAGATGTTCGTGTGATAGTTTATGACATACCGGCAGGCAGGATAGGCAAGCCGAGAGATGTGGCGAATGTTGTGCGTTTTCTCAGTGGAGAGGGAGCAGATTACATTCACGGGCAGGTCGTCAGAGTGGACGGGTGCTGGATATAGGTCATTCGCCGTGACGGGCATTTTACGCTGCAATTTGTGATATGATGTAATTTTGCACCGCTTTTTGAAATGTGTAGGGGAGCGATGCTGTGGTTGCCATATCCTTGATGCCAAATTATTTTGGGGTGACATTGTGTGATATTTTTCAACAATTCAACGGGCGAGAAATATCGGGCTGTCGCATTTCGGTGAAACCGAAATTGAGCCAAGCCCCTACAATTCTGAATTTCTACAAGTTCTGAGAACGGGCGAACGATGTTCGCCCCTACAGATTATTCGGGCAGGTTTGTTGTGCCGCAAAATCGCTACGCTCGGTGCTTTATTTTTACCTCATGCTTGTGTACAACTTTGGTCTGCTATGCCAATTCCTCACTCCTCATTCCTCACTCCTCATTTAGCTTCGCCGTGTATACTCTCCACACACATCTGCATATACTAAGTTAAAACATTTTTCCCCATCAGGACAAGGAGGTCAGTATATGGATTATCTTATGCTTGTGGATAAATTCAATCCCATAGATATGGGATTTTACGATCGTGTGGAGTTGACAGAGGTGAACGGCAAGTTTATGGAATCTCAGGCAGGAAACAGGCTCAGGCTTCTGCTCAAAAAGGCGGAAGCTGACGGCATAAAGCTGAAAATTATTTCCGCCTATCGCTCTTTTGAATATCAGCAGATGCTTTGGGAGCGTGAAGTATCTCACGAAATGTGGGGCGGTCTGAGTTATGAAAAGGCTGTGGAAAAGGTGGGCAGAACTCTCGCTCTCCCCGGGTCAAGCGAACACAACACCGGGCTTGCTGTGGATCTCGGCAGAGAGGGTGACAATGATGTGAGCGACGATTTTTACAAGACGCCTGAATCACGGTGGCTTTGTGCAAATGCCGCAGATTTCGGCTTTATCCTTCGCTATCCTCGCCTTAAAGAGCAGATGACCGGCATTGATTTTGAGCCGTGGCATTATCGTTATGTGGGCGTTGAAGCCGCTCGTATTATTGCCGCAGGCGGGCTTTGCCTTGAGGAATTTCTGCACTTTTACTCGGAAAAATATATCTGAAAATCCTGTGAAAATAATTGACAGAAAGAGCATTGTGTAGTATAATTATAACAAAGCTATGAGCGATAGCCGCAAGTTTTTGTATGCTATTGCGAAAGAAAGGAAGTTTTGTTATGTCAAACTATTCAAGGAAAAAGTCGTTCTGGACTTTAATGGGTGCGATGATACTTGTTGTTGCGTCAACTGCGCTTTTTGTATACAAATATTTTGAGGATAAGGAGCATGCCGAAAAGTGGAAAGACTATGAGGAGTGCGGAATACAGTAAATAACAGACAGCTTTAAAGGCACTGCTTTTTATGAGCAGTGCCTTTGTATATCAACACAATTCATTGATGTAAAGTTTATCGAAATCGCTGAAAAAGCGTGCTTGCACTTGAAATGCAGTTTGAAATGTGATATAATAGTCGTAATGACCTGATGACAAACTTGTTCTAGGGAGGGACGTTATAATGCAGATAAGAGAATCAGCTGAAAATTATCTCGAAACGATACTTATTCTCAGCCAGCGCAAGGGCAAAGGCGAGGTAAGAAGCATAGATATAGTAAACGAACTTGAGTTTTCAAAGCCGAGCGTAAGTGTGGCAATGAAAAATCTTCGTGAGAACGGCTATATAACTGTCGACAAGGACGGTTATATTCGTTTGACAGACAAGGGCTTGGAGATAGCCGAGAAAATGTATGAGCGTCATACGTTGCTTTCACAGTGGCTCATAAAGCTTGGTGTTGACGAGAAAGTTGCAGTAGAGGACGCTTGCCGTATGGAACACGTTATCAGTGCGGAGTCCTTTGCGGCTATCAAAAAGCACACAGGTATGGCTTGATAAGATGATAATTGCCGTGGGTCTTCCTGCGGCATTTTTATTGCAAACAAAAAGGAGAACAGCTTTGTGCCGTTCTCCTTTTTCTGTTATTTGAATTTGTCTTTGAGCTTGTCAAAGAATGTTTTGCGCTTTGCGTAGTTCTTTTCACCGAGGGACTTTTCGTAGTCACGGAGTTTTTCTTTCTGCTCTTTGGTCAGATTGCGTGGAACTTCAACTGTTACACGAACGTAGTGGTCGCCGTGGTCGTTTCTGTTCACCTTCTTTATGCCCTTGCCTCTCAGGCGGAACACTGTGCCTGTCTGTGTACCCTCTGGCACTGTGTATTTTACCTTGCCGTCAACTGTAGGAACTGTTATCTCGTCACCGAGAGTAGCCTGTGCATAAGTAAGCGGTATCTCTGTCCACACGTCATAGCCGTCACGCTCGAAAATAGGGTCAGGTCGAACTGTAATGTTGATGTGCAGGTCGCCGTTAGGACCTCCGTTTATACCGCAGTTGCCCTCACCGCCTACTCTAAGTGTCTGACCATCGTCGATGCCAGCAGGAACGTTTATCTCCTTTTCAGATACCTTCTTTACTCTGCCCTGACCATTGCAGGTATGGCAAGGGTTGTCGATTATCTGACCCTTACCGCCACAGCGACTGCAAGTCGTGGTCTGAGCGATGTTTCCGAAAGGCGTTCTCTGTGTTATCCTTACTGTACCAGTGCCGTGGCAGTCAGGACAGGTCTTAGGCGAAGAACCTGCGGCTGCGCCAGTGCCGTGACAGTCAGGACATTTTTCGGCTCTGTTTATGCGAATTTTCACAGTCTTGCCCTTGCAGGCTTCCATGAAGTCAAGAACAACGTTCGCTCTTATATCCTCGCCACGTCTTGGTGCGTTAGGGTTAGCAGAACGTCCGCCACCGAAGCCTCCGCCAAATCCACCGAAAATGGAATCGAAAATATCGCCCATATCGCCAAATCCGCCGAAGCCTCCTGCATCTGCTCCACCGCCTGCGCCGTAGTTCGGGTCTACGCCTGCGTGACCAAACTGGTCATATCTTGCTCTTTTATCTTTATCTGAAAGCACCTCATAAGCTTCATTTACTTCCTTGAACTTCTCCTCGCACTCTTTGTCGCCAGGGTGAAGGTCAGGGTGATACTGCTTTGCAAGCTTACGGAATGCCTTTTTTAATTCATCGTCTGTGGCAGTTTTAGAAACGCCAAGCACTTCATAGTAATCTCTTTTTTCAGCCATATAAACGCCCATGCTCTGTAAGCTGCAGATCGTGAAAGTCTTGGGGCATGGGCTTGCCTCCTTTTTGTAAGTATAGTCCTTTCACGCTTTTCACACAGCCTTTTAATACGGCAATAGCCCCTGCTCGAAAAATCGGAGCAGAGGCAGCCGTTATGATTTATTCTGCGTCAGTAAATTCAGCGTCTATAACGTCGTCGCCGCCGTTGTTTGAAGCGCCGCCGTTGCTGCCGCCATTTGCTCCGCCCATGTTGTTAGGGTCAAAGCCTGCGGCACCGCCTGCTGCCTGCTGTGCCTGTGCAGCCTGCTGATATACCTTAGTTGCAACGCCCTGGAATGTTTCCTCAAGCTCCTTGTGCTTAGCCTTGATAGCCTCGATATCAGTACCCTTGAGGGCTTCCTTAAGAGCGTCTATCTTAGCCTGACAAGCTGACTTGTCAGCAGCGTCTACCTTGTCGCCGAACTCGCCCAGTGACTTTTCAGCCTGGAAGCAAAGCTGATCAGCAGCGTTTCTTGCGTCAACGTCCTCTTTCTTCTTAGCGTCCTCTGCTGCATATGCCTCAGCTTCCTTGACAGCCTTATCTATATCGTCCTTAGACATATTTGTTGAAGAAGTGATCGTGATGTTCTGCTCCTTGCCTGTGCCAAGATCCTTAGCGGAAACGTGTACGATACCGTTAGCGTCGATATCGAATGTTACCTCGATCTGTGGAACGCCTCTTGGAGCAGGAGCGATTCCGTCAAGTCTGAACATACCGAGCTGTTTGTTGTCCTTAGCGAACTCACGCTCACCCTGAAGTACGTTGATATCAACAGCTGACTGATTATCAGCGGCAGTTGAGAATATCTGTGACTTCTTTGTAGGTATAGTTGTGTTTCTCTCGATGATCTTTGTGCAGATACCGCCCATTGTTTCAAGACCAAGTGACAGTGGAGTTACATCGAGGAGGAGCAGACCGTCCTTAACGTCGCCTGCGAGAACGCCGCCCTGATATGCAGCGCCAAGTGCTACGCACTCATCTGGGTTGATGCCCTTGAATGGCTCTTTGCCAAGGAATTTCTTAACAGCTTCCTGAACGGCTGGTATTCTTGAAGAACCGCCGACCATAAGGACTTTCTGAAGCTCGTTAGCTGACAGACCTGAGTCTGAAAGTGCCTGACGAACTGGTCCCATTGTTGACTCAACAAGGTCTGCTGTCATTTCGTTGAACTTAGCCTGTGTAAGTGTCATTTCAAGGTGCTTTGGACCTGTAGCGTCTGCTGTGATGAATGGGAGAGAGATAGTTGATGATGCTGTAGATGAAAGCTCTATCTTAGCCTTTTCAGCAGCTTCCTTGAGTCTCTGCATTGCCATTTTATCCCCTGAGAGGTCAACGCCCTCAGTCTTCTTGAACTCTGCGATCATCCAGTCGATAATTCTCTGGTCGAAGTCGTCGCCACCCAGGTGGTTGTTACCTGCTGTGGCAAGAACTTCTCTAACACCGTCGCCCATTTCGATGATAGATACATCGAATGTACCGCCGCCCAGGTCGTAAACCATGACCTTCTGATCCTCTTCCTTATCAATACCGTAAGAAAGTGCAGCGGCTGTTGGCTCATTGATGATTCTCTTAACTGTCAGACCTGCGATCTGACCTGCGTCCTTAGTAGCCTGTCTTTGTGCGTCTGTGAAGTAAGCAGGAACTGTGATAACAGCCTCTGTTACCTTTTCGCCCAGATAAGCCTCAGCATCAGCCTTCAGCTTCTGAAGTATCATAGCTGAAATTTCCTGTGGAGTGTAATCCTTGCCGCCCATGTGAGCCTTGTAGTCAGAGCCCATATGTCTCTTGATAGAAATTACAGTGTTGTCATAGTTTGTGACAGCCTGTCTTTTTGCTACCTGACCGATAAGTCTGTCGCCGTTCTTTGAAACGCCAACTACCGACGGAGTTGTTCTTGCACCCTCGCTGTTAGGGATAACAACGGCTTCGCCGCCCTCCATAACTGCTACACAAGAGTTTGTTGTACCTAAATCTATACCGATGATTTTGCTCATAAGATCAAGTCCTTTCAAAATTTACTTAATTTATATCAAGACCTTAAGTCCCGATGTCTTTGTTTATGGGTTTGCTACTATTACCATTGCGTGTCTTATTACCTTGCCGCCTATGGTGTAGCCGTTTTG
>ERZ773269.2606-NODE-2606-length-13417-cov-80.644140_pt1 | contig 13417 bp, 10 predicted proteins | sample MGYA00511958_ERZ773269 | MGnify/ENA primary metagenome ERZ773269 (study PRJEB29015, sample SAMEA2737761) | human gut metagenome | biome: human gut; feature: human-associated habitat; material: faeces | place: China | collected 2012 ... | reverse complement strand
GGGAACGGTTGATTCCGGTTGCATCAGCAAGAGATTGCTGTGTCATGGAGAGTTTTTTACGGTTCGTGGTTATAAGGTTCGCCAGGATGGCGGTGGAGAGTTTTTTCATGATGATTTCCTTTCTGAGGCTATAAAATAATGAAAAGTTATTTATAATAACAAAATAGTGCTAACAACTGTTTGCGTAGTATCATAAATTAAACAAAAATGCAATGAAGTGTGAATTTGAACGACAAAATGCGGATTGGAAAAGAAAAAGTGAATTTTTTTGTTCAATGGACGGTAGAGTTAAACTTTGCAATTTTTATGGGTTTTCCGCTTCTTTTGAGGTGTTCTTTGTGGTATAATAGAAATATCAAAAGGAAACAGAAAATCACATATTAGTAAGCGCAATAGAATTAAAATTTTTTGAGTACAGAGATCTCATCATCCAACTGAATGTAACAATTGTTACTTAGACATAGTTGATTCAGTCATTAAAGCAGGATCGTAAAATAGACCGTGAGCATATACAGAAGCTTTTTTCAAAGATTGAAGAAGAAATTTTTAAAGGTATTTCTGCTTACAACGAGTGTCCTGTAGGTTAAACTGCAAATGGAATGACAGTATTTATGTAACTATTCCTGCTGGGAAAGTAAGATATTGGAAAACTTGTTGATAGATGAAATGCTGCTATTGTTCTAAAGTTGTATATTCGTTGTGACGACTATAAAGAAAATGGTATCGAGTTTTAAGTGTGGGGATACAATTTGAAAATTTTATTTTGGAATACACATAGTAATAATGTGAATGAATATATTGTTAATCTGGTTATAGACAATGGCATAGATGTATTGGTTATGGCTGAGTATGAAGACAACGAAGATGAGTTAAAAATGCTTTTTGATAAAGCAGGAATTTCTTTGACCTTACAGAATACAATTGGTTGCAAAAGAATAAGTTTTTGGTGTAACTATAAGGACATTGAACCCGATATTCAAGAAAGTTATTATTCAATACAAGTTATAAAAAGTCAATATATTATTTGCTGTGTTCATTTGTTTTCCAACATGTATGGGGATGGGGGAGATGAACGTCTTGAAATTATTCATACGATTATGGAAGATATAAAAAAGGCAGAAGAAAGAATTCACTCGCAAAAAACGATTATTATTGGAGATATGAATGAGATGCCATACGATAACGGCTGTTTGAATGCTAATGGGTTTCATGGTTTACCCGAGTTGAATTTGGAGGATCGACCGACTAGAAAGGTACGCAATGTTGAATATAGAAAATTTTATAATCCAATGTGGAATTTGATGGGAGACTTTTCATACCCACCAGGAACTTATTATTATAATCAGGCAAAATTACATAATCCAATGTGGTATATGTTTGATCAAATTATTCTGAGCAAAGACATTTTACCTGAATTTAAAAGGGAAAGTCTGAAAATTTTGACATCGTGTAGTTATGCGAAACTTATGGATGAAAATATGCATCCTAATAAAGAAATAAGTGATCATTTCCCGATTATGTGTGAGATAAAAGATGTATGAGGAGGATATAGAAATGGCAATGGAATTTAATTTTGATTTGGTAGATCGACTTACTCCGGATAAAGTGATTGAGGATAAGTTAAAAGAATTAGTGGAAGTTACAAAAGGTTATGTGGAGGGAAAGATTGAGCCATATAGTGGTTGTATTTTTTCCTATGATTACACAAAAAGAACAGGATTAGCTAATTTGAATTTATATCAAAATAGTGAAGAAACTGTACATGTGGATATTCAAGACAAGTTAGGGGAACAAAATAATGAGGAAAAGAAATTTGAGGTTTATCTAAAAGTAAAAGGTATAGAGAATTATAAATACAGAATGATGTTTGTTGAGTATGGTACAGTATCATATCCGGCAACAGTTGTTCTGAATGCGGATATAGCTGCTGAATATGGAAGTGGAAGAAGAAATACAATTGTAAAGTTAAATTCAATGCTTGAAATACAAGAATTGTTAAATAAAATATTTGAAAGTGGTATGATGATGGAGTTGATTCAGAATTTGATTAATGAAGCAATTAGACAGGAAAACATGGTAGAAGGATAGCAATTGGTGTTTAACATTACAAATAAGAAGGTGAGAATGTTGAATTCAAGAGAGGAATATGAAATATTTAGATAAAAAAGAAAATATCGATAATGAAATTGGTTTAAAACCATTGAAATTGAGAAAGCTACTTCCTTACAAATATTATAAGATATTATATATATTAGTTGGTAAGTACGTAATCATTCGTATCTGTCCGCAACTATATTTTTTTGATACACTCTTTTCACAACAAAGGAAGGAAACTGTATCATTATGTGAATATTACGGTGCGGCGGAATAGTCATTCTGTATTCATTCCGATGGAATATTATGCCGATATCTGCATAATATTCCATCGCCAGTGAAATGATTCAGCAGGGAGTGGAGAGCATCACGCTCATCCGTAGTATAACCAATCTATTATAATTAGCCAAATTGGCGGTTGAATTTTGGATATATGCAACCTGTATGAAAAATTAATCATCATATTTTCCGTTCCCAGACTCCTTCAGAATTCCATGTACAAAATCAACAAGTTTTTCTGGAATAGGTAAGCCAAGTTTTTTTGAATTATCTAAAACAATAATACATTCATAGGATATATAAAACCACAATGCAATTGTCCGTAAAGATTCACCACTTTGAATCAAGAAAGTATCGATTGTATTTGCAATGCCTATTAATAGAAATATAGTGAATTTATTTGCAATCCAACGGACAATAGACTTTATTGAAAACTGGTATAGGGAAAGAAAACATAAGGCGGACGTTAAACACTCAATAGTAACAAAAATCATCAAAGACAATAGTAAGTTATCTATGCCACCTAAAAACCAAATAAGAATGCTAATAAATTCACCATAATTACTAATATAGGACATATGTGTTCTCCTTTCATGTATAAGGTATTTCTGTTTTTACATTTCAATTATATTTTAGGTTGGATAAGATGTCGTTTACTTGAAGTTGCAGAAAGTTGCAAGAAAGGAGCGATTATATGTTAACGTTTGCAAAACTTGCAAATGAATTGATTTATGTCACCAAACTCACTAATGAAGATTTAGTTAACATTCTTTTAGCTTGTGTCTATGAGCCATTAGATTTAAAAGATAAAAATGGCAATCCATATTATGCTGGAAAAGGTGAATGCAGTTATTTACTAAAAGGGAAAAGAGACGTAAAGCTTGAAATTCAACGAGGTACTAGTAAAAAAGAAGTAATTGACCATGCAGAAGCGTATTTTGAACGCTTCATCGTTTCTAAAATTCTCCCTTCCCTTCTTAACGATTTTTTAGAAAATATGAGAATGATAATTACATATGATTCTTCTATTTCTGAATCAAACAAGAAAGAATTGTTATCAATAGCAAATAGGGAAAGTTTAGCTAATTTTTTAGCAAATGTGTGTCTTTATGCAATTAGTAGACCTAATACGTTTCAAGATGAAACCATGTGTACCAATAATCTTCCGGAGCAAAATAAATATTTTAGTGGACGAATAGATGTATTGAAAAGTATTGATTCACTTTTTAATAAAGAAAAAAATGATACTGTTAGTATCTGTCAAACTATTTCAGGTCTTGGAGGAATTGGAAAAACACAGCTCTCAATTCAGTATGCCTATAATTATCATTATAAATATAAAACTTGCATTTGGTTTGTAGACGCAGAAAGCAGTTCTTCTATTTATAATAGTTTTTCTGTTTTCGTACAGCAATTTAATCTTTTTTTACCAAAGAATTATAATATACGTGATTTACAGAGAGCCATCAAAGCTTGGTTATCTGAAAATCGTAGCTGGCTACTAATTTTGGATAACCTTGAAACTGTAGATACAATACTATCTTATTTACCTGATAAAATAAACGGACAAATCATTATAACTACAAGAAATACTCGTTTTGACTATGGAACTCCGTTTTTTCTTGATGTATTTGATTTAGATGAAGCACTAATCTTCATGAAAAAGAGATTATCTAAAACGAATGAAGGTAAAATGGAGTATTATAAGTACAAGGATTTTTCCGAAAAATCAACTGTACTGATAAAGCGCTTAGGCTATTTACCACTTGCGTTAGAACAAGCAGCAGCATATATTAAAGAAGTTCGTTGCTCTATTTCTGATTATTTAGAATTGCTAAAACAATCAAGTGTTGATGCATTTTCAGACAAATACGCCTCGCCAGAATATTATACAAGTATTGTTACATCAACATGGAATATTTCATTTGCGGCACTTGAAGATAGTTCGCAGCAATTATTAAATCTTTGTGCCTATATGGGAGCTGATAATATTCCAGTGAATTTTTTCGCAGAAATGAGGAATCTGCTTCTGGATCCTCTGAAAAATGCACTATCAAAACAGCTAACATTAAATCGGGTTGTAACAGGGCTTCGAACGTACTCTTTGGCTAGTGGAACGGTTGAATATATCAATATTCATAGGCTTGTTCAGGAAGTAGTCAGGAAGCATCACGAAATTGAAGGTGGAAATAATTCTGGTGTAAACAAATGGCTCCAATTAGATTTTAATATGTTAGAGTCATATCTTCCTACTTCGTGTGAGGAAGCTGATAGTGTATCACAATTTATGCCAATAGCTATTCATGCAGAATCTATTGCCGAACATTATTCTAGACTTGCCAAAACAGAAAATCTAAAATTAAAAATGGCAAACTTGTATGATAAAATAGGCGACTGTTATGACGATTGTGGAATTTTTGATAATGCTTTTAGTAATTATTTGAATTCGCTTCAAATAAAAGAACTTTATCTAGGTAAAAGGCACTCCGAGACAGCAATACAATATGATAATATTGGTTTATTGCATACAAGAACTGGTAGCTATTCGGAAGCAATCAAATGGCATAAGAAAGCTATTAGTATTTTGGAGACAAGCTTAGGTAAAAAAAGCCTTGATACTGCAATTGCCTATAATAATTTAGGATTGGCATTAGTAAGAAATGGAGACTACGACCAAGGAATTTCTTGGTATCAAAAATGCATCAACATCGAATTAAAAATATTGGGCGATGATCATATTGAAATTGCAGCAGATTATAATAATATAGGGGAAGCATACCATCAGAAGCATGACGAAGAATCCGCTTTAAAATATTTAATGCTTGCTCTTAAAATTAAAGAAAAACAGATTGGCTGTATGAATTCAAATATTGCCATTACCTATAATAACCTCGGCAGTGTATATTGGAAACTTAAACAGTATGATAATGCCATAAAATACACCCAAAAATCTCTTAATATCTATAAGAGAATATATGGAGAAAAGAACCAAAATTTTGCTTTGGAAATGGCAAATTTAGCAAGTATATTGGCCGATATGGGGAAATTAGAAAAAGCACGGCACTATTACATGAAAGCAATTGAAGTAGAAATAAGCAGACTTGGTTTATCACATCCACAGACAGCTAAAACCATTGATGGAATGGGAACAACATATCTTTCAGATGGACAAATCAAATTCGCTTTACCATATTTTCTGTTAGCATATAAGTTGTTTACTGGAAATCTTAATCAGAAACATAGTGATGTCATGCTCGTTTATAATCATTTACAAATTGTTCACCAAAAGATGGAGATACTTCAGCCGTTCGAAAACTGGTTGTCCATTCAATTAAAAAATTCAATTCAGGAACTGGAGGCAGAAATACAAAATATTAATTTTTATGATAACAAGGGGCAATGCCATTAAGCCAGTTGTTCGAAGTTTTGTTCGATAACCCGGTTGTTGTCAAATATCTGATATTTTGAACTCAAAAAGCCAAAAACAGGTATGTCCAAAAGACAGATGTTGTTCATCTGCGGAAAAGAAGGATATTCAGTTGCAGAGCTTACTGATATCCAAAATGAATTACGATGATTTTATGGCGAGCTACGATAATCAGTCTGGAGAACAGGAGACTCGTGCGAGGCGTTCTGGTTTGATTTTATATTGTCCGCTATTTGAACGTTGACAATCGAGCATTGATGATTGATAATATGCAAGGAGTGCCTGACACAATGAAAATTTTATAAAATAATAAATACGTATATACGAATGCGATCTTGCTTTTTAGAATCTTCTACAGAAGAAAAAGAGTATTGAGGGCGAATAGATTTACTTGACACTTGCGTTTAATGATGACGTAGACGTTGTTTGATGTTAGTTGTGCAGTAGTGAATCGTGTGATTTGGGAAGCAGGATAGAATGGAAGTCGGTACTGGTAAAATCTGACACCACGTGATATAATATTCTTCAGTCAGATTAGAGCAGTAGGGATAGTCTTGCGGTTGTCCTTTCTGGAAACAGAAAGGAGGTCGGTATGAATACTTTAGAAGTGCTTACACTTTTACTGGTTGTATTTGCAGCCTTGACATACATAGACAATAAACATAACCGCAAATAAACGGAAAGGCTATCCTCTACGCCAATAGGGGATAGCCTTTAATCCGTTTGATTTTTAAACTGATTATTTGTTTCCGATTGTGCAACCGTTGGACACACCAAAATCCTTCGGTTTCTAATCTGATTATAAACCAGCCTTGCGGATTTTGCAAGAGGTTTAGGATAGAGGTGCCTGACACAATAAAATTGGAAAACTAATTTTTATTACGGAGGATAAGAATATGTATCGTAAAATGGTAGTTATTTTTGTTGATTTATTAGGAACAAAGAATAACAAAAGATTTGAGGATAAATTTTTGATTCACAGACTTTTTCATGGAGAAGCGAAAACAAATGAACAAAGAAATCTGGATCATGTTATATATGATAGAAAAGTGTATAGTTTTTCTGATTGCGCATATTTTTTCTATTATTATAAAGATGGCATAGAAGAACATAGAAAAGATGACATGAAACTTATACAAATAGCAATGTCTAATACTGCGATATCCTTGTTAAGAATATTGAATGCAGGCTATTTGGTACGTGGTGGTATAACATTTGGAGATGCTTATTTTGATGAATTGGGGTTCTTTGGACCGGCTGTGGAAGAAGCATATGGAATAGAAAGCAGTTATGCTGATGTTCCTATGATAGCGTTAAGTCCACAGTTAGGAAAAAAGTTTTACGAGTGGGAAGAAGCAGAGACGAGTATGGAAATAGTAAATTTACTAATGACAAGTAGACCGATGCTAGTTGAGAAAGAAAGTAACAAATATTTTTTGAATATTTTTTACCAATTAGAAGCCTTTTCTACAGAGTTGGTTTTAGAAAACGATAGAGTTGAGCTTGACGAAATAAAAAGAAATATATATCGTGTTATTTTGAGAGATAAAGAAAAATATAAAGATATACAGGCAGCTAAAGAAGAAAGAAAAGCGACAATATATGAAAAACTGGATTGGTTTGAAAAATATTTGCAAACAAAACATAATCGAATGAATTTAGATATTATTAGTGGAGCATATAGTGGAGTTGTAACGGGGGATTGATAGTATTTATAATGGAGTTTTATCCAAAAATGCAGTGTAGTAAACAAAATGAGTAATACAGGGAGCCAGTGGGAATAAGCCGCTGGCTTCTTTTATGAGTAGTAACTAAAAGGGGTATCCAAAGTTTTTGAGTAAACGTCAAATCATGCGCCAGTCATTAAATTCAACGCCGCCTGTTATGGGCGGCGCGGCTTCCGGCATTCGTCCGGAAGACTATCTGACCATGGCATGAGATGATCCAGTTTTGCCGGATCTATATTTCCTTTTTCATCACAGAGTTTTGGCAACTCTGTAAGGATATACTTAAAGTAATAATACGGTCGCAGCTGATTCAGCTTTGCGGTTTCAGAAATACTATATACCATTGCACTGGCAGATGCTCCTTTTGCGGTATTGTGGAACATCCAGTTTTTCTTGCCCAGACAAAAGGTTCGTATAGCTCTCTCCGAAGCTGAATTGTCGATAGGCACATTGCCATCTTCGAGAAATATCTGTGATACAAGGGGTACAAGAGGTGCCTGACACAATAAAATTTTTATAAAATAATAAATACGTGTATACGAATTGGTTGAAATATGATAAAATGCAAGGAAAAGGACGTTGAGAATAAATATAGATGAAGGAAAAATAAAATGAAGACGATAAGCGATAAGATATTTGAATTATTAAAAGAAAAAGGTATGAGTCAGAAAGAATTTGCCCAGAGGACAGGGATAGCAGAAAGTTCTATAAGTGACTGGAAGAAGAAACGAACAAATCCGGTTAGCGATAAGATATTGATTATATGTGAGGTATTAGGTGTCACACCGTATGAACTCTTGTCAGGAGCGGAGCATACAGGAACCAGAAGTAAAACAAATGAAATGTATGTATTTACAAAGGATACGGAACTGGGGATGCTCATAGAGACATATCAGCAATTAAGCGTAGAACAGCAGAAAAGATTACTGGGGTATATGGATGCACTGAAGGATTAAATTTTTGCGCAAGAATACGCATAAACGGATAAATTATGAAACAAGGGGTATGAAAAAATCGGAAGAAAAGAAAGAGAATGGTATCCAGGAGCAATTTATCATTTAATGGAAAGAGGAATCCGCAGACAGGAGATTTTTAGAGAAGAAACGGATTACTATATATTTATTGCAATATTAAAGAATGTAATGGAAAAATATGGAGCAAACCTGCATGCATATTGTTTGATGACGAACCATATTCATCTGTTATTGGAGACATATGAGGAGAAAGTTGGTAAGATCATGCAGAAACTTGCAGGAGATTATGCTAGAACATTCAATAGAAGATATGGATATAAAGGGCATTTGTTTGAGGATAGATATAAGTCATGTCTGGTTGAAACGGATGAATATTTTCTACAGACAAGCAGATATATTCATTTGAATCCATTGATGCAAGGAGTGCCTGACACAATGAAAATTTTATAAAATAATAAATACGTATATACGAATGCGATCTTGCTTTTTAGAATCTTCTACAGAAGAAAAAGAGTATTGAGGGCGAATAGATTTACTTGACACTTGCGTTTAATGATGACGTAGACGTTGTTTGATGTTAGTTGTGCAGTAGTGAATCGTGTGATTTGGGAAGCAGGATCCTGTGGAAGTACCTTGGGTTGGCTTGTTTGAAGAGCGAAGTTTTGTTATAATGAAGGCATCTTAAACAAAAGCAAATGGGGGAATAGACTTGTACAGTAATGTTATTTTTCAAAAGAAAAAGGATGAACATCTATATACTGCCTTTCAATTGAGTTATTCAAGTGAAAGAGAAGCTTTTTTGCAATATATACTTCCTGTATTGAAAGAAGAATATGGACTTGGTGAAAGCTTTGAACAAAAAACGGAGTCGTTATCTGATGATAGAAAAGAGATAATGCGAGGATTGATGGAAAGATACAATACACCTAATCCAGCAGTTAATCCATTAAAGTGTGGTCGAACCCAATTGAAGCCAACAAGAAGTAAAATTGGAGAAGTTATTGCTAAAGATTATTTGCATAAAGAATTAGACGTATCCTTTGCGGGCAGAATAAGCTTAGAGGAAGATGATGCGGATCTGCCTAAAAGAGGCGTTGACAATTTTGGATTCATTTTTAAAGAAGTTGATGGTGAATTTGAACTGCAGAAAGTAGTGATTTGCGAGGTTAAGGCATCTGAGTCAAAAAAGAATCCACCGGAAGTAGTGTATGAAACAAGGGATAGCTTGTATAAATCATTGTTAGAGTTAAGCAAGGGTAGCGATAGACTGATGAAGGCTTTGGTAAAATCATTTGATAGATTTGATGTTAATAAGTTTGCTGCTCTTATTGCAGAATTAGCTGTTGATATTGAGAAAAATGATGCATTGCAGGACACCAAGAAGAAAATGATGATTGTTCCATTTTTACTGAGAACAGCAACAACATATAGCGATGACGATTTTGGTGTTTTCTATACAGATCCCTCAGAATTTAGCGGTGCTACCATAAATTATTATATTATGGTAGTGGATGTGGCTTTGAGTGATTTTGCAGATGATTTATATTCAAGTGTTCGAGGTGAAAGCTAATGAATGAATTATTGACCAAAAAGTTGAATAGTTTGTTAAATTTAGATAAACCGAAAAAAACTATTGGAATTTGGAATATACGAGAACTTTGTAATAAGATTCAAGCAGAAAGTCAAGTAGAACAGTATGATTTAAAATTTGATTTTACGTATTTATATCATTATTTAGGACTTAAAATTGTTAATGAATATGATGATAATAGAGATATTTTATTAGAAGGGTACGAATTGTTAAAAGTTACATACTATTCTGAACAATATGATGGTGAATTAGAGCGCATACGTATGCTGGCACAATTGGTGGCATCAGGTGTTACATGTTCAAAAATTGCAGAAGTAAGGATGTTGCTGAAAGATGAGTGTTTAGATGAAAACTATATTAATCAATTTGTAAATCCATTTGAGAAACTTTATGTTATTACAATTGTTGTTTTTTTATTAGCTGTAAGGAAAATGAATGGGTGGAATGACATAGATGAAATAAATCTTTTGAAAACAGAATTGGATATTGTTGCAAAAAATATAGTTCCAGAAGGAGAAGAAGAAATATATTTTATAACAGGGTGTTTTAACCTTGAGGAAGCAATAGGTTCATATATTAGTTATATTGTTACTGGAAAGCCTGCTAATGTCGATAAGGTTATAATAAGAAAAATATTTGCTGCAAAAGATTCTTTTAATGAGATTGATAGACAAGAGGATGCATTGCTGTCATTGCTTATTATGCATGCATTGAAAGCAATGACACGAAATTCTTTATGGGCTTCTATTGAAGGCATATCTCAGAAACTAGATGAATATTTAGAAATGATACTTAGTCGTAGTAATTCAAAACCAATATTTGATTTGTGGCCATCTCAGAAGAATGCCATAGAGCAGAATTTGTTTGATATGACTAAGTCAGCATTAGTGGTACAAATGCCAACCAGTGCAGGAAAGAGTTTATTGGCAAAGTTATACATTATGCAGATTAAGAGTGTATATTTAGATGCTAAGATAGCGTACTTAGTTCCAACACGTGCGTTAGTAAATCAAGTTAAACGTGATTTAAAAGCGGAGTTTGAAGGGTTTGGATATAATGTTGACATAGCAATTCCTTTTATGGATATGGATGAAATAGAAGAAGAATTATTATTAAAAAATACGGATATCATTGTAACTACACCAGAAAAATTTGATATCATGCAAAGATCAAAGCATCCGTTTGTGGATAAGCTGCGTTTAGTTATTGTGGATGAGGCACATAATATTCAAGATGGCGAGCGAGGAGCAAAATTAGAATTGTTGCTTGCAATGTTAAGAAAAAATGATAGAAATTTAAAAATTTTAATGCTTAGTCCATTTATGCAAAATGCAAAAGATATAGCAAATTGGTTAAGTGACGATAGAGGAATTGATATTTTTGTAAATTGGAAACCTGCTCAACAATTCACGGGAATAAGTAGAAATATACCATTATCACCTAGAGGAAGTATTCAGTGTGTTAAGTATATTCCGTCTGCATGTAATGATATATATAAGGAAGAATTTACTTTGAATATTGCACAATCATCAAGAAGAGAATTCTTAAAATCAAGACAATCGTATCTACTAGCAGAAAAGTATAAGCAGTTAGGTGGGGTTTTGGTTTTGTGTACACAACAAAGATATGCAGAAAGCTTTGCTAAACTATATCTCGAGAAGGAAGATATTTCTAATTCAGAGAAAATCGAAATAGCCCCATTGTTGGAATTGATTGAAACAGAAATGGGCACGGATAGTTTATTGTATAAAGTTTTACTAAAAGGCTGTGCATATCATCATTCAGCATTGCCACTTAGTATACGAGAAGAGATAGAAGATGCGATTAGACGTGGGGCGATCAAAGTTGTTGCTGCCACTACCACGTTAGCACAGGGAATGAATTTCCCTATAGCTACGGTTATTTTTCAAGGAATGACAGTGCCAGCAGGTGGATATTCGAGGAGTATGTCGCCTTCGGAATTTTGGAATATTGCGGGAAGAGCAGGAAGGGCTTTGGTTGACAAGGAAGGACATGTGATTGCTGTTTGCAATGATGAAAAGCAAGAAAGTCAATTTAGAGATTATTTATCTAATAGAAATGAGGAAATTGTTTCTTCATTGTTACAGGTAATAGAAAAGATTCCGGAAGAATGTTTGTCATCATATTACATTGAACAGTATAGTGAACTATCAACATTATTGCAGTATATTTATCATATTGAGAAAATATATGAAGACATAGAAATAGAAGACTTGCTGCGTGGGAGTTATGTGTATTCTAATTTGGAACGCAAGGGAAATAATACTTTAGCAGAAAAATTAATAAAAATCACTAAAAATTATATTGGAAAGATAGGAGACGACTTACAGAGAAAAAAATTAATGGATATTATTGATACTACGGGCATAAGTAGTATTAGTATGAAAAAATTGATGGTTGAAATTAGTAAGAAGAATATGTTTATTTCTGAAAGTAGTGTATTGTTTAGTAGTAGAGATAATCAATTGGCAGAAATTATTAAGATGGTCAACAGTATTCCAGAAATTAATCTTGGAATGTTTGATACTAATGCTCCATTAAATGCTGAAAATGTTGCCTTATTGACTAAAATGTGGGTTCATGGGTATAGCATAAGAGCAATAGCGGATAAGTGTATTAACAATGCGGATTATGATGCTCAAGAAAAAATGAATATATGTGGGAAATACATATATTCAAAGCTTATAAATAATCTTCCATGGGGAATTGCGGCTATTTTCAAAGCACAAGGGATTGTTAATCCACAGGAAAGCAATGACGATACATATCCATTGATTCCTGCATTTATTTACTTTGGTGTTAATAGTGTGGTTGCAGTGGCATTGTGTATGTTAGGGGTACCGAGATATGCTGCACGTATATTAGCTAAGGAGTGGTATAATAAAAAAGGTGATGTTAGTATTAAGCAATGTGAAAAGGTGAAAGAATGGATATATAGCCTTAATTTAGAGGATTGGAAGCAAATTTTTAACGCATATGAAGGAAAGAATACAGAAACAAATTATAACATTTGGCTAAAAAACAGGTGATTGACATCTATTAGATATTACATGAAAATTGACATAAGATTTCCGGGATTATGCGATCGGACGGAACCATTACATCGGCTATCTGATTTCTCTGGCTACCAGATTTTACGATGGTATGCGCGTGGGGCTGGATTGCTCCAACGGAAGTACGTTTAATATTGCAAAGAGTGTGTTTGATGCGCTTGGCGCCAAAACATATGTGGTTGGCAATGAGCCGGATGGTACCAACATCAATATGGGATGTGGATCGACACATATCGGGAATCTGCAGAGAC
>ERZ773269.2583-NODE-2583-length-13554-cov-24.879398_pt1 | contig 13554 bp, 10 predicted proteins | sample MGYA00511958_ERZ773269 | MGnify/ENA primary metagenome ERZ773269 (study PRJEB29015, sample SAMEA2737761) | human gut metagenome | biome: human gut; feature: human-associated habitat; material: faeces | place: China | collected 2012 ... | reverse complement strand
AATGAAAAAGTTACTAAGATTATGATGACAATTCCTAACATTATTGATCCATCAGTACCAATAGGTAAAGATGACAGTGAAAATGTAGAGATTGAAAAGTTCGGTGAACCAGTAGTTCCAGATTTTGAAATACCTTATCATACAGAGATTATGCAGAAGTTTAATGGTATTGACCTTGATGCGGCTGGAAAGGTTGCAGGTAATGGTTTCTATTATCTTATGGGCGATATTGCAAGACTTCATTCAGCAGTAATTTCTTATGCAAGAGATTTTATGATTGACAGAGGTTTCACATATTGTATTCCTCCATATATGATAAGAAGTAATGTTGTTACAGGCGTTATGAGCTTTGATGAAATGGATGCAATGATGTACAAGATTGAAGGCGAAGACCTTTACCTTATAGGTACAAGTGAACATTCAATGATTGGTAAATTTATTGATACAATTACACCAGAGGAAGAGCTTCCAAAGACACTTACAAGCTATTCACCTTGTTTCAGAAAAGAAAAAGGTGCTCATGGTATTGAAGAGAGAGGTGTATATAGAATTCATCAGTTTGAGAAGCAGGAAATGATCGTTGTATGTAAGCCAGAAGACAGCAAAATGTGGTTTGATAAGTTATGGCAGAATACAGTTGATATGTTCCGTTCCCTTGATATACCGGTTAGAACACTTGAATGTTGTTCAGGTGATTTAGCTGATCTTAAGGTTAAGTCAATTGACGTAGAAGCTTGGTCACCAAGACAGAAGAAGTATTTCGAAGTTGGTTCATGCTCTAACTTAGGTGATGCTCAGGCAAGAAGATTAAAGATAAGAGTACAGGGTCCAGACAAGAACAAGTATTTTGCACACACATTGAATAACACTTGTGTTGCACCTCCAAGAATGTTAATCGCATTCCTTGAGAACAATCTTCAGGCTGATGGAAGCGTTAGAATTCCAAAGGCACTCCAGCCATATATGGGTGGAAAGACAGAACTTAGCAAGTAATTAAATATTAAGAAACAAAATATAATTTAACAAGAGATATAGTCTGACAAGACATTTGATTTAATAACATATTTGGTTTCACAAGGTATTTAATTTAATAAGTTAATTAGTTAAACACATTTAACATAATTGTTATCCTGCGTTGATGATGAATTATATGTACTGGAAAGTATGATATAGGTGCATATAATTTGTCGTCAATACAGGATATTTTTAATTGTTATATATTATTTGATATATAGATTAATTTGTGTTATCTTTATAATATTAGATGTTTATTATGATAGTTTAGATGCTGGAAATGGAGTATGTATGAAACAGGTTAAGGTAAAAAATCTTAAGGGAAATGAGATAACAGCCCTTCCTATAGTGACAGATAGTGGCACAGTACTTATACATGCAGATGTTGTATTGAATTCAGAATTGATTAACAGAATTAGGAATTTGGGAATACAAAGTCTAAGCATTAAAGAATATCCTGATGAAATAATTGACCCTGGTGAATATGGTCATATAATTATTGGAACAGATGATAAGCTGGGTGAAGACGATGACATTTATTCTGATAATAGTAATGGCACAGGGATAGATAATGATAATAATTACAATAAAGAAATAGAAAATGTAAGCGAAGATGGCATCAGTAACACCGATAATAATGGTGGTGAAAGTGATTATTATCAAGATAAAAGCAATAATAAAAATGACAGCGATAATGTGAATAATGACAGCCATAATGCAGAGAACTTACACGATAATGAATTGAATAAATCGGACATAGATAGTAATGAATCCAATAGCAAAGCTAAATCGCATAGTGGTAATAGTTATTACAGACATATCTATAAAGTTGAAGAAACGACTAATAATTCGAGGAAAGTTGTTAAAAATGTCCTTGAGAAACACATTTACAAGCATAATCAGGATTTGAAAATATTAGGTTTAGAGGCTGAACGAATTATTGAATCTGTGCTTTCAGAGCCAGAGGTTATTAACAATATAACAGAGATAAGAAATTTATCAACAGATATGTATACACACTGTATCAACGTGTGTTCATTATCTACAATTATGGCGTTAAGACTTAAAATGAGTGATAAGCAGGTTAAAAATGTATCCATGGGAGCGATGCTTCACGACATAGGTTTAAGATACATTAAGACACCATATATGAACACCAATGAAACATATATGAATACTAAAGATGCAATAGAATATAAGAAGCATACTATATTTGGGTATAGTTCTGTTCAGGACGAGGATTGGATACCGGATATAGCTAAAGAAATAATACTTTTACATCACGAAAGAATAGACGGCAAGGGATATCCATTTTCTCATAAAGGAGATAAACTGAAAATGGAAGTTAAGCTTGTATCTTTATGCGATGATTTTGACAGTCTTATAAGTGGTGTGGGTAATCCTAAGCTCAAGATATATGAGGCTATTGAGTATATTAAAGCTAATCAGGGATTGAAATATGATGCAACAATAGCAGAGAAGCTTCTTGAAACAGTAGCAGTATATCCTGTTGGAATTAAGGTTATTACAAGTGAGGGTGAAACGGGCATTGTTGTAAGGCAGAATAAGAAGTTTACTGACAGACCGGTAATTAAAATGTTAAAACATTCAGATGGATCTTTATATGAAGATGAGGTGGAAAAAGATCTTATGGAGTATCTTACACTGTTTATTGTAGATACTGAGTAATACAGGAATGAAGGATTGTTATGAATTTATATATAAAGGCTATAGGATTTGAGCAGGTGGATTCGGACTTTGAAGAGCAGATGATACACGCAGGTATTCTGGACAGTTTGGAGAAGGGGCTTGTTATAAAGAATAATGAGCTTAACCGTGGTGCGGTCATAGTAAGAATAAGCGAGTCTACAGGTTTGTACATATACGGAAGATTTAAAGATAAAGAATTCATATATGAATATTATTTTCCATTTGTTATTGGAAGAACAAGATGTGATAATGATGAGATTACAATAGAAAGACATCTGGATAAGGAATCCTATGCAGTTGTATGTGATGAGTCAAAGACAGGTGTTACCCTTATATTTTATCTGCAAAATGTAATGGATTATCTGGATTACATTTGTGATGAAAAAGGTCTTAACCAGAAAGATTACGATATAGATTCGAGAAGCTATGTATATAAAATTCCAATAAAGAATAAAATGGTAAGCCTTACGGCATTGTCACTTGGCGGAATAATTATGCTTCCAACAAGAAATAATAAGTCAGATTCTGTCAGAATGAAGAAGGAGAAGGACGACAGACAAAGACTTATACAGGCGGCTAAGAAGGGTGACGAGTCGGCAATAGAGAGCCTGACAATAGAAGATATAGATACATACAATGAGCTTTCACACAGAATTGTAAAGGAAGATGTATTTTCAATAGTTGATTCTTCATTTATGCCTTGTGGTGTTGAGTGCGACCAGTATCAGGTAGTCGGCGAGATACTAGAGTTGTCTGAGGAGATTAATCATTACACCAAAGAGAAAATATATATAATGGTTATTGAATGTAACGACCTTAATATGACTGTTGCCATTAATCAGGCTCATCTGCTTGGCGAACCCGCTGTTGGCAGGAGATTTAAGGGGCAGATATGGCTGCAGGGAAGTGTTAAGTTTAATAATTAAAATATTTGCCTGAAATGGACAGATGTGATATAATTAAATAAGTGACGTTAAGCTCACATAATAAAAATGGTTACCGTAGCCTGAAGGCTGAAAAGCCCTGATACGGAGCTTGTTCTCTTAGTTAAATGGATATAACGAGCGCCTCCTAAGCGCTAGTTGTGGGTTCGATTCCCGCAGGGAACATTAATTTCTTGCAACAATGATTGTGAAAATTCATTGTTGCATTTTTTATTTTATGGTGATTGTGAGCACCATAAAAATATATAAATGAGTAGTTGGAACACCGAAAAAATAAAAGGGGGCACAGGGAACTAAATCCATTCTTAAAAAAATCATACAAAAACTACATCAATAAGTATAAATTTCTATTGCATTTAAAATTGAATTGTGATAGTTTTATCAATGTCTGATGGACAATAATTATGAGACTGGGTATATGAGGTTTTTACCCGGTTTTTTGTAATGTGATTCAGAAAAATTTATTAAACAAATAAAAACAAAAGAAAGGGAAATTATATGGCAAAGTTAAGAAAATGGATAGGTAATTTAAAAGTTTCAGCGAAATTGCAGGTATACCGGATGGCGGTATTAGTGATGACAGCTTTTTTTGTATTGGTGGCACTTGTATCAACATTAGTGATTCGTTCGACTATACATAGTATTACGGAAGTGTGGTCTCCTTCACTTGAGTGTCTGCAGGAATTACAAACAATAACTGCTAAATATAGAATCAAACAGTATCAGCATCTTGTAGAAACAGATACAGCAGCTATGGCAGCCTGTGAAAAAGAAACTAATGATATGGAGAATCAGATAAAGGATATATCTTCTAAGTTAGAGAAAATAATTAATTCAAATAAGAAAGCACAGGCAGGTAAAGCTGATTATGAAAAGGCAAGCTCTGCATGGGAGGATTACAGGTCAGCCTCAGATAAAATATATAAGCTTAGTAGAGAAGGCAAACAGGCTGATGCTGCTAATCTTATGATTGGAAGCATGTATGAAAGTAATAAGGAATTTGTAGAAAAGTTAAATTCAGTACGCGATGATTTTCAGGCGGAATTAGATACGGCAAAAGTAATTGCTAATATATGTACAATAATTATTTTTATTGTCATTATCATAACAGGATTAGCGATTGCAGTGATTGCAACAATTATAGGAAAGATAATATCAGACTCAATTACAGAACCAGTACGTCAGATTGATGAGGCAGTTGCCAGCCTTAGAAAGGGTGAGCTGTCTAACGTGGATATGCTTACATATGAATCTGATGATGAGTTTGGTGAAACAATTACAAAGCTTAAGGAAGCTATGAATATACTTTCAGATTATGTAAGCGAGATTTCACGGGAGGTTAAATTCATAGCACAGGGTGATTTAACAAGAAATGGTGATGATATTACACCGTTTCTGGGTGATTTTTCAGAATTAAAGGATTCGCTTCTGTATATTTTAAAGCGTTTTAACAGTACATTGTCAGAGATAAGCAGTATTGCAGAACAGGTTACACATAATGCGAAAGAAGTAGAAAGTGCATCGAAGTCGTTAGCAGATGGTGCAACAGAGCAGGCAGGAGTTATCCAGGAACTGAATGCAACGATAGATACAGTTGTTGACCTTGCAGTGGATACAGCAAGTGAAACAAAGAACGCATCTGAACGTGTAAAGGCTTCTGCAAACAAAGCAAACGAAGAAAAAGAAAAAATGAATGTTTTACTGACAGAGATGGAACATATTACAGAAATATCCAAGGAAATAGGTAATATTATTACCGATATTGAAGATATTGCTTCCCAGACTAATCTGTTAGCACTTAATGCTTCTATTGAAGCTGCAAGGGCAGGTGAAGCAGGAAAGGGATTTGCGGTAGTTGCAGACCAGATTGGAAAGCTTGCAGCAGATAGTGCTAATTCAGCGGTTAATACAAGAGAATTAATTGATAAGACTTTAGTTGAAATTCAAAAAGGAAATGAAATTACAATAACAACAGTAGAAGCTTTTAACCAGATTATTTCAGATATGAATTCTTTTGCAGAAATGGCACAGAACACAATGGAGAAAGCTAACACTCAGGCAGAGTCATTAGAACAGATTGGACAGGGAATAGAACAGCTTTCAGGTGTGGTACAGGGTACTGCAGCATCTTCAGAAGAGAATACAGCAATAAGTATTAACCTCGCAGAGGGTGCAGATAAGATGAATGAACGCGTGAAAAGATTCAAGTTATTCTAAAAAGTATAGCTGGCTGCATGAGGGAATCTCTTTCTGACAATCAGAGAATATATCATCTGGTAGAAAAACATAATTAACTGAAGGAGATGAAGATGACGGTAAGTGCAGATGAAAGGAAAAATACTAATGAAAGTATATATAGATTTTGATGATGTATTATGTGAAACAGCAAAACATTTTACAAAACTTGCAAAAGAGTTATTCGGAATTGATGTGCCTTACCGTGAAGTGCAGTTTTTTAATCTGAAAAAGACTTTTGATTTGAGTGATGAACAGTATGAAGAGATGATGATAGCAGGGCATCTGCCAGAGAATCTGTTAAATTATGAGGAAACTACAGGGGCAGCAGATACTATTAATAAATGGGTTGATGAAGGCCACGAAATCTATATTATCACGGGAAGACCTTGTAATTCGTATGAGCCATCACGAAAATGGCTTGATGAACACAATCTTAAAAGAGTTCCATTATACTGTGTTGATAAATATGGTCGTGAAACCAGTAAACAGGACTATGCATATAATATGACTTTAGAGCAGCTTTATAATATGACATTTGATTTTGCAATAGAGGATTCGCCGTCAGCTTTTGAGCACGTTATGCATTTTGATAATTGTAAGGTGGCAGTGTTTAACCGCCCTTGGAACATACACGAAGAACTTCCTGATGACAGATTTGTGAGGTGCGAAGGGTGGAAAGAGATTGACAGGTTATTTGAGGAATATTTTAAGCAACAGACGGATAATTAATAATATGATAACAGCCACCAGTATAATAATATGTTTACCTGACAGGAGCATATTACAATAAAGCTGGCGGCTGTTATTATATTATTATGTACAATAACGGAAGGTGCGGTCAGTTATAATTCTTGCAAATATAAGTCCAAGTGGAAGTGCTATTATTATCATAACTGCGGAGGTGAACCACGAAACCGCTTCTGTCAGTGACATAATTCCAAAGTTATATATTGCACGGTACAGGTAAAGTCCAGGAACCATAATAACAATGGAAGGCACGGTTAATGATATACGTGGATAACCATTATATTTTTTTATAAATGAAGCAAGCAGTCCAGCAGTTACAGCTCCGATAAATGCGGCAGCGGCAGCAGGTATTGCAGTAAAGTCAACAAGTTCAAGACGGAGTGTGTTGGCAATAGCACCAATAACAGCAGTGGTTGCCGCCATTGGAATAGAGCTGTTAAACATAATTGAAAATCCAAATACACCGCAGAAGCTTGCAGTTAATCTTAAAATAAGATGAGTTATATTGCCAATATTCAGGCTGGAGAATTCCTCAGGTTGTAAATGAAGAATTAATGCCATAATCCACGCAAATACAGTTGCCACAAGAACTATGATTGCTGAATAAGTAAGTCTTTCAATACCTGAACGAATGTCAAGCTTGGCAAGGTCAATTCCACTTGTAATAAATGGAAATCCGGGTATTATAAAGAGCATAGAGCATATATATCCGGCTTCGTGTACTGACGGTATGTTAAACAGCAGAATGGCAAGTTTAAGCAGTATTGCATATATAAGACACGAAGCTGATATAGAAGCAGCTATATTTAAAAACAAAGTAAAATGGTGTTTAATAAGCTTGGTTCTTATCAGATTACCTGCACCGGCGGCGATAAAAGCGAAAAGCATTTCAATAGGTCCGCCACCAAGAAGAAATGTGAACGCACAGCACGCAAGAGCGGCGGCAAGTCCAAGCTTGACCGGTGAATACAGGGTATGTATCTGTTCAATTTCATCAAGACGTTTATGAATTATTTCACCGGTAAGATGAGCTTCTTCGTTTGGAAAGTTATCGACAAACTGCTCCATACGGTAAAGCTTTGATGTGTTGACACCTGTATTAGCTATGCTGAGTGACTGGGATACGCAGTCATTTCCATCAAAACAGTTAAATTCAATAGACATAAGTCCAACATCAACAGTACAGGTTACGCCAAGCTCCTTGGAAAGTCTGTTCATAGATGTACGCACACGCCACGCACCAGTACCACACGAGAGCATAATCAAGCCGACACGTCCGATAACAGAAGCCTTTTCGATAAGGTCAGCATCGGAAATCAGTGCATTGCTGTCAGCATTGGTATAGTCGTGCCAAGGTATCTCCATATGATTTTTTTCCATAATATCTATATAATTAGTCTTTGGCATATATAATCTCCTCAGCTTTCTTAACGTGATTTTCAAGATTTTTCAAAAAGATAGAATTAGGAAGGAATATTCCCAACTCATCAAAATGCTTGTTATTATCTATATATGAGTCCTGACCATAGAAGATATACGCCATAGGAAGATTTTTCTCAAGTTCAAGCATAAGGTCCCATACAGCACTGTAGGCTTCGGCTTCAGTTTCTTTAAGTTTTACTGTGTCAGGAAGCTCACGGATAAGCAGTATGCCTGTATTTTCTTCAATAATCTGCTGTTCAATAATAGATGGGTCATCGCCATATATATGACTGTATCTGTAGGCTTTGGCAAGAAAGATATTCTTATTATTATGAAGATTTTGGTAAATGTTATAAAAATGCTGATAGTCTTTTTCGTGAACAGTATTCTTATATTCTGGTAAGAGAATACCATTATCGTCAGTCATAATAATTGGATTTTGTTTTCCGTCAGCATTGAAGCGATATGGAATAAGAAAAGAATTTCTCAGTAAGTCAAACAGTGTGTTCTGGCTTATAGCCATAAGAAATGCAGATAAATCCTTGTTAGTGTAGCAGTTAAATAATGCCTCGGTAAATTGTAGTGGCGAAAGATCAGTACCAGAATCGTCATTGCAAAATAAATTATCACAGAATGTCTGAAAAAGCTTGTTATATGCCCACTTATCGCTTAAGATTTTATCAAATAAAACCTCAGCTTTTTCTTCTCGTGGAAATATTGTTTTTTCTATCATAAATATCCGACCTTTCTTATATTTTTATTTCGACAGTTATTATACTATCGAATCGGCAATAAGTGAAAAATATAAATAATATAATTGCCATAACATTATGGTATAACGAGCACAAAAGTGCTCATCTTAAAAGTTCCTTGCGGAACTTTATATGTGCTGAAAACCGCACAAAATTATGGCATAATGAAAAAATATCGGGGAAGTCTAAGCTGACAAAGGAGAATGGTATATGTTTGCAGGAGTGTAATTCGTAAGTCTTAAAATCAAGATAGTTGAATTCTTAAATAAGCTGTACTATAATTACGCTAAAATATTATCAAAATTATTTGAAAGGTGAACAACGTGAAACAGATATACAGAGTAGATAAGAGTGGTAATCTCGCACAGGCTATAAGTGAGATTACTGCACCAAAATTATTATTATTGATGTCTAATAATGAGCAGTTTGAGCAGCATGTAGAAGAGCTGGAAAGACATTTTCCAGGTGTTCCAAGCATTGGCTGTATTGGAGGAAGCTACGGAGGACAGACAGTTGTAGCGGATAATGGCGTAGCAGTTATTGCTATGGAGGGAAATTTAAGTGTAGTGACTAATGTACTTGAGCAGGCTTCGACTATGCCTGTAAAGTATATTGGAAGACTTGAGGAAGATATAAATAAGGTTGCTGCATCAGAGAATAATACAATATGTATTGACTTTTGTTCAGGTAATGATGCGTGTGTGCTTACTACAATCTACAGCGTTCTTGGAAAGAAGCATATATCACTTGTAGGTGGAACTGGTGATGGAGGAAAAGTATCAGTTAATGGAAAGATCTATGCTGATGCTGATGCATATGCACTTATTCGTAATAATGATGGTAAGATTAAGGTTTATAAGGAAAATATATATAAGCAGGTTCCAGCTTGCCGTTTTATTGCATCTAAGACTGACCGAAGTAAGTATCTTATAGGAGAGCTTAATGGAAGACCAGCCAGAAAAGTATATCAGGATATATTAAATATTGGTGATAAGGAGATGGCGACACAGACATTTAAGAATCCATTAGGTAAGATGAATGGTCAGGATATATGTATAATATCTATTAAAGAAGTTGTTGGAGATAAGCTTGAGTGTTATCGCCAGGTTAATGATTCTGATGTTCTTACATTACTCGAATTACAGGATATATCCCATGTTGTTGAAAATACTATTAATCAGATAAAGAAAGATTTTACACACATATCAGGTGTATTTTCTATTAATTGTGTATTCAGATATTTACTCTTCTCACAGGAGCATTATTTTGAAACATATCTTAAGTCTATGTCCGTATTAGGAGACCACGCTGGTCTTATAGGTTATGGGGAGCATTACAACCAGCAGTTTGTTAACCAGACAATGACTTGTGTAGTATTTGAATAAATGTTACTGTTTAAAGTCCATTTTGCAAATGAAGTAAATTTAATACTCATAAAATGACAGCAAATATCGTAAAGAGGAGGATATTATATGTTTGGCAGAAAATTAAAAACACAGAAAGAAAATGTTATATCGGCACAAGAAGAAACTTTAGATATGCACCCAGTCATACACGTTGCAGACAGTATTATTGAATATCAGAAACAGCTTGCAGAGAGGGAAGTAGAATCACTTGATGAGATGGCAGATATACAGAAAGCATTTGTGCTTGCAACTAAAGAGAATGAAAGATTAAAAGACCAGGTACAGGAATTATCATCTGTATTTGCTGATGTAGGTCAGATTGCAACAAGCTTTGACGGTGTAAAAAATGAAATTGTTGACTCTGTAGGAGAGGCACAGAAAAAGGTAGATGAATTAAAGAATAGTTCAAAAGAAGTAAGCAGGAGTTTTGATGAGATAAAGAGTGCATTTGCCGGTGTTCAGGTATCTGTACAGCAGATTAAAGATTGTATGCAGCAGATTATAGCAATTGCGAATCAGACTAATATGCTTGCACTCAATGCTTCCATTGAGGCGGCAAGAGCAGGAGAGCAGGGAAGGGGCTTTGCGGTTGTTGCCAACGAGGTCAAGAACCTTGCAGAGGAGATAAAGACACTTGTAAGCACAGTTGAGGGAAGTATCTCTGAGGTAGAAAGGGGTACAACACAGCTTAATAATAATATTGAGGAATCACAGTCAGTATTTGGAAAGAATGTTGAAGATGCAGATGCAGCATATGGAGTATTTGAACAGATTATAAAAGCAGCAGACGGAGCTAAGGAGGTTCAGGAGGAGATAGGCGAGGTTACACAGTCTTCTGAAAAAAGACTTTCAGATGTTAAAGACTGCTTTGATGACCAGGAACAGCAGTTACAGAAGGTGCTTGCACATATTGAGCGTGCCAACGACCTAGGAACAACCAAGAGTTCTATGTTTGAGGATATGAATAACCTTGTATCCCAGCTTGCTCCTATTGCCAAAGATATACAAAATAAATATCAATAATTTACTGTGAAGGGAATTGGTTATGAATTATATAGTGTTAGACCTTGAATGGAATCAGAGCTACAGAGGAAAAGAATATTCTATAGAAGAAATGCCATTTGAGATTATACAGATAGGAGCTGTAAAGCTTGATGAACATAAGAATATAACCGGACGGTGGGAAAGAATAATCAGACCTGTAGAATATGTTAAACTTCACGGTAAAGTATCAGAAATGCTTGAAATTACTGAAGATGAACTCAAAATGGGAGATGATTTTGCAAGTGCGGCGAAAGAATTTCTTGAATGGTGTGGTGATGACTATGAATTTATAACCTGGGGAAGTTCAGATCTTACAGAGTTTCAAAGGAATATGAAGCATTTCGGGGTTGAGAACAATTTTCCATTTCCATTTATGTATTATGATCTGCAGAAGTTATACAGCAAGGTATACTCAGACGGCAAGACAAGAAGAAGTCTTAAGATGGCTATTGAGGAGCTTGGTTTCAGCGAGGATGCAGAGTATCATTCAGCAATTAATGATGCTGTATACACGGCAAGGATATTCCAGCAGATGGATTTTGACAGCGTAAAGGTGTATGAGAGCATTGACACATACAGAATACCTAAAGATAGAAAAACTGAGATATATGCCAACTTTGGGACATATGAGAAATATATTTCAAGAGGTTTTAAGACAAGGGATAATGCAGCTGATGACAGGGTTGCAAGGTCGTGCAGGTGTTATATATGTGGCAGGTCTATGAAAAGACTTATAAAATGGTTTGCGACAACTTCAAAGACATATTATTCAGTATTTGTGTGTGAAGAGCATGGCACATTTAAGGGAAAGCTTAAGGTTAAACATAATGATAACGGATTGTATTATGATGTAAGAATTGTTAAGCAGACAGATGAAAAAGGGGTTGATAAGATAATAGACAAGCAGGTTAAGGAACGCGAACACAGAAGACGTAAGAGATTGGAAGAACACAAAAGAAAGAAATTACTTAAATAATATTCTATTATGCCTGCCGTGTAAAATAACTAATTAAATATAAATAAAAAAGGCAGTAATCTTAATTATATATAATGTTTTGAAGGAAAGGATATTTCTGGGAATTATATATAATTAGATTACTGCCTTTTTGATTATGACAGGATATCTGTTGAATGAAATTGCTGCATCAACAGATGCTGCTATATAACTGCATATATTATAGCTGCCGCAATAACAAGCTGTATTATTGCAAATCTGAATACGACCTGTGCATCAGACCAGCTCTTGTTCTTTCTCATATGGTCGTGGATAGGTGTTCTTATATTCTGCATAATCTTTATATGAAGAAATCTCATAAATGAAACCTTAATAAGACCAAGTCCGCCATCAATTATAAGAACTATGGCAAGTGGAATGTAAAGCAGAGGGCTGTGTAACTTAAGAAAAGCAAATGCTATAAATATTCCTATTGCCCTTGAGCCTGCATCGCCCATAAGCAGCTTGCTAGGTGATGCGTTAAACCACAGATAACCAAGAATACATACTACCATAATAAGTATTGTGTGGCGGAATGAGCTTTCAATGTCAAATATCATAAATAATACATAGGCAGATGAAAGTGTAATTGCCGAAAGAGTTCCACATAAGCCGTCAACACCATCTGAGCAGTTAGTTACATTTATGCTGACCCATATTAATATAACGATGAGAACACCGTATATGATTGGGTTAAGTGTAACTGTAAGCTTAAAGAGTGATATGTCAAATGTGTTAGGATTATAGTGGAGATATGTAACTGCCGCCATAACCGCAATTACGAAATCTATAATACCTTTCTTAAGCTCGCCCCAAGGTGATGACGAAGCATCATCAAGGTAACCTGAGAGCATTGCTGCAAGTACAAGTATAAGATAAATGATTATCTCAGAACTTAAATTGACAAATATCATACAGGTTATTGTAAATACGAGGATAAATATAATTCCTGCTCCTCTTGGCTTGCCGACTGACTTTGAGCCATTAATTGCGTAAGCTCTGCCGCCATCACGGGGAAGGATATTTTTACCCATATATATAGCAAGGCACGTTATTGCAAATGCAAATATTATGCTGGCAAAAGTCACAACATTAATATAATTCGGACTTATCAGATAATAAATCATAATTATGAATTCTCCTTTGATTATTAATAGTTTTATGATAAATTCCTATAATTATGATGTCAAGTGAAAGATAGAAGTAATTAATTGGATTATCAAAATATATGAGAAATTTTATTATAAAAATGACCAATTGTCAAAAAATTAATAGTATTTAAT
>ERZ773269.2578-NODE-2578-length-13583-cov-26.087892_pt1 | contig 13583 bp, 14 predicted proteins | sample MGYA00511958_ERZ773269 | MGnify/ENA primary metagenome ERZ773269 (study PRJEB29015, sample SAMEA2737761) | human gut metagenome | biome: human gut; feature: human-associated habitat; material: faeces | place: China | collected 2012 ... | reverse complement strand
TGGCAAAGAATTTACGTTTAAAAGCAGCTCGAGCAGAGCATGATATGACCCAGGGAGACTTGGCAAAAGCGGTAGGTGCAACAAGACAAACCATAGGGTTGATTGAAGCTGGAAAGTACAATCCCAGCCTAGCCTTATGCATTGCTATTTGTAAAACACTTGACAGGACGTTGGATCAACTATTTTGGGAGATTTAGAAAGGAAGTAAAGATGATGAAATTTAAGCTGATTGATAATAAGGTTACAGACGAACGCGAAAAAGCTCTAAATAATAAAATTAGTGCCGAATGCTATTATATAATGATGGCAGGGACGCTTGTATGCTTAGTTTATGGCTCTCTCTTTAATAATGGTGTCATCCCTGCTGATTACTTACTTTATCCAATGTGGATATGTATTATTTGGTCCATTTATAGAGCTGGACGTCTTGCTGTAAATACTTATGGAAGTTCGAGGATGACAGTCTTAGGTTGTTTACTAGTGACTGGGCTTAACACCCTTATAATTATGATGTTTAACTATCAGTCAAACCACAATGTTTATCATAATAATCCCTTGGATCCTAGATATCTTATGGCTTGGCCAATTACTTATATGTTGTATACTCCCTTTGTCTTTTTTATGAATTGGGTTATTGCTGAATTGGGAAGATATGAGAGAAGGCGTCTTGAAAAACAGCTAGACGATTTGGAAAATGAAGACTAAATAGTGTTAGAATCAGACCAGACTTCGGTCTGATTTTTTATTGGGATGAAATAAAACTCTCTTTTTCAAACTTATTATTTGTAATCATTCTAAATAACTGTTATAATAATATTTAGAATGATTCTAAATAAGGAGCAAACAAATGGAAGATAAGAATTTTGCAGAACGTTTAAATATTTTGAGAGCTGGTGTCTTGGGTGCCAATGATGGTATCATTTCCATTGCGGGAGTGGTTATCGGTGTGGCTAGTGCGACATCTAACATTTGGTTTATCTTGATATCAGCCTTATCAGCGATTTTTGCCGGTGCCTTTTCAATGGCCGGTGGTGAATATGTCAGTGTGTCAACGCAAAAGGATACCGAAGAAGCAGCTATCGCTAAGGAACAAGCCCTTTTGGATCGCTCACCTGAGGCAGCTAGAGAAAGTTTATATCAAACCTTCCTCAGTCAAGGAGATTGCGAAACAGCAGCAGAAGTCAAGGTCAATCAGGCCTTTAGTAAAAATCCTATCAAAGTCTTGGTTGAGGAAAAATATGGCGTTGATTTAGAAGAAATCACAAATCCATGGCATGCTGCCATCTCTAGTTTCTTTGCTTTTTCAGTGGGTTCTTTGCCACCAACATTAGCAATCATGCTTTTCCCAGAGCCTTACCGTATTCCTGTAACGGTGTTTGTGGTTGCCCTTACCTTAGTCTTGACTGGTTATGTTAGTGCCAAACTTGGAAAAGCACCTGTAAAACAAGCTATGTTTCGTAACTTGACAGTAGGACTATTGACCATGCTCGTGACCTATGTGGTAGGGCAAGTCTTCCATGTGAATGTGTAATTGTTAGTAATATGAGTCTACCTTTTAGGTAGGCTTTTTTTGTCTACTAGACCAGACTTATCCATGGTACAATAGGGCTATGCGTTTAGATAAATTATTAGGACAGGCGGGCTATGGTTCTCGCAATCAGGTCAAGAAACTCATTCGTAGTCGGCAGGTATATGTGGATGGTGTCTTGGCGGATCGAGATAATCTTAATGTGGATGCTAGTCTTCAAAGCATTACGGTTTCTGGTAAGGAACTGGAGCATTCGCCAGAAGTCTACTACCTTATGAATAAGCCCTCAGGGGTGGTGTCAGCTCGAAAGGACAAGGAATACCAAACAGTCATTGATTTGATTAGGCCTGAGGATCAGCGAGAGGGCCTTTATCCCGTGGGGCGTTTGGATAGAGATACGGAAGGTTTGGTGCTGATTACCAACAATGGTCCCTTGGGCTTTGCCATGCTTCACCCACGCTATCATGTGGCTAAGACATATTATGTTGAGGTAAATGATATACTGGGAGCTGATGCACCTGCATTTTTTGAGTCTGGTGTTGTCTTTGAGGACGGGACTGTTTGTAAACCAGCCCAGCTAGAAATTCTCAGTTCTGCAAGTGATAAAAGTTGCGCTCAAATCACGATTTCAGAAGGCAAGTTTCATCAAGTAAAAAAGATGTTTTTAGCTTATGGGGTCAAGGTGACCTATCTCAAACGCATTTCGTTTGGAGACTTTGTCTTGGACGATAAGCTACCAAGGGGAAGCTATCGTCGATTGACTGAGGAGGAAAAGACCATCTTAAAAAGGTATTTAAACTGAGGCATTTTAGTTTTGGGTTATTTTACAGTTAAAGTGCTAGTTATAAGTAATAGTTATGATATTCCATAAGTATTTTTTATGATTCATATGAGCAGTATAGTGGTATGATAGAAGTAATTTAATCGGTAAGCTTAGTTAGTGCAACTTCATGTACTGTTTTAGGACAGTAAAAGAGGGAGGTCTATTATGACAGATGTATTTTACGAGAATTTAGCAAAGACACGTCAGCAAATTCATCAACATCCAGAGATTTCTGAAAATGAACATGAGACAACCATTTTTCTGAAAGGGTATTTGAGAAAATTAGGTATTGAACCTTTGAATTATCCTTTAAAGACTGGATTGATTGCTGAAATTGGGTCAGGCCATCCCATTATTGCTTTACGTGCTGATATCGATGCGCTTCCAATTCAGGAAAATACTGGACTTTCTTATGCCAGCGACAATGGTGCCATGCACGCATGTGGTCATGATTTTCACCAAACCTCTCTACTTGGCGCTGCTCAGCTTTTAAAAGAAAGAGAAGCAGAGCTTAAGGGGACAGTTCGATTAATTTTTCAACCGGCTGAGGAAAATTTCCAAGGGGCCTATCAGGTCATTGAAGCCGGTGGTATTGATGGTGTGTCAGCTATCATCGGTTATCACAACAATCCTCACTTGAAACCTGGACAGATTGGTCTTCGTTCAGGTGCGATAATGGCAGGTGTGGAGCAGTTTAGGGTTGATATCAAGGGTGTTTCTTCGCATGCGGCCCGTCCTGATTTGGGTGTGGATACGGTTTTGGTCACTACGACCATCATTAACAATTTGCAGCAAATCGTAGCCCGAACGATTTCACCTTTTGACTCAGCTGTTTTGTCCGTAACTCATATTGAAGTTGGCAATACTTGGAATGTTCTGCCGGCATCAGGCTTTTTTGAAGGAACAATTCGTACTTTTGATCCTAGGATTCGTGAGGATATCATTGCTCGTTTTGAAAAGGTCGTTCAGGCAACGGCAGACCAATTTGGTGCTCAGGTCGATATTGTTTGGGGCAATTCTCCTTTTGTGACTTACAACGATTTGACGCTCACACCTCTTATCTTTGAACATTCTAATGCTTTCGCAGAAGTGATTGAAACCTTGCCATCAACAGGTGGCGAAGACTTTGCGACTTATCAGAAGGTAATCCCAGGTGTTTTTGCCTTCATTGGTTCTAATGGTGACGATGATGCTGCCGACTGGCACCATGATGATTTCCTTGTAAAAGACGAAGCCTTGCCTGTAGCTGTTAATTACTATGTGGAAAACGCCCTCTTCCTACTTGATTATTTTAAGGATAACCACTAATCCTTAGAGGATATACCATTGAAGCATCTAGCCGATTGGTTGGGTGCTATTCTTGTTTCGTGACGAATTTGGTAAGAGAAGGTGAGATTTTCTTGCTTTTCTTTTGTTTTTCGATAGAATGAAAGCGGTGTCATCTTAAAAATAAGTTAGGAAGTGGTCAAGTATTTTATAGGAATCCTTTGCCTTATAACTTCCAAGTAAGGAGAAAATATGTTAATTGGTATCCCAAAAGAAATCAAAAATAATGAAAATCGTGAGGCGCTAACACCTGCTGGTGTCCAAAGTCTTGTGACTAAGGGACATGTCGTGTTAATCGAAACAAATGCAGGCCTTGGCTCTGGTTTTGCAGATGCAGATTATGCCAATCAAGGTGCTAAAATTGTTGCAACTGCTGCAGAAGCATGGGTAGCAGAACTTGTTGTTAAAGTTAAGGAGCCAGTTGCTGAAGAATATGGCTTCCTTCGTGAAGACCTTTTACTCTTTACCTACTTGCACATGGTAGCAGCTCCGGGCTTGGCAGATGCAATGGTTAATGCCAAGACAACAGGTGTGACCTATGAAACGGTTCGTGATCAAGAAGGCCACTTGCCACTCTTGGTTCCAATGAGCGAAGTTGCAGGACGCATGGCTGTGCAAATTGGTGTCCACTTCTTGACTAAGCAAGAGGGTGGTTCTGGTGTGCTTCTAGGAGGAGTACCTGGTGTTCCTAAAGTTAAGGTTACCATTATCGGAGGGGGGTGTCGTAGAGACACATGCAGCCCGTATTGCGCTTGGGCTTGGAGCCCAAGTAACGATTCTTGATATTAGCACCAAACGTTTGTCGGTCCTTGAAGATGTCTTTGGTAGTCAAATTCAGACACTGATGTCCAATCCGTTCAATATCGAAGCAAGTGTCCGTGATGTTGATGTGGTTATTGGAGCGGTCCTTATTCCAGGTGCTAAAGCGCCTAAACTAGTTACTGACCATATGGTTAAACAGATGCGTCCTGGCTCTGTTATTGTAGATGTAGCGGTTGACCAAGGTGGGGTTATTGAAACAGCGGACCGTGTAACGACTCATGATGAACCAGTCTATGAAAAACACGGTGTCCTTCACTATGCCGTTGCCAATATTCCAGGAGCTGTGGCACGTACATCAACCATTGCCCTTACCAACGTTACCCTTCCTTATATTGAAGCTCTGGCAGGACTAGGCTTCAAACAGGCAATTCAAAATGATGAAGGTTTTCGTCAAGGTGTAACAACCTACCAAGGTCACATCACTAGCCAACCAGTTGCCGAAGGATTAAACAGAAATCACACGTCAATTGACGAATTGCTATAAGCATCAATTTATCTTAATAACAGAGGAGTCACGCCATGATTGGTGTGACTCCTTTTTTGACATTCAGTGTTTTACCGTCTGATATGGCTATAGCTACTAAGCTTGATAATGGTAGAATGACTCCTAATGATAGTCTTGTTTTATGGTATAATGAGTAGGTAAATACTATAGTAATGAATTACTAAAAATGTTTATTGGTTATTGCTTTGGCATGCAATTTATTAGGAGTTTTTTATCAAGGCTAATCTTATTCGTGTTATGGTCTCAATTGTTTTGGCTCAGCTGATTGTCCTTTATTTGGGACTTCAGATGGTTCTACCATTTACTAAGGTTCTAACTACGGTAGGTGTGGTTGCTTTTCTCGAGATTGTTTATCATGTGGTGATAGCTCGTAAGATTGGAGCAAACATTTCATTCAGAATGTTTTGGCAGACGTTTAAAAAGGTCCTTCGAAAAAATGCTGCCTTTTTAATTCTATTAGGGGTTGCACCGATTTTCTTCAAAAGTGAAGACTTCATGGCTTTCATCACCTGGCAGCTTTTCTTTGTCATCTTGGTGAGTGATGTCATCATGGCTTTAAATGACATGCCATTATCTCGATGACACCTAAAACCTAAACATTTTATTGGAGGAATGTAGATAATGTTTACCATTCAAAGAAATCATTTGTCGGACCCAGGTGTAGATTATGTCACTTTTGGTAAGGGAGACAAAACTCTCATTATCATTACGGGATTAAGTTTGCAACGTTTAAGTGATCTGTCCAATCTTGCCATTTACGCCTTGTTTTACCAATATGCTAAGGAGTACAAGGTCTATATTTTTGATCGAAAGGACCATATCGAAGAAGGAGTTGCTATTGAGGATATGGCAGATGATCTGTATCATTCTTTGGAAGCATTGCATATTGATAATGCTTCTGTCATAGGCTTATCACAGGGTGGAATGATTGCTCAGCTATTTGCTATCAAGTATCCTCAAAAGGTGAAAAAGCTAGTATTAGCGATGACACTCTCTCGTAATAATACCATCAGTAGAGAAACTGTCGGAGGGTGGATAGAGATGGCAGAAAATGGTGAGATGGACCATCTCAATAAGGATTCGATGAGTAAATCATTTTCGTCTCCTGTGTTAAAGAAATTATATGTGATTAACAGATTATTTTTGAAGTCTGTAAGTACAGAAAAACGCCATCGATTTGTTCGTTTAGCCAAGTCAATTCTAGCCTTTGATTGTTATCGTTTGCTTGATAAAATCACTTGTCCGACCCTTGTACTGGGAGCTAAAAAAGACCTGGTTCTGGGTGTGGATGGCGCTAGGGAGTTGGCAAATAGCATTCCAAATGCTTCTTATTATGAATTTGACAAATTGGGGCATGCAGCTTATGTTGAAAGCAGACGGTTCAATAAAGTTTTATTAGAATTTCTACAATGATTTTTTAGAAAACTAATTTTCAAAGAGTGTTTATAGCTTCATTGACATAAGATATGAAAGCGGTTATGGCAAAAGCTGTAGCCTTTTTATTTTCCAGTTCAGATATGTGCAGTCTAAAAAATTAAATGATAGAATGGCAGTAGATAGGAGGATATAGAGATGTTAAACTATGATTTGATTGTGATCGGTTTTGGTAAAGCCGGTAAGACTTTGGCTGCTAAGATGAATGCGGCTGGGAAAAAAGTTGCTGTCATCGAGCGCAGTAAATCTATGTATGGCGGTACTTGCATTAATATTGCTTGTATCCCAACCAAGACTATGATTGTAGCTGCCGAAAAGGGCTGGTCTTTTGACGATACCATGAAAGAACGTGGTGCGGTGACTGGTCGTCTTAATGCTAAAAATTATAAAATGTTGGCCGACAATGGCGTTGATGTCATTGATGCAGAGGCACATTTCGTGTCAAATAAGGTTATCGAAGTAGTGGCTGGTGATGACCGTCAAGAGCTTACAGCTGAGACTATTGTTATCAATACAGGTGCTGTGTCTAATGTCTTGCCTATTCCTGGATTGACAACAACTAAGCATGTCTATGATTCAACTGGTATTCAAACCCTTGAAGCCTTGCCAAAACGTTTAGGTATCCTAGGTGGTGGTAATATCGGCCTTGAATTTGCTGGCCTTTATAACCGTTTGGGTAGCCAAGTGACTGTCTTGGATGCAGTGACTAACTTCTTGCCACGTGTGGAGCCATCTATTGCTAAGTTGGCTAAGGAATACATGGAAGAGGACGGCATTGTCTTTGAGCAAGGTGTTAAAACATCTGAAGTTAAGAATGACGGTGATGAAGTTGTCGTTGTTACTGATAAAGGGGACTTCCGTTTTGATGCTCTCCTCTATGCGACAGGACGCAAGCCTAATATTGAACCTCTTCACTTGGAAAACACCGATATTGCCTTGACTGAGCGTGGTGGTATCCAGGTTAATAAGCATTTGGAAACAAGCGTTCCAGGTGTCTTTGCAGTGGGTGATGTCAATGGTGGTCTTCAATTCACTTATATTTCATTAGATGATTTCCGTATTGTCTTTAATTACTTGACAGGGGATGGTAGCTATAATCTTGAAACTCGTGGAGCTGTTCCAACCGCTATGTTCCTCAACCCACCTTTGGCACAAGTTGGTCTGACTGAAGACCAAGCCAGAGCAGCAGGTGGACCAGTTGCTGTCAAGGAACTTCCAGTTGCTGGCATGCCTCGTGGTCATGTTAATGGCGATTTGCGTGGTGCCTTCAAAGCTGTGGTAAACCCTGAAACTAAGGAAATCTTGGGTGTGACCCTCTTTGGTCAAGAATCTCATGAAATTATCAATCTAATTACCCTAGCTATGAACCATCACATTCCATACACAGATTTGGCTAAACAAATCTTTACTCACCCAACTATGGCTGAGAATCTAAACGATTTGTTTGCGATTTAAAATGAAAAGAGCCGATAGGCTCTTTTTTTATATAGAAGATTAATTTTTAAGACTTTCCTTAGGTGAGTAAGGTCGTCAGCGACCTTCTTCGAAGTTCCATGACTAATTTTTGAGCTTAAGGCTCAAAAATTCCGAGTTCCTGAAACTATTATTCTTCAGAAACTTTTCTCACAGCGGAAAGTCTTGTAAAAAGTAAATCACAAATCATAGGTTAATCTATTTGATAATTTCTATAGAAATATTTGGCCAGATTGTGTTCCAATTTTTCTTTTTCACTCTCTCGTTATAGACCGATTGTCGTTCTTTATCTGAAAAGTAATGTGGTGTGGGTGAGACTCTGAAGGTAGTCAAATCATCTGTTCCAAAAGGAATAAATACCTCTAGTTCCTGATTGTCATTTAGTCTTGCAGCAATGGCAGTACATTTTTCGGGAAATTTTGAAACAGCATCTGTAGAGCTGATATACTTTTCAGTATTAGGACTGTGAATGTTCATATAGTACTGATTTTTGATTTCCCAATTGTATTCAGGATATTTTCTCTTTATTTGATTTTCTATTTCAACAGTTTGTTCATATGATATATTGTTATCAAAGAAAATGACATCAATATCTGAGAAATAGATATTTGAAGATGTATTTCCGGTACTTAAGTAGTCCCAAATAAAATTACGTATAGTTCCAGCGCAAAGCCAACAGTCATTAAGTTTGAAAGAGTGTATAATCCTTAATAGTGCCATTAGTTCGGAGTTCTGTTTAATTAGTTTTTCGACATCAATCATTTTAAAATCTCATTGGTATTGTACTAGTTTAAGATAGAAATATCAAATTAGGACCATATCTCTGATGCAAAGCGACACTCTAGGTTAGATGTCGCTTTTTTTGCGCTTTGATGATAAGATAGAAGTGCTATAAGAAAATTCTTTAGATTGGTGCTCTTTGTATCTTTTGAATGCTTGATAGACCTTGAGTCCCACTAGAATCTGTATGAAAAATCTAGAAAGATACTCGTAGGTCAAGTGTCCTGTGAGTGTATGTAACTTATGACTAAGAAAGTAGGAGTGGGCAAGGCCCACAGTAAGATTATTTTGATGGGGGAGCACTCGGTCGTTTATGGTCATCCTGCCCTTGCTCTCCCTCTTAAGGATATTGAGGTTGTCTGTCAGATTCAGGCGGCTGATACTCCTTTGACGCTCAAGGCTCAGGATCCCTTGACGACAGCGATTTTTTCAGCGCTTAATTATCTGGAAATCAAGAATCAGCCTATCAGCTATGATATTTCGTCTAGCGTCCCTGAAAAGCGTGGCATGGGGTCATCTGCTGCAGTGGCCATTGCGGCTATTCGTGCGGTTTTTGATTATTTCGACCAGGAGCTTAGCCAGGAGACCTTGGAAATGCTGGTACATCAGGCAGAGACTATTGCCCATAGTAAACCTAGTGGCTTAGATGCTAAGACCTGTTTGAGTGACCAAGCCATCAGCTTTACGCGAAACATTGGTTTCAAGGAAATCGAGGTCAATTTAGGTGCCTATCTGGTCATTGCTGATACGGGCATCCATGGAAACACCCGTGAGGCTGTGGAGAAGGTTGAGGCTATCGGGCTAGATGCCTTATCAGACCTGAACCGACTGGGCGAATTAAGTCAGCAGGCAGAACTAGCCCTCAAAGCCAAGGATCAAAAGCTTCTTGGTCAGCTCATGTCTCAAGCCCATAATCATCTTAAATCTTTAGGTGTATCTTGTGACTTGTCGGACCTTCTAGTAGCAACTGCTCTGGATCACGGTGCACAGGGAGCAAAGATGTCAGGCGGAGGACTGGGTGGTTGCATTATTGCCCTAACAAGTACCAAAGATCAAGCCCAAACGATTGCTAAAAAACTTCAAGAAAAAGGAGCCGTAAACACGTGGATAGAAAGCCTGTAAGCGTCAAATCGTACGCAAATATTGCTATTGTCAAATACTGGGGTAAGGCAGATGCGGAGCGTATGATTCCTTCAACCAGCAGTATCTCACTGACTTTGGAGAATATGTATACGGAAACCAAGTTGTCTTTTCTGCCTGAGGATGCGACTGGTGATGTCATGTATATCGATGATGAGCTCCAAGGGGAAAAAGAAACAACCAAGGCCAGCAAGGTCTTAGATCTCTTCCGTACCAATCCAAACCAACATGTCAAGATTGAAACTTGTAACAACATGCCAACAGCTGCAGGTTTATCATCAAGTTCCTCAGGTCTTTCTGCCCTAGTTAAGGCGGCTAACGAACTCTTCCAAGTAGGAAAAACGCAGTCTGAATTAGCTCAAATTGCCAAGTTTGCCTCAGGCTCGTCATCACGGTCTTTCTTTGGTCCATTGTCAGCTTGGGACAAGGATAGTGGTGAGGTTTATCAAGTTGAAACAGACCTCAAATTGGCCATGATTATGCTGGTTTTGACAGATCAAAAGAAACCTGTATCAAGCCGTGATGGTATGAAATTGTGTACCGAAACATCGACCTCCTTCCCAGAGTGGATTAAACAGTCTGAGCAGGATTACAAGGATATGTTGGCCTATCTCAAAGCAAATGATTTCCAAGCGGTGGGTGAGCTCACTGAAGCCAATGCCCTTCGTATGCACCAAACCACAAGTACGGCTAACCCTCCATTTTCATATCTAACGGAAGCCTCTTATCAGGCTATGGACAAGGTTAAGGCTCTCCGAGCCTTTGGTGAGCAATGTTACTTCACTATGGATGCAGGACCAAATGTTAAGGTGCTTTGTCTTGAAGAAGACCTGGACCGTCTGGCAGACCACTTCCGTAAGGATTATCAGGTCATCGTTTCACGCACCAAGGAGTTGCCAGATGCTTAAGCAGTCGGTCAGTCGAGCCAGGGTAAAAACAGGTGGAAAACTCTACATTGCTGGAGAATATTCTGTCTTAACACCGGGACAGACAGCCCTAATTCAATTTATTCCTATTTTTATGTCAGCAGAGGTTAAGGAAGCACAAACTACCCAGTTGACCTCAGACATGTTTGACTACAGTGTGGGCCGTGAGCCAGACGTAAATTACGCCCTCATTCAAGAGACTTTAAATACTTTTGAGGCTTATTGTGGTGAGAAGTTGCCCGCTCTGGACCTTTCCATCACAGGAAAATTAGAACGAGATGGGGTTAAATTTGGTATAGGCTCATCTGGTTCAGTTGTGGTATTGACCCTTAAGGTCTTGGCAGTAGCACTTCAGAAAGACCTATCCAAAGACAGTCTCTTTAGGCTAGCTAGTTACACCCTCCTCAAGCAAGGGGACAATGGTTCTATGGGAGATTTAGCTTGTATCATATACGAGACTCTGGTTTCCTATCGCTCCTTTGACCGTGCAAAAATAGCTGAGCTTATAGATCAAATGACTCTATCCGAACTTTTGGAAATAGACTGGGGTTATCGTATCAGTCCTGTGGTGTCAGTCCTAAAAGCTCGCTTCTTGGTGGGATGGACCAAGCAAGCTGCTATCTCAAAAGACATGGTTAAAATGGCCAAATCTCGTATATCAAGCAAGTATCTAAGTGAAACAGAAATTGCCGTCCAAGATGCCATCAAGGCACTGGAAACAGGAAATAAGAATTTGTTTAAGAGCAGCCTTCAAACAGTTGGTGACCAGCTAGAATCATTGAGTCCAAATATTTATGTAGACAAGTTGAAAAAACTCAAAGAAGCTGAACAAGGGCTTGATGTTATCGCTAAATCCTCTGGAGCTGGAGGTGGTGACTGTGGTATCGCTTTTGCCTTTGACCAAGCTAGCCGAGATGCTCTAGTTGAGCGATGGCAACAGGCAGGTATAGAGCTTTTGTATGAAATTTAGGGTCAGTTTAGTAGATATAATCACGCAAGAAAGTAAAGAAATAACCTATGACAAATCGTAAAGACGATCACATCCGTTATGCCCTCAAGTACCAGTCGCCCTACAATAGTTTTGACGATATGGAACTTATCCACAAGTCCCTACCGACTTATGATTTAGATCAGATTGACTTGTCCACACATTTTGCGGGACAAGATTGGAAATTTCCTTTTTATATCAATGCCATGACAGGTGGTTCCGCTAAAGGTGGCGCTGTCAATCGAAAACTAGCTGAGGTGGCCAGTCGAACAGGTATTCTCATGGTGACGGGTTCCTACAGTGCTGCTTTAAAAGGAGAGGCACCAGAATCCTTTGACTATCGTCAAGAGTTTCCAGACTTAGACCTTGCGACCAATATTGGTGTTGATAAGCCTGTGGACCTGGGGATTAAGACGGTAGAAGCTATGAATCCAGTCTTTTTACAGCTCCATGTTAATCTTATGCAGGAGCTTCTCATGCCGGAGGGAGAGCGTATTTTCCACACTTGGAAGGAAAATGTGGCGACTTATGCACAGAAAATAGAGGTTCCTCTAGTGCTTAAGGAGGTCGGCTTTGGTATGGATGTGGAAACCATTCGTTACGCCATGTCTCAGGACATCAAAACTGTGGATATCTCAGGTCGTGGTGGAACTAGCTTTGCTTATATTGAAAATAGTCGAGGCGGTAACCGTGATTACCTCAATGACTGGGGACAAAGCACTGTTCAGACCCTCTTGCAAGCCCAAGACCTTCGTGATAATGTGGAAATCCTAGCCTCTGGCGGAGTGCGCAATCCACTTGATATGGTTAAATGTCTGGTCTTAGGAGCAAAAGGCGTAGGTCTATCGCGAACAGTCCTTGAATTGGTGGAACGTTATTCTGTGGATAAAGTTGTGGCTATTATCAATGGCTGGAAGGATGACCTTCGTCTCATCATGTGTGCCCTTGATTGTTGCACTATTGATGAGCTCAAATCTGTAGATTACATCTTACATGGCAAGTTACAAGGGACTTATGTCAAACAAGAGAAGTCATAAAGGTGATATCATTTTAACCCTGGTAAAGGATAAGTAACTCTAATCTTGTTTAGACTTGATTTAAACGAGCATTTAACGAGACTTTCCGCTGTGAGAAAAGTTCTTGAAACACTAGTGTTTCAAGAACTCGGAATTTTTGAGAGTAAAACAGTTTGGGGAACTGTTTTAGCCTGAGCCTAGAAATTAAAAAGTGAAGGGGCTCAAAAATTAGTCATGGAACTTCGAAGAAGGTCGCTGACGACCGTACTCACCTAAGGAAAGTCTTAAAAATTTTTCTTCTACATAAAAAAAGAGCCTCTCGGCTCTTTTTATCTTATATCGCAAACAAATCGTTTAGGTTCTCAGCCATAGTTGGATGAGTGAAGATTTGCTTAGCCAAATCTGTGTACGGAATATGATGGTTCATAGCAAGGGTAATTAGATTGATAATTTCATGAGATTCTTGACCAAAGAGGGTCACTCCCAAAATTTCCTTAGTTTCAGGATTTACCACAGCTTTGAAGGCTCCACGCAAATCACCGTTCACATGACCACGAGGCATACCTGCCACTGGCATTTCTTTAACTGCTACTGGCAAGCCTTGTTCCTTGGCTTGGTCTTCAGTAAGGCCAACCTGAGCTAAAGGTGGGTTGAGGAACATAGCGGTTGGAACAGCTCCACGTGTTTCAAGATTATAGCTGCCATCACCAGTTAGGTAATTAAAGACAATACGGAAATCGTCTAGTGAGATGTAGGTAAATTGAAGACCACCATTAACATCACCCACTGCAAAGACACCAGGAACACTTGTTTCCAAATGTT
>ERZ773269.2572-NODE-2572-length-13598-cov-3.388171_pt1 | contig 13598 bp, 6 predicted proteins | sample MGYA00511958_ERZ773269 | MGnify/ENA primary metagenome ERZ773269 (study PRJEB29015, sample SAMEA2737761) | human gut metagenome | biome: human gut; feature: human-associated habitat; material: faeces | place: China | collected 2012 ... | reverse complement strand
GCCCCCAGTCTGGTGGCGAGAATGGGGCCCATAATGAATCCTCTTGATTCTATACCCACTACTTTGGTGATGCCTTTGTCTTTATACATCTCGTATAGTGTGTCCGAGAGTTCCTGCAAGGCGGTAGGCTCCTTGAACAAGGTAGTTACATCGTAGAATAGAATTCCCGGAATGGGGAAGTCGGGTATTTCCCGGATGCTTTTGGTAAGAGTTTCTTTGCTCATAATCAGTTTATTTAATACGTTTATTGAATTCTTTGTTTCACGTGGAACTTTGCGCTCTATCGTCCGCAAAGTACCAGTAGCACGTTGATGTCGCTTGGAGATACTCCCGGAATCCGACTCGCTTGGGCTATTGTTTCCGGATCTATCTTCATCAGCTTCTGTCTAGCTTCGGTAGAAAGGGATTGAATGGAATTATAGTCAAACTTACCTTTTATCTTGATGCTTTCCAATCTTGCCAATTTATCCGCAATAATCCGTTCGCGTCCGATGTATCCCTCGTACTTGATGAGTATTTCTGCAGCTTCTACAATTTCTTCCTTTCTATCGGATATTTTATCCAGTTCTCGTTTAAAGGCACTGACGTGTTCGGCAATGTTCTCAATCGTTATCTGCGGACGGTTTATCAAATCTATCAATTTGCATCCTTGGCGCAGTGGAGTTGTGCCGAGCTGCTCCAATACCGGATTGATTAATGCCGGTTTCATCGAGTAATTCCGCGCGAAGTCTATAATCCGGTTCACGGCTTCACGTTTTTCTGTCAGCAGCTTGTACCGCTCTTCCTTGGCGAGTCCCAGCTTCCAGGCTTTTTCCGTGAGTCGCATGTCCGCATCATCCATACGGAGCAGGATGCGATATTCGGCACGGGAAGTAAACATACGGTAAGGCTCATCCACACCTTTTGTTACCAAGTCATCGATTAAAACGCCGATATATGCTTCATCCCTTGCAAGGGTGAACGGTTCTCCACCGTGGCAATTGATGTGGGCGTTGATACCTGCCATGATTCCTTGTCCAGCTGCTTCCTCGTAACCGGTTGTTCCGTTTACTTGTCCGGCAAAGAACAGATTCTTTATATTCTTCGTTTCCAGCGTATGTTTCAGTTGGGTGGGGTCAAAGAAGTCGTATTCGATGGCATAGCCCGGGCGGTAGATGACGAGGTCTCTGAACGCCGGTATCTTTTTCAATGCTGCAATCTGGATGTTCATGGGCAATGAAGAAGAGAATCCATTCAAGTAGAGCTCTTGGGTTGTTTCCCCTTCGGGCTCCAGGAAAAGCTGGTGCTGCGGTTTGTCGGGGAAAGTCACAATCTTGGTTTCTATACTGGGGCAATAACGTGGGCCGATACTTTGGATTTGTCCGTTGAAAAGGGGAGAATCCGGCAGACCTTCCTGCAGGATGCGGTGTGCTTCTTCGTTGGTGAAGCAGGTCCAGCAAGGGAGCTGTTTCAAATGGCGTACATGAGTGTCCATGAACGAGAACTTGTGGAAGTCACATTCTCCGTCTTGGATTTCCATATCCTCATAATGCACGCTGCGTCCATCTATGCGTACGGGGGTTCCCGTCTTCATGCGTCCAAAGGTGATGCCATGCTTTGCGATGGATTCGGTTAATTGGTAGGATGCAGGTTCTGCCATACGTCCGCCTGGAAGCATGGTACGTCCCACGTGCATCAGTCCGTTGAGGAAAGTTCCTGCGGTGAGTACTACACATTTGGCATGGAACGTTACTCCCCATAGTGTTACTACTCCCGTAATTTCACCGTTTTCAACGAGGATTTCCTGCACGGTATCCTGCCAGATATGCAGGTTGGGGATATTTTCCAGAATTTCTCTCCATGCCCAGATAAATTTGTTGCGGTCGCACTGTGCGCGCGGGCTCCACATAGCGGGACCTTTGGAACGGTTCAGTATACGGAACTGTATGGCTGTCTGGTCTGTCACCAATCCCATATATCCTCCCAAGGCGTCTATTTCGCGTACTATCTGTCCTTTGGCGATGCCTCCCACTGCCGGGTTACAACTCATCTGTCCGATTTTGTTCATATCCATTGTGATAAGACAAGTCTTCGAACCCAGGTTTGCAGCAGCGGCAGCGGCTTCGCATCCTGCGTGTCCGGCGCCGATTACAATAACGTCATACTTAAACTCCATTCGTTCAGTGTATTTTAAAACTGTGCAAAGTTACGAAAAAAGTTGTATGCCGGGACGTGTCATATCTTAAAATCCGGATATATCTTCTTTGGCATTGCTTATATTTCCGTATCCAGCATCATACTTATTGCTTGGAATGCTTAGGCTATAGACATATTGCTTGTATTTGGCTTAAAATACAATCAAAATGAAGCTTTTTGAATACTATTGCTTTTCTTTTTGAAAAAGATACATACCTTTGCAGCGTTTGGATATTAAAAAGTGTTTTGATTGACTAATTTTAAGGAAGAGAAGCATGAGAAAGAAATTCTTCTTGTTAATCATTGTCTGCCTGGTTATGGGGGCAGGAGTGATGGCTCAGACGTCTACGGTCTCGGGAACAGTATTTGCCGAGGACAACAATGAGCCGATTATTGGGGCATCGGTATTGGTGAAAGGTACAACACTGGGGGCAGTGACCGATATCGAAGGTAACTTTACAATCTTGAATGTGCCGAGTACGGCAAAGACAGTGATTGTCTCTTTTGTAGGTATGCAGAAAGTGGAAGCTACCATAAAGCCTGCTATGAAGGTGGTGTTGAAATCGGATTCGGAATTGCTGGATGAAGTGATGGTAGTGGCTTACGGCACGGCCAAAAAGAGCAGCTATGCAGGTTCGGCTTCTTTAGTGAAAGCGGATGCGCTGAAAGACATTCCGACGACCAGCTTTGAAAACGCGTTGAACGGTAAAGTGGCGGGCTTGCAACTGACGAATAATTCCGGCCAGGCGGGTTCCGCACCGGCCATCCGCATCCGTGGCATAGGTTCTATGAATGCCGGGAATGAACCGTTGTATGTAGTGGACGGTGTTCCGGTCTCTTCGGGCAATACGGGGCAGATGAGCGGTGAGCTCTATTCTACCAACAACATCATGAATACGTTGAACCCGGAAGACATCGAATCTATTTCTGTATTGAAAGATGCGGCGGCCAGCTCGCTTTATGGGTCGCGTGCGGCAAACGGCGTCATTCTGATTACTACCAAAAAAGGACAGATTGGCAAGCCGGTGGTGACGCTGAAAGCCGAAGTGGGCTTCACGCCCTGCTGGGCAACGGACAACTATGAAACGGCCAGCGTACAGGAGAATGTGAATATGCTCTACACCGTATTTCACGATGCCCGTACAAGCGGTAAGGGCGAAACGGACGAAAAGGCGGCAGCCTATGCCATAGGCCAGTTGAACAGCCGTTTCAACAAACATGGCTACCAATTTACCACAAATGGTACGGGAGCTTACGAGAACGTCAATATCCTTGAGTACGACAACTCCGGGCGTGGAGGCAAATACTACGATTGGGACAAGGCATATTTCCGTACCGCCATTTATCAGACCTACGATATGTCCGTCAGTGGTGCTACGCAGAATACCAACTATTACACTTCCCTTTCCTATACCCAGGACGAAGGACGTTTGAAGATGAACAGCTTCGACCGTGTTTCCGGTCGCCTGAACCTCACCCAGAAGGTGAGGAAATTCCTTGAACTGACCACCAATGCCAGCCTGGCGCGTACCAAGAAAAGCGGTTATAATGATACACGCAACACGGGCAGCAATTACTTCATGCAGACCCGTAACTTGCTGTGGGGACTCTACTGGCCCACTGATTACAAGACCGGCGAGCTCTGGACCGAACGTTACGGTAGCTACGCCTACAATGGGCTTTATTATGACAAAGAGTGGGAGAACGGTTCTACCAGTACCAAAATCATGGCTGCGGAGACGCTCACCCTGCATCTGATGCCGGGCCTGGACCTTCGTTCTATCTACTCTTACGACAATACTACTGTAAAAGACCATATCTATTACAGTGCCAATCACTATAAAGGCTCGGCAGACAATGGGAATGTCAACGAATACCGTACTACATACGAGAAGATGGTTACCTCCACTACCGCCAATTATACCGGCACCTTCGACAAACACACAGTTGGCACCATGGTGGGTTTCGAAGCGGAGAAGAACAAGACAGACTATGTGCGTGCCACAGGAAGCAATCTTGCGGTCAGCACCATTCATACAGTTTCTACTGCCGGAACGCAGACTTCTGCCGGATATTCCTGGGGAAACTCGATGGTGTCCGTGCTCTCCAAGTTGGATTATAATTACGATGAACGCTACTTCATTTCCGGTTCTTACCGCCGCGACGGTTCTTCCCGGCTCAGCAAGCAGGAACGTTGGGGAAACTTCTGGTCAGTGGCAGGAGCGTGGAACATCATGCGCGAGGGTTTTATGAGCAAATATTCTTTCCTGAGCAACCTGCGTATACGTGCCTCTTATGGTATTAACGGTACGCTGCCTTCGGACAATTACGGCTATATGAGCTTGATGAGCTATACCAGTAAGTACATGGGTAACCCGGGCGGTACAATCACTACCGTCACCAATGACAAGCTGTCTTGGGAGACGAGCTACAACACGAATGTGGGTATCGACTTCGGCTTCTTCGGCCAGCGTCTGCGCGGTACGGTGGAATACTTCAACCGTGATTCGAAGAACCTGCTCCAGGATGTTCCCATTTCGATGGTTACGGGATTTTCCTCTACGTTGCGGAACGTAGGATGCATCAACAACCATGGGGTAGAGGTGGAGTTGAGTGGTGACATCATTGATAGTAAAGGATGGTTATGGAGTGCCGGTGTCAACGCAACCTTTCTCCGTTCTGAGGTGAAAGAGTTGTATGGCGGTGCGGACATTATCTGGTACGACCCCACCAGTAGCGACAGCCGTGCGCAATATGTATACCGGGAAGGTCAGTCCACGCTGGCTTTCTATGGATACGAATGGGCAGGTGCGGACAAGACCAACGGCAAGAACGTCTACTATGTAAATGACCCCAAGAATGGCAAGGCCGGAGATTTTGAGTATAACGGACGCGGAGCTACTTATGACTATAACAATGCCAACTACACCATCATCGGCAATGCCGTTCCCAAAGTGTATGGGGGCATCAATACCTCGGTCTCCTACAAAGGCATAGCCCTTTCGTTGGGCTTTACCTATAAGATAGGAGGAGACTTGTATGATGGAGCCTACATGGATGTGGCCGACGACGGTTATTATTGGGAGCGTATCCGTGCTAAAAGCTACTACAACAACCTTTGGACGCCAGACCATACGAACGGTACAGAGCCCCGTATCGAAGGTGTAGACCTCGATGACCCACAACAATACAGCAGCCGCCACTTGTTCAATGCCAGTTATCTGCGCTTGAAGAATCTCTCATTGGCCTATACGCTGCCCAAAGCCATGACCCGCAAGGCTTTCATCGAGAATGCCCGCCTTTTCTTCACTGCCAGCAACCTTTGGACAATAGCCAAATACAAGGAGGCAGACCCCGAAGTGAGCGAATACGGCACACGTGGTTGGGAAACCCCTATCGGAAAAACATTTGTCGTTGGCGTTGAATTGAAATTTTAATGAACTGGAGGAACTAACAATGAAAAAGATATATCATTTATTGGCACTTGTGATACTTGGTGCCTTTACATTCACTTCGTGTGACGATTTTCTGGATATGCAGCCCACCAACTCCGGAAATGCAGAAGGTGCTGTCGGTACGGTAGCCGATGCTCAGGTGGTTATCAACGGTGTGATGAGTGCGATGACCTCATCGTCCTATTACGGCAGAAACCTTTTTATGTACGGTGATGCCAAGGGCGGTGACCTCACGATTTTTGCTGCCGGACGCGGACTGGATGCATTCTATACGTTCAACCACACTTCCAACAGCAATACTTATTCCGGTTTCTGGAGCCGTGGATATTACTGCATTCTGCAGGTCAACACCTTGTTGAGCAACATTGAGAAGCTGGAAGAATCGGGCAGTATGGAAGATTTTTCCGAAGCCAAAGGGCAGGCGTTGACTCTGAGGGCGCTGTTCTATTTCGATTTGGTCCGTCTCTACGGGCTTCCTTACAATTACAACAAGACCTCTTATGGAGTTCCCAATGTAACCGAGCCGCTTACGGTGAACGCCCAGCCCACCCGTGCTACTGTGGAGGAGAACTATCGCCAGATTCTGCAGGACTTGTCGGACGGGGCGGCCCTGCTTGCCAAGAAGAAGACAAAGCAGAGCGGATATGCGGACTATTACACCAACATAGCCCTGCAAGCGCGTGTGAAACTCTATATGGAAGATTATGACGGTGCTTTGAACGCTGCCCGGGAGATTATAGAAAGCGGTGTGTACAAACTGTATGAGCCTGCCGATTGGACGGCTTCCTGGAGCAAGCAGTTTGGTTCCGAGTCCATCTTTGAGCTGGGCATCACCACTGAGGAATCAGACCTGGGAACTTCTTCTTTGGGCTTTTACCTGATGCGCTACGGACAGTTGAAGAATGCCATGGGCTGGTATCTTGCCAGCGATTATTTCTTGAACCGTCTGGGTGAAGACGAGACGGATGTGCGTTGGGGAATCATGGACAACGATGAATACTGGGTGGACAATGAGATTGAACGCAAGGGAGCCTGCTACAAGTATATGGGCAGTACCACTCTGGCAGGTGACGGCAAGGCAACCAATACAGCCGTCAATATCAAGATAATCCGTCTTTCCGAGATATATCTGATTGCCGCCGAAGCAGCCTTGCACTCCACGAAGCAGGAAGCAGGCGCAGATGCCGCCGCCGGTTACCTGAATGAAATCCGCAGGCGTTCTCCCGGACTGGCACCGGCCACTGCCGCTACCATTACCGATGATATGATTCTGGACGAGCGCAGCAAGGAGCTTTTTGGTGAAGGACAACGCTTCTTCGACATGATGCGTATGGGCAGAACCATCGAATTCAACGACGATTTTCAAGATATTCCGGTGAGTCACCGTGGAAAAACAATCGACCGTACTTTCGAGAAGATTGTGCTTCCTATTTCGCAGGATGAGATAAATGCCAATCCGGCATTGGAGAACCAGCAGAATCCGGGATATTAGTCGTTCCCTGCTGTCTATTGTTTGCTACTCCTTGTATATCAGGGAGGTATTTTGCCAACAAGTTGTCACTGCCTTGGCAAACTTTTGCCACGCCTATGGCAAAGTTTTGCCAACGCGGTGGCAAAGTCTTGCCAATGGGAAGGCAAAACCTTGTCATAGGCGTGGCAAGAAAAGCGGAAAAAGGTGCCTTTGATGAATTTCTTTGATAAAATGAGACGGTAATACCTTGATATTCCACAAAAATACTATTTATTGGTTCGAAATTTCTATTCTTTTTTTCTGAATCGGCTTATCTTTGCTTTCGTAGAAACCAATAAAAAGTTATAATACTATGAGAAGATTTTTCCTCATATCGTCATTCTTGACGTTGTTTGCAATCGGAAGTTCGGCGCAATGGAAGCCGGCAGGTGATAAAATCAAAACGGACTGGGCATCCCAGATCAATCCCGCGAATGTGTTGCCCGAATATCCTCGTCCCATCATGGAACGGAGTGACTGGAAGAACTTGAACGGACTGTGGAATTATGCCGTTATAAATAAAGGTGAGCATCTTCCGGCAGAGTTCGAAGGGCAGATACTTGTTCCCTTTGCCATCGAATCCTCCTTGTCCGGAGTTGGAAAAAGAATCAATGAAAACCAGGAACTGGTCTACCAGCGCAGTTTTGAAATTCCTTCTGCCTGGAAGGGAAAACAAGTGCTGTTGCATTTTGGTGCTGTCGACTGGAAAACGGATGTATGGGTGAATGATGTGAAAGTAGGCAGCCATACGGGTGGATTTACTCCGTTCTCCTTCGATATTACTGCCGCCCTTTCTGGCAAAGGCAATAATCAGTTGGTCGTAAAAGTTTGGGACCCAACGGATAAAGGACCTCAACCCCGTGGAAAGCAGGTCAGCAATCCGGAAGGTATCTGGTACACTCCCGTAAGCGGTATCTGGCAGACGGTATGGATGGAGCCGGTTGCCGGAAAACATATCAAGAACCTCCGTATCACTCCCGATATTGACCGTAATCTGTTGACAGTGAAGGCTGAATTGAATAGTGCATGTCCTTCCGACTTTGTGGAAGTGAATGTGTATGACGGCAATCAACTGGTAGCCACCGGCAAAAGTATCAATGCAGAGCCGGTGGAGGTGTCCATGCCCCGGAATGCCAAGTTGTGGAGTCCGGATTCCCCCTTCCTCTATACGCTGAAAGTGACTCTGAAAAGCGGAGGCAAGGTAGTGGATAAGGTGGACAGCTATGCTGCCATGCGTAAGTACTCCACCCGTCGTGACGCGGATGGCATCGTACGCCTGGAACTAAATAACGAGGCTTTGTTCCAGTTTGGACCGCTGGACCAGGGTTGGTGGCCCGACGGACTGTATACAGCTCCCACAGACGAGGCTTTGCTGTATGATGTACAGAAGACGAAAGATTTCGGTTTCAATATGATTCGCAAGCATATCAAGGTGGAACCGGCACGTTGGTACACACATTGTGACCGTTTGGGTATCATCGTATGGCAGGATATGCCGAGCGGTGACCGTAATCCGGAATGGCAGAACCGCCGCTATTTCGACGGAACAGAACTGAAACGCTCCGCCGAATCCGAAGCCTATTATCACAAGGAATGGAAGGAAATAATGGATTGTCTCTACTCTTATCCGTGTATCGGTACATGGGTACCGTTCAACGAAGCCTGGGGGCAGTTCAAGACGGTAGAGATAGCCGAATGGACGAAACAGTATGACCCGACCCGCCTGGTGAATCCGGCAAGTGGCGGTAACCATTATACTTGCGGTGACATGCTCGACCTCCACAACTATCCCCAACCGGAAATGTATCTGTATGATGCACAGCGTGCCACGGTTTTGGGTGAGTATGGCGGCATCGGCCTTGTCTTGAAAGACCATATCTGGGAACCGAACCGCAATTGGGGATATGTTCAGTTCAACTCTTCCAAAGAAGTGACTGATGAGTACGTGAAATATGCCGATATGCTGTATCAGATGATAAAAAGAGGTTTCTCGGCAGCCGTCTATACACAGACCACGGATGTGGAGGTGGAAGTGAACGGTCTGATGACTTACGACCGCAAGGTGATAAAGCTGGATGAGAAACGCGTGAAAGAGATAAATACACGTATCTGCAATTCACTTAAGAAATAGGGGCATTTACAATTTACCATTTACAAAGTACAATTTGGCTGCGCTGTCATCTGCATAGTTAAATTGTACTTTGTAAATGGTAAATTGTACATTAAAAGTGTTGTTATGAGACAGTTGATTATAAAGCTTTTACTTGGCCTGTGCATGGGAGCGGCGTTGCCGGTCTGTGCGCAGGATGCTGTTCATTACTATTTCAGAACGATGGATATCCGGAACGGTCTTTCGCAGAACACCGTGTATCAGATTTTGCAGGATAGGAAAGGCTTTATGTGGTTCGGAACCAAGGACGGTCTGAACCGGTATGACGGATTGTCTTTCCGTATTTACAAGAAAGAGAACTCCGGTTTAGGCAAGAATTTCATAACCGCGCTCTACGAGGACCGCCGGGGCAATATCTGGATTGGTACCGATGGGGGAGTCTTTATTTACGACCCGGTACTGGATTCCTTTACCGCTTTCGATGAGGCCAGTGATAACGGCAGTATCATCAGGGATTTCGTCACCATGATTGGAAGTGACGAGGACGATAATATCTGGATATCGGTAGAAAACCAGGGGTTGTTCTGCTATAAACCGGATGAAGGGAGGTTGCTGAACCATCTGCACGATTCGGGACTGCCCAATGTAACCCGCTTTTGGCTGAATGGGAATACGTGTTGGCTGGCCTTGTATGCGGATAATCTTTACTATGCGAAAGCTGACTTTGAAACTCCTCTGCAGCCTTTCAAGGATGCGGAAGGAAATGAAATTTTCAAAAATGATATTATTAACTGGCAGGTCAACGGACCCCATAACTGCGTGTATATCGCTTCGCTGAACGGTTTGACAGAGATAAATCAGACTACAGGCAAGACGCGGAAGCTGCTGAACACCTATGTGAGGGCTTTGCAGTTCAAATCTGACAACGAGCTGTGGGTGGGCGCAGAGTCCGGCTTGTATATTTACAATCTGACGAATGACAAGATTACCCATTTGACCGTTCCCGACCAGGATGATTCGTATGCATTGTCGGACAATGCCATTTATTCGCTCTGCTGCGACAAGGAGAACGGCATGTGGATAGGGTCTTATTTCGGTGGAGTGAACTATTGCCCTTATCAGTGGACTTATTTCGAGAAGTTCTATCCGAGAGACAATCTCAGGCATTTCGGCCGTCGTGTACGGGAAATCTGTGAAAGTAATGATGGCACCTTGTGGATAGGTACCGAAGACAAAGGCTTGTTCAATTACAATCCGGAAAACGGAAAGATAGAGCCTTTTGAGCATCCGGCCATTTATCAGAATGTCCACGGCCTTTGCCTGGACGGGGATGATTTGTGGGTAGGTACGTTCTCCGGTGGTCTGAATCGGGTGAATCTTCGGACCAGACAGGTGAAACATTATGCCAAGGGTGAGAGTGAGAATTCCATGGTCGCCAATGACGCCTTTACCATTTGCAGGACCACTACGGGAGACGTGTGGATAGGCACCACGTCCGGTCTGTTGAAGTACAATCGCTCTACAGATGACTTTACCCGGATTCCTCAGCTGAAGAATATGTTTACTTATAACATTCTGGAGGACTTCAACGGAAATCTGTGGTTTGCTACTTTCTCCAATGGAGTGTTCTGCTACAATGTAAGAAGCCAGCAGTGGAGGAATTATCTGTCTAATGAGAATGATTCGACCTCTCTTCCCTACAATAAGGTAATCAGTATCTACGAAGACAGCAGGAAGCGTCTGTGGTTCATGACGCTGGGTGAGGGCTTTTGCCGCTACAATCCGGAAACGGACAATTTTACCCGTTATGACATGTCGAAAGGATTTCCGAGCAATACCATCTACAAGATGGTCGAGGACAAGCGGGGAAACTTATGGATTACTTCCAATTATGGTCTGGTCTGCTTCAATCCCGATACGGAGAGCAAACATGTCTATACCACGGCAAACGGGCTGCTGAGCAACCAATTTAATTTCCAGTCCGGTTACATTGACAAGAAGGGACGCATCTATTTGGGAAGTATCAACGGATTCATAGCCTTTGACCCGGAAACTTTTGTGGAGAACACTTTTCTCCCTCCCGTAGTGATTACAGATTTTTATCTGTTCAACAAACGGCTTTCGGTGGATAGTCCGGATTCTCCTTTGGAGAAGAGCATCACCTATGCGGATGAGATAGAGCTGGATGCCGACCAGAATTCTTTCTCTTTTCAGGTTGCAGCCTTGAGTTACCAGGCACCCGAAATGAATGGTCTTGAATGTAAGCTGGAAGGCTTTGACCGTGACTGGTATACGGTAGGACGGAATTCCATCATCAACTATTCAAACCTTCCTTATGGAAGCTACACATTGCGTATAAAAGGTTCCAACAGCGATGGCAAGTGGAACGCGACGGAACGTGTGCTCGACATCCATATTCATCCTCCTTTCTATCTCTCCACTTGGGCGTATGCTGTTTATACGGTATTGGCGTTATGTTCACTGGCTGCTGTAATTATCTATTTCAGAAAACGGACCCGGCAGAAGCATCAGCAGGCTATGGACAAGTTTGAGCGGGAAAAGGAACGGGAGTTGTATACTGCGAAGATAGACTTCTTCACGAATGTGGCGCATGAGATACGTACACCGCTTACATTGATAAAGAGTCCGCTCGAGAATGTATTGGCTTCCCGTTCTGTTTCGGATGACATCAGGGATGATTTGGAGACCATGGAACTGGTGTATATCCTTGTAGTGCTTCTGGCGTGCCTTTCAATGCAGCTTGCCTTGCATCAAAAGGTGACCCTATAACAGACCTCAATGAAGACCTCGCTGCCGAGCAGAAAGCCAGAACAACTTACGAATATCTTATGAAAATGACAGATGACCCTGATGTATTAGAGCCATTAAAATTCCTTAGAGAACGCGAAATTGTTCATTATCAAAGATTTGGTGAGGCTCTTAGAATTGTTCAAGATAAATTAAATAGCAACGACTTTTTCTATATGCGTCCTAATAGGTCAAAAGATTGCAATAAACCTAGTGGCAGACCAATAGATATGGATAAAAATATGAAAGATTGTACACCAATGAAAGATAATAGAAAAGACAATATGCCAATGAATGATTCAAAAAAAGATTCTATGAAAGATTGTATGCCAAAGTGTAGATAAACACAAAAAAGGAGAGAACCTCATAGGCTCTCTCCTAAAACTTGAATTAAGCTGTAACTTCTGGTGTTACAGGAATATTCTTTTGTTTTCTCTTTTTATCGAAAATAGTGTAGCCAACAAGTGCAACAACAGAAACACAAGAAATAACAAGACCCGGTACAAGACCTCTAGTCTTAAACTTAAATTCTACTGTATGTTCGCCCTTTGTAATGTCAACACCAATAACACCTCTGTTACCAATATCAACCTTATCAACAGCCTTACCGTCTACAAACACATGCCAACCATCTACATAAGGAATTGAAGTAAACATTACGCCATCTTCAACTGCGTTAATAGTACCTGTAATATCTGTATCCTTAAAGTCTGTAATGTTGAATGTATGCTGATTAAGTTTATCATAAGCCTGCTGGAATACAGAATCATTATAGCTTGCAGCATAAATCTTAACAGTACCGTCTTTTCTGTAAGTCTTTTCGAATTCACCCTTGTTTGTAAGAGCAAATGAAACAGTAATCTTTTCGCCCTTTGAAACATGACCTACATCAAATAAACTCTTACCTGGACTAAGTTCTCTATCTTCATTAGCTGTGTTTGTAACATACTTAACTCTTTTAGCATTTCCGGCATCTACATATACGAATAAATACTGGTCCTTATCAGAAACTATTTCAGCAGTTACTGTAGGTTCTAATGAAAGATTTGCTGGTTCTGTAAGTGTATACTTAAATGTATTGTTGCCTTCTTCATCTCTTGTGTTCATAAATGTCTTATTAAGGCTTGTAATAGGAACATCTGTAAACATTTCGCCACTAACACCAGCAGCATCGTTTATAAACTGATTTTGAACAGCGAAAGGAGTTGAATCCTTAGTTTCCCAATTCTTAATCTTTGAATCAGTCATAAATCCTAAAGGAAGAACTCTATCATTCTGATATACCCAAACATTATCAATCTGGTCAATCTTATGATAACGCTCATTCTTAATTTCGCCATTACCACTATCATCAGCCTTGTTCATAACATACTTAACATCGAAGAGTGCATCAACTAAAGCAGTTGGGTCATAGTATCTGTATGAGTTACCTGTAGCGGCAATACCTAATGAACCAATAAAGTCTGAAATACCACCTGGAGCAAGAGATGAGAACTGTGAAAATCCTCTATAGTGATACAATGCTGCATCATTTATAGTT
>ERZ773269.2565-NODE-2565-length-13630-cov-15.851123_pt1 | contig 13630 bp, 15 predicted proteins | sample MGYA00511958_ERZ773269 | MGnify/ENA primary metagenome ERZ773269 (study PRJEB29015, sample SAMEA2737761) | human gut metagenome | biome: human gut; feature: human-associated habitat; material: faeces | place: China | collected 2012 ... | reverse complement strand
GCCGCCACCCGGCACAAAATCGGCTCCGTGCCCGCTGTCCTTGCCCGGCGGCGCTACGCTTGCGCGGGCCTACGAAGGGCGCGAATAGAGCACCAAATCGCGGGCCGGGTAAGGTGTAGCTGTCACCCGGCAAAAATACGGCACAAGAGAGGCACAAATACTGCCTAACAGCGTAGCCGGGATAAGGCGTCACGCATCGCTATCCGGGATTCTCCCTGCTGGCGCTATGATCAGCTGCTTCCGTGTTAAGTTTCAGGTGTCGCAGGAATGACTAAAGAATCTCCCCCTAAGCATCAGCAGCAGGCTGTCGCTTAGGCCCCGGAGATCACTCCCTTAAGGTTGCAAGCGCGGTAGAACTCGATCAACGAGGTTAAAAGGGGCTTTAGCGCGGAACGCGAGTTAAGGCTAATCAGGGCAGGGGAACCGGCAGAATTTATAATCCAACAACCGGCTACACCGGGCCTTCGGCACCATTTGGCTGGAACAGCCACATGGACATCATCTGGCGCTGTCATGCCGCTGACGCGGTATCCAGAAGCTACTTGATATTGTAAGGGTACGAATGCTATTGCAGAATTTCACGTCTGCTGTGTGCCAGGAGCGGACATTGTCGCCTCACTCAAATTTGATGGGGATGCTTTAGAACTTTTATGGTAGATGTAAATAGCTCGCAGAATAAAACGTACAAGGAAAAGCTATGAAGATCAGACTAGCTGTGCCTGTAGAGGCAGAAGAATGCTGGAACATTCGAAATCAGGCTATACGTTACGGATGTAAGAATAGTTATGATGATGCGGTTATTGCAGCCTGGACACCGGAAAAAATGCCTGAAAGCTACAGGAATGTCATTGTAGCGAATCCTTTTTTCGTTATTGCTGCTGATGGCAGACTATTAGCTACAGGCTATCTTGATCTATCTACAGGAAGTATTGAGGCTGTATTTACGTTACCTCGTTATACAGGTAAAGGGTTAGGTAGTCAGATTATTGAAGCCATCAAAGGTGAAGCTCGTGAACGTGGATTTGAGCAATTGACTTTGTCCTCAACACCTAATGCCCAGACTTTTTATGAGAAGCATGGTTTCAAACTTATGCAGGAAAGCATGTATCCCTCTGCCTTGGCGCAGGCTGAACTGCGCTGCATGGAAATGTCTATAAATCTCCTGGGATAGTAGTTCGCTGTCTAATCGCAATGATCACTATACCCAGTAACCACTGCAGATAGATCTTAAAAGCTTCAAAATTAACGTCCGCTCTTTGCACCGTCCGGACCTTGCTTAGCATGAATTTCTTCCGTGCCCAAGTGCGGAAGTAGTTAACAACATTCTGTGTGGTGCAACGGGGAGCGCGTCAAAGTAGTCAAGCTGGCAATCAGGTAGAGCTTGAGATTACGCTAGGGACTAAAATCAGTCCTGCAATCGCAACACTAAATTAGCGTCAAGAAACGCTTTAGATTGCCGACATATACATTTAACGTTATCCCTGAAAATAAACAAAATGGATTGAGCCGTATGAAAAAACTTTTACTTCTTTTTCCGCTGGTGTTTACTGCGCCGGTACAGGCTTCTGAAGTCACGGTAGGTCAGATTTGCAAGGCTACTTCTGCTGCGATGTTTGGCCGTGACCATAAGATCATGCAACTGGATAAAGTTGAATCAGGTATTGCCTACGTACATTATATCCGACAGAACGATGGCACCCGTTGGGCAATAAAGTGCAAACTTATAGGTGATCAGGTTATGTGGGCATCTGATAACCCTGACAGCACCGGTCGCTGGCGGGATGATCCTGCGGACAGTACAGTCAAATATTCTATTGATGGTAAAAAAATAATTATTACCGAGCTCTATAGTGACGGTTCCAGTACCACGAACTCTTATCCCTTGAAGCAGCTAAAATGACTTTGACCTGCTCTCCGTTGATTACGACACCTCAATATTAGTAACGTAGTTGTGAGAGTTGCAAACTTCCGCTCCTCACTCAATGCGGACCTTTGGCTCAGCTGGTTTGTCCGCTCTATGCCAGGAGCGGAAAGCGCTGACATGCCCAGGTACCACTCAACGCGGCGTAAGCCAGTCAGTTAGCGAGTTTTTGTAGGCCGGGTAAGGCGCAGCCGCCAACCGGCAAAAATACGGCACAAGAGCGGCCCAACAGCGTAGCCGGGATAAGGCGTCACGCATCGCTATCCGGGATTCTCCCTTCTGGCGCTATGCTCAGCCGCTTCCGTGTTAAGCTCCCAGGTGTCGCAGGAATGACTGAAGAATCTCCCCTTAGCATCAGCAGCAAGCTGCCGCTTAGGCCCCGAAGATCACTCCCTTAACGTTGCAAGCGCTGCAGATCCCGAGCATCGAAGTTAAAAAGAATTAGCTGAACGTCTTCGGCGCGGGACGCGAATCAATGCTCATCATATGTGGGTGTTAGCCGGGTCATGTTCCCTGACGAGCCGGACAGCGTAGCTGACAGCTGGCAAAGGAATCGTTGATATACTCGCTCAGCTCCCACTAGTCCTGATAGCGAAACGACCCCGGGAATGGATGTGGTACGAAGCGCCTGGTAAGGAGGTCAAAGGGATTGCCGCTGAAGACGCGGTATTCACTGATCATTTCATCTGGTAGCCTGTCACTCGCGCCGTTGGTAACGTGAAGATTCATGGTTAATTTTGGAATTCGGACGATTTATGCAAGCTATCAGACTATTCACCCTGATTCTGCCATTGTTCCTGGCACTCTGCGCCGGTATACCGGCCAGCGCCAGCACACCTTCAGGCAGCATTTCCTCTGCAAACACAGCAATTACCACTCATGATAAGAACGGAAACCTCCTGCCGAATGCTCTGCGGATTCAGTATGATGTTGATTCAGATGGCAGAGTTCAGAATGTTAAGATACTGGAATCGACAACGACTCCGGAGTTTGAACATAAAATCATCGAGAAAATGATGAGTAAATGGCGCTTTGAAAAGGGGAAACCGGGAATAGCTAAAAGAGTAGTCGTCATGATCCAACCCAAATCAGCCGGCGGTCCCGCGAATAAGCAGTAAGCACTTTTGAGGATTAGTTGCCTGACGCATCATCTACGCCGGTAAAGTCCCTTGGGTGCCATGAGCAGACCTTTTAAAGGCTCATAGAAAAAACAAGCGGAGTGTTCGCCTGTTAATTTTACATCCTGGCTTTAATTATGGATTATGGAATTCTATATGTTCTGAAAAGGATTTATCCATGAGTGTCCTCTTTCCACCCAGGCTGGCTCCAGGAGATGTTATTGGTGTAACCGCTCCCTCTTCTGGCGTACCTGAACATCTGCATCCCAGACTGGAACTCGCCATAAAAAACCTAAAGAAAAGAGGTTACTAGGTCCGCGAAGGACGCTGCTTACGCTCGCAGCACAAAAATAAAAGCGCCACTAAATTTTCTCGCGTTGAAGAATTAATGTCTTATCTTACTGACCCAGATATAAAAGCTGTTATGCCACCTTGGGGCGGTGATCTGGCGATGGAATTACTTGATTTGATTGATTTTGATCTGTTGTCCTGGTCTAAACCAAAATGGTTTGTGGGCTTTTCAGATCTTAGTACACTTCATTTCCCACTGACGACGATATCGGGCTGGGCTACTTTGCATGGGCCGAACCTCATGGATCTTGGCGCTCAAAAGTTAGATGCCACCACTCAGGCCGTATGGGAAATTCTGGAATCGAATCGGGGAACTGTAATCAAACAGTACTCTTTAACAGCATTTCAAGCGGATGAAAATCAATGGGGAACAGCGTCAGACGGAGGTTTCAATCTGACCCAAAAAACACAGTGGAAACGCCTTGATGGTGTTACATCTTCTCTGACATTTAGCGGGAAACTGATCGGCGGCTGCCTCGAAATAATATCCAGGTTAGCAGGTACACCATTCGGGAATGTGCCCTTGTTCAAGGCGAGCAATAGCCCTCAAGGAATAACCCTCTATTTTGAAAATGTGGAAATGGCTCCCTGTGAATTAACACGCGCATTATTTAGCTTACGATTACAGGGTTGGTTTGATAACTTAAATGGTGTTCTTATCGGCAGAAGTGCTGCACCCGACGTAAGCGACCCGACTAAACATAATTATCTGGATGCCCTTAAAGCCGCTTTTGAGAATATTGCCGTGCCCGTACTGTATGATGTTGATATTGGCCACATACCTCCTCAAATATCCCTGGTCAATGGAGCCGATGCGACGGTATTTTTCGCTGAAAATGGTAGCTGGGTAACTCAGCAGTTGTAGATAAGGCATTATTAATAATAAAGGCGGGCCTTGCTGTTCTTTTGCACTGAAGATCCGCTCTTCGTTCAGAGCGGATCTTCAGTGCAGTTAACTTTTCCGATTCGTGCAAGGCGCGGACAATGGTCCGGATTAATTTCTGTTAATAAAGAAGCATGTCGGTCCATATACTCTCCATAATTTGCAAAAAATAAATCAACAAACCTCTGTCAGAATTTCCTTTCTGAACCGGAGGTGTTATGAACAAAATAAACTATCAAATCAAATACATTGAATATTTGTTGAGAAAATGCAGAACAATTTTGACTAATGACATTTCATTTCATGCAGACAGGTTAAGAGAAATATCTGGCACATATCCGGATTTACTCAACCCTGTAACGCTTAATGAGAAAATTTGCCATCGCATTTTATTTATCCACAACCCATTTTATACATTGCTTGCTGATAAACTTCTGGTCAGGCAGTATGTTGAGAAACGGACTAATTTAATTAAGCTTATTCCTTTAGTAGGTGTTTATAACAGAGTTGATGATATTGATTTCGACAAACTTCCCTCAAAATTTGTTTTGAAATGCAATCATGATAGTGGTAGCGCGGTCATATGCACGGACAAAACGAATATTGATCCCGCTAAGATTAAAAGCAAATTAAAACTATCTCTTAAAAAGAATATGTATTATACGACCCGAGAATGGCAGTATAAAAACATACCACCCGTGATCCTATCCGAAATGTATCTGGATCTATTTTCCAGTAAACACCGAAATATAACTCCGGAAATGATAAGAATACATTGCTTTCACGGTGTGGCATGTTTTATCGAGGCCGACTTTACTGACAGCGATGGAAACGAATTCATTAACGTTTATGACAGAGCGTGGAATTTACAACCCTTTCAGATGGAGTACCCAAACACGCCATTGCCGGTTGATGAACCCGAATCATTTCATAAATCCGTTATTGCCGCCCAGGACTTAGCAAAAGAAATAGACTACTGCCGCGTCGATCTTATGCTAAAAGGAGATGATATCTATTTCAGCGAAATAACATTAAGTCCCAAAAGAGGCAAACTTAAAATCACCCCATCAATTTGGGACGCAAAACTCGGCAGTATGTGGGATCTGTCTGTTGCTAAAACAGGTTCGATCGAGCCTGTGTATTCATGCCCTTAAACAGGCCATGAGAGTTTGAAAAGTGAGCCATTTTCTGGTGTTAAACTATAGCTAACGTCTCCGCCGTGGGCGCACATAATGGCTTTAACTACCGACAACCCTAAACCACAGCCCTCTGGATTAATATTTTTGGCGTATTCTCCTCGCTGAAAAGGCTGGAATAAGGACTTCTGGAATTCTTCAGGAATTCCAGGTCCTTTGTCCTGAACGATAATAAAATTATCGTTTCCTGTAATACCATTTTTTATTAAGAGCGTTTGTGATGTGGAATATTTCAAGGCATTATCAAAAAGAACGGTGAGGCACTGAATAATGCGTAAGGGATCGCAAACGCAATACTGATGGTTAATCTCAGTGACAATTTTGAAATGCTTTTTATCAAAGTCCGGCCAAAAGGTATCAAGCGCATTTGAAATCGTGGCCTTGAGATCGACTTCACTCAGCATCAAGGAGTATCCTGCTCCTCCTGACGAACTCACGACGCGGAGATCCTCAATTAAGTTGGTCAGACCTTCAGTTTGTTTAAGAAGGTTTCTGAATAACGACGGTTCTGGTTCGAAAACGCCGTCAACCAGTCCCTGAAGCCTCCCACGTAAGATAGTCACCGGCGTCCGGAGTTCATGAGCAATTGCAGCATTCCATAAATTTCGCTGCGCATCCAGCGTCTGTAACTTTTCAGCCATCTCATTAAAGTCATTGACGAGCCTATTCATCTCTCCCAACTTAGAACTGCTGTTAAATGCTCTGGCACTAAGGTTCCCCCGAGAGATTTGTTTCAGGCTGTATGCAACGTCATTCAGTGGGTTGAATATTCTTGCAGACAGCTTTACGGTAAAGAAAAGTGCAACGACCAGACTGGTAATGGACGCCATCAGAATCCACATCCAGTCAAGGAATGTCATAGCATCTTCACTACCTTCGTTCATTCCACCCGGCAGGTAATAAATCAGGAAACTATAAAATAAGTAGGAACCGAGTATTGCAATGGCAATAATAACAAACGTTAACAACAACATATATGTCAAAATCTGACGGCTCAGAATTGTTTCTTTGTTCATTTTTTGTCACCCAACCGGTAGCCTAATCCTCGGATGCTTTCCGGAATGCCCCTCAATCCGGCATGTTCAAGCTTTTTCCGAAGTTTACTCATATGACTGTCTACAGTACGATCCAGCGAGTCTCCCTCAGGTAAACACGCATCGAGTAACTCTTCACGTGAACAGACTTTTCTCGGGTTTCTCGCCAGATAGGTTAAAAGTTTAAACTCAGTGGTGGTTAATACTGGCGTGGAAACCTCACCTTGTGCAGTGATTTCAACGTAAAATTCATCAGGATAAATCGTTAAAAAAGGCGTTCTTAAAGGCCGTGAATGTGTAGACTCTGCAACCGGTCTGGTTCTGCGAAGCACTGCTTCAACCCTGGCAATAACCTCAGATGGATTGAAGGGTTTTATCACATAGTCGTCAGCCCCGAGCCGTAGCCCCATCAGTTTATCAACGTCTTGATCCAGTGCTGTCACCATGATGACCGGTACATTCGTTTCCTTTCTTAACGTGGTGAGAACATTCCAGCCATCGTACACGGGCAGGTGGATGTCCAATAGCAGGAGATCAGGCTTGTTCAGACGGGTAAGATTGATTGCCTGCTCACCGTCTTCGGCTCTTAAGGTTTTCATACCTGCCTTACGTAAATAGCCTGTCAGTATGGCAGCGATTTCATCATCGTCTTCTGCGACGATAATCAGATTGTTGTTGTTCATATTTTCTTCCACAGTGCTGATGACAACATGCATTTTACCCTGAAAGCACTTTTATCGTCATGCTTAAAGCTCTTTAACTCAATTACAAGCATTAATTATCAATTTGATGTCTTTTGACAGGTATTTTTTGGAAAAGTTCATCAAGAAATTTTCTTAAAATTTTACCAGACTCACTCTCCATATTCACTACACATTTTATAAATAATTAATCAACATCGCTAAGTGATAATCTACAACCAGGTTAAGTGGTGCATGCAATATGTACTTTGTCTAAGGAGTTTTATGGTGCTGACTAAATGTTTTTTCCGGCGCGAGAATTTGATGGCCTCACTTTTATTTTGCATCGTTTCATATGGGTTGCTATCTACCTGGCTTTACCTTGTGCATTCAATTAATGAAAAAGTAGAATCCACATTACCCTCATCTTTACTGATTCGTGTTTTGATAATCATTACAGCATTATCATTTATTATTCAGAAAAAACCTGGAGTTTTTAAAAACTTCATTGCAATAACATTCGGTCTGGTTTTACTGTTTATACACACCATCATTGTATTACATCTGCTTTTGAATACTTTTCCAGATATCTATGATTTTGTTTTTTATTATGAATTTTTTTTAATGGTTTTCTTTTGCGGACTACCTTTATGTTTATGTATAAGAATGGTTTGATATTATGCAATGTCAATATGATACATAACCTCAGGAGTGAGTACACATATCCTCCATAAAACATCCATTCACGATTGACATCATCACGTTACACTTAGCACATGGATTTATGACTGCTCTGTTCTGCTGTCTCGTTTCACTTAGCTGACATAATAAACCAACTGCAGAACCCTTTACACCCAGATGTTTAATATAATTTATCATGATTTATAAAGGCGACGACAAACCTATGGCCCCCGGGGTTGCTATCTCACTTAAGAGACTTGCCTGGCGGCACAGAAAGAAATTGTGCATTACTTTCATGCTGGTTATTGCTGAAAACGTTGCATTCCTGCTCTACCCCGTTCTGGCGGGCATGGCGATAAATGCCATACTGGGCGGACAGACGTCACATGCGGCCCTTTATGGCCTGATGGTTCTGTTCATGTGGTGCATGGGAGCCGCCAGACGTAGTGTCGATACGCGAACGTTTGCACGTATCTACGCAAGTCTTGCTGTGACTGTAGTATTATCCCAGCGAAAATATTCACTTAATCACTCGACTATTGCTGCGAGAGTCACTCTGTCCCGTGAATTTGTAGATTTCTTCGAGTTGCACCTGCCCGTATTGATCACCTCGATCATTTCCCTTTTCGGCGCAGCAATTATGCTGTTATGGATTGAATTCTGGACAGGTATAGCCTGTTTGATCATCGTGGCAATACTGATGTGTTTTGTCTCAAGCTATGCCAGCAAAAATGAGTCATTCTACAGACGGCTGAATAATCGCCTTGAGAAAGAGGTCGATTATGTTAATAAGGCGTCTTTTGGTGCTCTTAAGCGACATTATGACACACTTGCCCGTCTGCGCGTGGTGTTATCCGACAGAGAGGCATGGGGATATTTATCAATAGGCCTTCTGGTTTCTGCTCTCTTTTCCATGACCATTATCAGGATGAGCATGGAATCCGGAATTAATGCCGGACATATTTATTCCGTCATGACCTATATGTGGATGTTTGCAACAAGCCTGGATGACGCACCACAACTTCTTGAGAAATTTTCCCAGCTCAGGGATATCGGTAAACGGGTTTCGACTGACGATGAGACCTCTTTATCAGGAAAACCATGCTGAACTTTTACCCTTTGTATGTTGACTGGAAGTACACCTGATGCCGCACTTTTTCATTGAGCGCCCCATCTTCGCATGGGTTATTGCCCTGTTTATTGTTCTGACGGGACTGTTGTCCATACCTCGTTTACCGGTTGCGCAATACCCTGAAGTTGCGCCACCCGGTATTATCATTTCAGTGAGTTACCCTGGAGCCAGCCCGGAAGTGATGAACACATCCGTCGTGTCTCTGATCGAGCGTGAAATTGCGAGTGTTGACAATTTACTCTATTTTGAATCTTCCAGTGACACGACAGGGATGGCGTCAATTACGGTAACTTTCAAACCCGGCACCGACATCAAACTCGCCCAGATGGATCTGCAAAACAAAATTAAAATTGTGGAATCTCGCCTGCCGCAGTCGGTAAGACAGAATGGGATAAATGTTGAGGCAGCTAATTCCGGTTTTTTAATGATGGTGGGGTTAAAATCGCCAAACGGAGACTATCAGGAAGCTGACTTAAGCGATTATTTTGCAAGGAATGTTACTGATGAACTCCGTCGCGTACCCGGTGTAGGTAAAGTCCAGCTTTTTGGCGGAGAAAAGGCACTCCGCATATGGCTGGATCCGATGAAATTACACAGCTATGGGCTCTCTGTTACGGATGTATTAAGCGCCATCAGTCAACAAAACGTGATTGTTTCACCGGGCAGAACCGGAGATGAACCCGCGACGAGCAGCCAAGAGGTGACCTATCCAATAACGGTAAAAGGGCAGCTCTCTTCGGTTGAAGAATTTCGCAATATCACGATTAAATCACAGATCTCAGCCGCCCGGGTGACACTGGCAGACGTTGCCCGCGTGGAATCCGGGTTGCAAAGTTACGCATTTGGCATCCGTGAAAATGGCGTGCCTGCAACGGCAGCCGCCATTCAGTTGTCTCCTGGCGCAAATGCGATTAGTACTGCGTCGGGTATCCGCGCGCGGTTAACAGAACTGTCCGGTGTGCTTCCCGAGGGAATGACATTCACCGTGCCTTTCGATACGGCTCCATTTGTAAAGCTATCGATATTGAAGGTAGTTGAGACATTTGTTGAAGCCATGGTTCTGGTCTTTTTCGTGATGCTGCTTTTCCTTCACAAGATACGCTGTACGCTTATTCCTGCGATTGTGGCACCCGTGGCGCTGCTCGGCACATTTACCGTAATGCTATTAAGCGGTTATTCCATCAATATTTTAACCATGTTTGGAATGATACTGGCCATCGGGATTATTGTTGACGATGCTATTGTTGTGGTGGAGAACGTCGAACGACTGATGGAAGACAAAAAAATGTCTCCACAGGATGCAACGCGAGAAGCGATGCGTGAAATTACGCCGGCAATCATTGGTATTACGCTGGTGCTCACTGCGGTGTTTATACCAATGGCCTTTGCCAGCGGTTCTGTGGGTATTATTTATCGACAGTTCAGCATTTCGATGGCGATATCCATTTTACTGTCGGCATTCCTGGCGCTGACGTTAACGCCTGCGCTTTGTGCAACCCTGCTCAAACCACATGGTATTCATCAGGGTAAAAGCAGCGTATTTTCAGCGTGGTTTAACGCTCACTTTCATCGCCTGACTTCGTTTTACGCCACTGGTCTGGGATTTGTACTGAAGCGTACTGGCCGTATGATGATGATCTACGCTGCATTATGTTTGGCATTGTTTGCCGGGCTGTCCACCTTACCATCATCATTTTTACCTGATGAAGATCAGGGTTATTTTATGTCCTCAATCCAGCTTCCTTCTGATGCCACGATGCAGCGGACGCTTAAGGTCGTCGATACATTTGAAGAGGAGATCGCCCATCGGCAGGCGGTAGAAAGTAACATTATGATTCTGGGATTTGGTTTTTCAGGGTCAGGCCAAAATTCGGCCATGGCATTCACCACCCTCAAGGACTGGAAACAACGCAAAGGAACCACGGCACAGGAAGAAGCTGACCATATTCAGTCCCAAATGGCAAACGTGCCGGACGCCGTAACAATGAGTCTGCTGCCTCCGGCTATTTCTGATATGGGAACCTCATCCGGGTTCACTTATTATTTACAGGACAGAGGGGGGAAAGGCTATCAGGCACTCAAAAAGGCGGCCGATGAGCTTATTGTACAGGCAAATCATAATCCTCACCTTGCCGATGTCTATATTGATGGACTTGGTGAGGGAACAAGCCTTTCCCTGCATGTCGACAGGGAAAAAGCGGAAGCCATGGGGGTTTCGTTTGATGAAATAAATCAAACCATCTCCGTTGCAGCAGGTTCCAATTATGTTAATGACTATACCAATAATGGTCGGGTTCAGCAGGTTATCGTCCAGGCGGATGCGCCATACCGGATGCAGCCTGAACAACTTTTGGCTTTGTCTGTCAAAAACCGTCTGGGGCAGATGCTTCCATTATCCACTTTTGTGACGCTTTCGTGGAATGTAGCACCGCAGCAACTGATACGCTATCAGGGATATCCTGCCATACGCATAACCGGGAGTTCCGCACAGGGAAAATCGTCAGGTACCGCAATGGCGGCAATGGACAATCTGGCTGAACACTTACCACCGGGGTTCGCCGGTGAGTGGGCGGGAAGTTCGTTACAGGAAAAAGAGTCTGCATCACAGCTTCCGGGTCTTATTGTGATCTCGGTACTGGTGGTATTCATGGTGCTGGCTGCTCTTTACGAAAGCTGGTCCATTCCCTTCGCGGTCATGCTCGTTGTTCCTCTGGGGCTGCTCGGCGCTGTGCTGGCCGTATCCGTTACAAATATGACGAATGACGTCTTTTTCAAAGTGGGTCTGATAACCCTGATTGGACTTTCCGCCAAGAATGCGATTCTGATTATCGAGTTCGCGAGACAATTGATGAAAGAAGGAAAGAGCCTTATTGACGCGACATTGACGGCTGCAAAGCTACGCTTACGGCCAATTCTGATGACTTCTCTGGCTTTCACTTTAGGTGTTGTTCCGCTGATGCTTGCCAGTGGAGCCAGCGACAGCACGCAGCATGCGATTGGTACCGGTGTATTCGGCGGGATGATTAGCGGAACGCTACTGGCCATTTTCTTTGTTCCGGTATTTTTCGTGACGATCACACGATTTACAGGCATGCGAAAATACAGACTGGGGAATAGCCGAAACGGCTAATCTCTGCCCTGTGTTCCGGCCAGTTTAAAGCAGACTTCTTGCTGAACTGGCTGGCATTACATTATCAAGGACATTATGACCATCATTACCACTCAAAGATTAATCATTCGCCATTTTAAGGAAGAGGATGCGGCCGCTCTTTTCGATTACCTCTCTTCACCACGTACTCCTTGCTTTAAGGATGAAAAGTTACATTCACTCGCTGAGGCAGAGGTCGACGTGGCTAAACGAGCCTCTGACCCAACACAGTTTGCCGTTTGTCTAAATGAAACCGATACGTTAATCGGACATCTTTTTGCGGACAATAGCAACGAGACAGACAGCAATACCTGGTCAGTAGGCTGGCATTTTAATCAACGTTACGAACATCAGGGATATGCAAGCGAGTCAGTTGCTGCACTGTTTGATTATTTATTTAAAGTAAAAGGCGCCAGACGTTTGTATGCCTGGGTGGAAGATTATAATTACGCCTCTCAAAAACTATGCGAACGACTACTTATGCGACGTGAAGGATGTTTTAAAGAATTTGTCTCCTTTGAAAACGAGGAGGGTAAAGCAAGGTATGACGACACATACATCTATGCGTTACTGCATAAAGAATGGACGAAGTAGAGGATGAAGAAAAATGTCCGCTCCTCGCTCATGGCGGACCTTTGGCTCAGTTAACAGTTCGCGCCGTGCCAGAAGCGGATCTCGCTTACTGCCAGGTATCAGTATTTACGGGAAGCAGATCAGCCAGGCTAGGGATATCTATTATTGAGTATTGAACTGAAATCGTATGTCTTGGATTTAAAATCGTTTGCGGGTGGGATATAGGCATTGAGCTTTTTACTGATGCTTGATACTCTCAGAGCACAAGCAGCGACCCAACACCATACTATAAAAGCCACAATAACGACGTATAGAGATTTCAAAATCTCTATACCATCACTCTGTGAAGAACCTCTGTATATCTCAGCACCGATATATAATAGCAAAGATATTAACACAAAAGGTATTATCCACTTATGGAATTTATGAGGGTATATATTCCCGTTAGTAATTGTGTACATGCCCTGATAACGCAAGACTGCCTTCAGGGACGGAATCAACGACTGTGCATAATCGGAACTCAAGCATATGATTTTATAAGATAAATGCCAATCTCTATGCAGTCTGAACGACTGTAGGCGGAACTGCTGTTCCGCCTTTGCTAACGGATCGGAAATGGGTACAGAAGAGGTTCTAAGCCATTCGACTGCTTTTATCTGCTCGGAGGATGAGCGTGAAAAAAAGTCTCTGCGATGAAACTGAATATACTTTTTTGTAATCGCTCCAATGATAGTAAGAATGACTGCGGAAACCACTTGATTACTAAATAGGTCCTTTATTATCGATATCATAGCTTTTCTCCTGCTTATCTGATTTCTAAAAGAGATAATATTTTATTTTTTAAAAGCTAAAAAATTTGGTAATGCTGCCAACTTACTGATTTAGTGTATGATGGTGATTTTAAGGTGCTTGC
>ERZ773269.2563-NODE-2563-length-13641-cov-17.382894_pt1 | contig 13641 bp, 10 predicted proteins | sample MGYA00511958_ERZ773269 | MGnify/ENA primary metagenome ERZ773269 (study PRJEB29015, sample SAMEA2737761) | human gut metagenome | biome: human gut; feature: human-associated habitat; material: faeces | place: China | collected 2012 ... | reverse complement strand
CCATCTCATCCGGCTCGTCGATCTCTTCCGGCAGCTGCTCCGTATCATCCCATATTTCCTCAGAATCACCCCAATTATATTTATCCTGAAAATTTTTTTCCTGATCGATCAGAAAATCCAGTCCGGCAGCTGCGCCTCCAATGGCAGCCCCGATCGATGTCACACCGATTCCACCCACAAAGAGGACAGCGCCAATGATTGCCATTTTTTTCATCCATTTTTTCATTTTCCTATCCTCCTACGCCCTGGCTGACAGATAACCTGCCGCCTGACGGCAAAGCTGAATGATTCCCTTGACTGCCCACGGCAGAAATACACCGTAAAACAGGATACAGCCGCATATCAGAAGCAGACAGCTGCCCTCTGCCGCGATACCCAATCCGATGAACATCAGTCCCATCGCAAAATGTTCAAACAGACTCGCCGTACCCAGAACAAACAGCATAATTCCGCCAACAAACACCAGCACCGTCATCAGTCCCAGCACCACCAGTATCGCTGCCAGTGCGACTGCCAGCCCAAAAACACTTCCCACAGTTCCCGTTACCAGCGAAAAGATAAATGGAAGAACTGCAAGCACTACCAGAACTGCCACAACCATTCCAATCTTGGAACCGGTTATTTTTTCTTTTAAGCAATGCAGCATCTCGCTCAGACGGCTTCTTTGATTCTCATTGGATGCCGCATTTTCTCCCGTTTCCTCATCCCGAAATTCCCGGAATGGGTCATCCTCGGTTCCAGCCTGAAATCCTGCTTCTTTTTCTCGTTCTCCCTGTTCTGCCCCACCGCTTCTGGATAAAGTCGTCCGCTTTTCTTCAAACCGGCTGTCATTGTACCCCCGGTCTGTAAATTCGCCGCCACTCCATTCACTCTGCAGCTCCGTCCGGATTACCTCGGCAATATGCTCCGGACTCTGAAATTCTGCAAGTACCTCTTCTTCCTTCTCCGGTCCCGCTTCCTCCAGATAATCGCGGTAATAGTCAATCGCATCCCGTTTTTCTTCTTCCGGAATATCCTGCAAGAGCGCTTCCAGCCTCTCTAAAAATGCTTCTTTTTTCATGATCTGCCTCTCCTTATCCCTCTTTCAGTATCTCTGAAATTTTTCCTGCATACACGTTCCACTCACCCCGGTAAAGATTCAGCTGAATCCGTCCCGCCTCCGTTATTTTGTAATACCGTCGGTTTCTGCCGTCGATCGCCCGGTCATATGTTTCCAGGCAGTCATCCTTCTGAAGCCGCCGCAACACCGGATAAAGCGTGGACTCCGATATTTCGATTGCCTGACGGACATCCTGCGTGATCTTATACCCATATGTTCCTTCTGCAGATTTTGATACAACTGAAAGGACGATCGCATCCAGAAGCGCAGCTCCTGTATTAAAAACCATCTTATCCCTCCTAAGATTCACTAATTCAAAATATAATATTTTTTCTTGTTTAATATTATATATTATATAATATTGTATCTAAATTATATATCAGTGTACCTTCTTTGTCAATATTTTTCCAAATATCCTTATGACTCACTCCAATCCATCTTTCTGCTCCCACAACCCTTCACCACGCCGTATCCCGCTCCTCATCACGCAAAAAACAGACCGTACAACCTATGTTCCATCACATACGCCATACTGCCTGTTTTCATTTTTATCTTAATAAAATCACCAAATAGCTTTCTACAGCGCCAGAAACAGCCAGCTCTTTCTTCCAATCCCAGAAATACCCAACTGCGTTCCGGTCAAGAATACCATGCCCCACGCCATCACAAAAACGGCTGCCACCTCCACATTCTTCCTGTGGAAGTGACAGCCTGATGATTCTTTCATCCTCCGTCTGACGCACTATCTGTCCGATGAGAAACTGGCGTCAACCGTTTGATTAGTTTTCTTCTGCTTCCTGATTCTCAAGAGCTTTCATGCTCAGGCTGATCTTGCGGTCTGCCTCGTTGAAATCAACTACCTTAGCAGTGATAACCTGTCCTACGCTCAGTACGTCGGATGGTTTGTCAACATGCTCTCTGGAAATCTGGGATACGTGAAGAAGTGCATCTACACCTGGCTCCAGCTCAACGAATGCGCCGAAATCAGTCATACGTGCTACCTTGCCTTCTACTACGTTGCCTACAGCATATTTCTCAGCTGCGTTTGCCCACGGATTGCTCTCCGGGAACTTTAAGCTCAGAGCGATCTTCTCGCCGTTGATATCTTTGATCAGAGCTTTTACTTTATCGCCTACTTTGAAAACCTTCTTCGGGTTCTCAACTCTGCCCCAGGACATCTCAGAGATGTGAAGCAGACCGTCAGCGCCGCCAAGGTCGATAAATGCACCGAAATCAGTTACATTCTTAACAACACCTTCTACGGTCTGACCAACAGCGATCTTCTCGAATAATTCTTTCTGCATAGCAGCTTTCTTCTCAAGCAGGATCTGCTTGCGGTCGCCGATGATACGGCTTCTTCTTCCGCTCGGATTGAACTCGGTAACTACGAACTCAATCTCCTGACCTGCGTACTTGGATAAGTCTTTATCATAAGTATCAGAAACCATGCTTGCCGGAATGAATACACGGGTTCCCTCAACCTCTACTACGAGGCCTTTCTCCATAACCTGTGTAACTTTCTCTTTCAGAACTTCCTTGTTCTCGAAAGCTTCTTTCAGACGTTTCAGACCCTTATCAGCAGCCAGTCTCTTGTAAGATAAAGCAGCCATGCCCTCTCCGTCGTTTACTTTCAGAACTTTTGCTTCCAGTTCGTCGCCGACCTGAACTTTGGTTCTAAGATCTACGCCCGGCTCATTGGTGAATTCGCTTCTTGTGATGATGCCTTCGGATTTGCTTCCAGCGATGCTGAGAATGATTTCGTCTTCCTTGACACCGATAACCTGACCGGTAACAGCCTCTCCTGTACGTAATCTCTTGAATGATGATTCTTCAAACATTTGTTCAAAACTTAATTCTGACATTAGTATGAACCTCCTCGATAATTTGATTTGGGGTCGATGCCCCGGCTGTAATACCTACGCTGCGCACAGTACCTGTTATCTCAGGCTTGAAATCTTCCAGTGTCTGAATGTAGTAAGTGTGTTTACATTCCCTGCGGCAAATCTCATACAACTTTTGTGTGTTAGAACTGTTCTTGCCTCCAATCACAATCATAACATCAACCTGTGAAGCTATCTGCCTCGCCTCAACCTGTCTCTCCTGTGTTGCATTGCAAATCGTATTTAAAACAAGTATATCATAATACGTTTTTGAAATTTTTTCAACTAAATCTTGAAATTTATTGTAGTTAAATGTCGTCTGCGCCACGATACAGAGCTTTTCATCCGGTCTGAGTGCCAGATTTTCAAATTCCTCCAGTGACTCGACTGCCAGAGTATACTCATTTCCCCAGCCTTTGATACCCTCGACCTCCGGGTGGTGCTCATTTCCCACGATAATCACGCGGCGTCCGGCTTCGCACTGTTCCCGGACAATCTTGTGGATCTTTTTGACAAATGGACAGGTCGCGTCCACAAGCTCCAGTCCCTGGCGTTCCAGGAGTTCATAGATCTCCCTGCCTACGCCGTGGGAACGGATGACGACCACGCCTTCTTTCAGGGCTTCCAGTTCCTCCTTCGAATTGATGACCTGTACGCCCTTCTCTTCCAGATCCCGCACCACCTCTTCATTGTGGATGATGGGACCGTAGGTATAGATCGGCTTCTTCCCCGTCGCTATCTGATCATATACCTTCTCGACTGCCCGCTTCACGCCAAAGCAGAAGCCAGCCGTCTTCGCAACTGTGATTTCCATGTTCCTGCCCGCCATTCCTCCTATTCCTCATCGTCTTGGATAAATAAATCCCCTCTGTCTCCTTCATAAAATCCACCTTTGCTCCTGTCTCTTATAGCATCCCGCGAATTCTCCAGAATAGAAATTCTTCCGCCTTTAATCGGCAACTCATTTACCCTCATTGTTATAGTTTATCATACTTTAGACTGCTGGTAAAGTCTAAATCGACGTAAAATTATATAAAATTTACACGATTAACTGATTTTGCAACCGCATTTCGGAATTTACGCCGCATTCAGTCCCTGTCTTCGGAAATTGCCGTTACTCCTTTTGCCTCCCGGCAGCCGGATCGGTGTCCGGATCATCCGACCGGATGCCTGCCAGACGCATAAACTCACGCATCGCCGCCGTCACATAACGCCCCCGCTTGACCGAAAATGTGATCTCCCGCTCAGACAACGGGTCGTCTATCTTATAATAGACCAGCCTCGGGTCCTCCGGACGCCACTGTACAATATCAGAACGCACAAACATCGCTCCAACCCCGTTGGAGACGATATTTAAAGAAGTCAGCACCTGATCCACCATCATCACAGTTTTCATCGTAAAACCGCCGTTGCGGCACATTTTCGCGCCTCGTTTATACATATCATTGCCCGGTTTCATCGTGATAAACGGCACATCCTTAAATTCCTTTAACGGAACCGCCTCCACCTCCGGTTTTAAAAAGGACTTGGACAGAATCTCCTGCCTGGACAGTCGGTATGGCTGCAGCTTCCGGTTAACCGGAAAACTTTCCGGAACTGCCAGAATCAGATTTTCCTTCCGGAATAAATACCGTTTGATCGAAGTATCGTCCTTCTCCATCGCCGTCTCCAACACCAGATCCAGCGACTCATTTTCCAACCCCGCTTTCAGCTCCCGCGTATTTCCTTCTGTTAGGTCAATCGTAACCTGCGGATATTTTGTCTGAAAACGGGCAATCAGATCCGGATACACAAACGAGCAGAAATAAGATGCACCGCCGAGCGCCAGCGTGCCGCCCTGAAGCCCCGCAATATCTTGAAAATACCGTTCCAAATTCCGTTCCAGAAAAAGAATCTTTTCAACGGTACGGATGTAATACGCGCCCTCCTTCGTCACCGTCAGCGGAATCGTACTGCGATCAAAAATCGGCGCTCCCATCTCTTTCTCTGCCTTCCGCACCATGTTGCTGAGTGCTGGCTGGCTGATAAAAAGCTTCTTCGCCGCTTTGGAAAAACTCTTTTCTTTGTAAACCTCATACACGTACTTCATTTCATTCAGCATTTGTCAATTCCCCCTGTCCATTTTCCATCCTGCTTTGCTTAAATGATGTTACGGTTCTTGCACACATGACCCATAACGAATTTTGCCATGGCTCTACACTTAAATATGGCTGATCCGCTTTCCCATATCTCTATGCTAAAATCTGCTATAAACGAATATAACCGCCATATCTAACAGTTATTTTTTATTGTTATTATTTTATCATAAGATTTCTATATCTGTAAACAAATAAACTGTATTTTCCGTCCGTTTTCAGGCAGAATCCAGCTTATTTTACAAAACTTCCAGGTGCGTGAATCAGCACTCAAAAGAAGCTGCGAACACCTGCGCTCTGCACATCTAAGGCAGCTAACCTGCGTCCACAGCTTCCATTTTTAATATGGAGGTTTATTCAATTCCTAAGCTTTTACAAATTCCTAATGTTTTATATTGCGGCTGCTCAAGGGGAAATCACAGCCACAATTCATGCAGTCTTTCATTGACAATTCGTTCTTGATACTTCTTAATATATAGCCATATTATTTGTCGCCCAAACAAACAACCTTGCCGTCTTTTACGATCAGAACTTCTTCTGGTGTTCCCTCGTCGAAGATAACGGTCGGATTGTACTGTACCATGTCGATATGTACGGTCGAACGTGCCGGCTGTCCATAGTAGAAGCCGTTGCCCATTGCGATGTGGCAGGTTCCTCTTGCCTTCTTCTCTTCCTCGAAGTCTCCGTTGAACATACAAGCCGGGTTAAGTCCAAGTCCGATCTCTGCGATGTTGTCGGAATCTTTAACTTCTGCGATCTGACGGCGGATTTCTTTACAAATCTTCGGATCGCCGCCAACCACCTCTACGATACGTCCTTTTTCGATTCTTAACTCAACCGGTGTGGTCGGGCATCCATAGTAGCAGATAGGTCCATCAATTACCAGTTTGCCATGGGTTGTGTCGATCACCGGTCCTAAGGAAACCTCGCCGTCAGACCATGCCATTGCATCGCCCGGATTTCTCGCGATACCACACTCGATGATCGGCTCCATCTGATTCATTTCCATGTACAGGTCGGTACCAGCCGGTGTGGTGATGTGAGCCATCTTATGACCTCTCCAGATTGCCTGCAGCTTCTCGCCGTCTGCGTAAACTGCTTCATAGTCTGCCAGAGCGCCGCCGCGTGTGAAGTTGTCGATATTTCTTAAGCAGATAGAAACCTCGCGAAGTTTCTTCTGGTTGATGAGCTCTTTCAGGTGGTTATTGTAGATAGCTGCACCGGATGCGGTGGTCATGCCGACAAATACATCGCAGGCATCCATGCCAAGTTCCAGAGATTTCGGGAAGATGGTTGCTTTGTCTTTTCCACGAATCGGCATCATGTATACGCCGTACTCAGCGCCGCAGTTTAAAGCGGCTGCTGCCATCGCCTGGGTCATTCTCTCGTCGGTCTGAGGGTCAACGACAATCAAAACTTCCTCGCCCGGTTTAACAGCCATCAGGTTGCCAAGAAGATACTGTGCACGTTCCATACATTCGATAATTCTGTTATCACTCATAACTCATTCTCCTCGCTTTTGTTATTATTTGACAGTCTCTGCATCCAGCCGATTTAAGCTATCTGCCTGTCATTGTTCTCTGTTTCATAGCTGTTTATTTAGTTTTTTCTGTTCCTCATGAGGTTTGACTATATACTATCAAACCCTCACACACTTATAAACAAATATACCCATTTGCGAATATGTTATAAATATTTCGTGATAAGGGGTTTACCATCCTGCTGGAAGCATTCCCAGTGCGCTGAAAATTGCGTAGAATACGGTACTGCCGTACAGCAGGACGATAATCGCCTGCATCGGCTTGCTTGCCATCCAGCCGCAGTTCCATACCGGCTCAATGTCACCTGTTTTTCTTGCTCGGGAGGCGGTACTTCACATCCAAATCAGACTTAAAAATACCAAGAATCCCCGTTCAGCCGATACACTGGCCGAACGGGGATTCCTGGCGTCATACAAAACAGTAAGGTATATTTATATGGTTATAATTGGGGTGAACTGTCTAGTTGGATGCAATAGTTTTATTTGTCGCCCAAACAAACAACCTTGCCGTCTTTTACAATCAGAACCTCTTCTGGTGTTCCCTCGTCGAAGATAACGGTCGGATTGTACTGTACCATGTCGATATGTACGGTCGAACGTGCCGGCTGTCCATAGTAGAAGCCGTTGCCCATTGCGATGTGGCAGGTTCCTCTTGCCTTCTTCTCTTCCTCGAAGTCTCCGTTGAACATACAAGCCGGGTTAAGTCCAAGTCCGATCTCTGCGATGTTGTCGGAATCTTTAACTTCTGCGATCTGACGGCGGATTTCTTTACAAATCTTCGGATCGCCGCCAACCACCTCTACGATACGTCCTTTTTCGATTCTTAACTCAACCGGTGTGGTCGGGCATCCATAGTAGCAGATAGGTCCATCAATTACCAGTTTGCCATGGGTTGTGTCGATCACCGGTCCTAAGGAAACCTCGCCGTCAGACCATGCCATTGCATCGCCCGGATTTCTCGCGATACCACACTCGATGATCGGCTCCATCTGATTCATTTCCATGTACAGGTCGGTACCAGCCGGTGTGGTGATGTGAGCCATCTTATGACCTCTCCAGATTGCCTGCAGCTTCTCGCCGTCTGCGTAAACTGCTTCATAGTCTGCCAGAGCGCCGCCGCGTGTGAAGTTGTCGATATTTCTTAAGCAGATAGAAACCTCGCGAAGTTTCTTCTGGTTGATGAGCTCTTTCAGGTGGTTATTGTAGATAGCTGCACCGGATGCGGTGGTCATGCCGACAAATACATCGCAGGCATCCATGCCAAGTTCCAGAGATTTCGGGAAGATGGTTGCTTTGTCTTTTCCACGAATCGGCATCATGTATACGCCGTACTCAGCGCCGCAGTTTAAAGCGGCTGCTGCCATCGCCTGGGTCATTCTCTCGTCGGTCTGAGGGTCAACGACAATCAAAACTTCCTCGCCCGGTTTAACAGCCATCAGGTTGCCAAGAAGATACTGTGCACGTTCCATACATTCGATAATTCTGTTATCACTCATAGTTTTAATCTCCTTTTCTTGTTTTGTCTGGTTCCCTTAAATTTTTGCACCTTTGCAAGTGGGAATTATTTCTGTTTTTTTCCTTTTTATCCGGAAAACGTGGACTTTTCAGAACCGGGTGTTCCATATTCCATCTTTGATTCACGTTCTGCACAAATTTGTCGTTTCCCCGCTTTCCGGGTTCCATACATAACTACTGCCCAGATATATTTCACATTTCATACGAATCCGGGATGTCTCTTTCTAAAACTCAAGCTGCCTTTTTGGCTTCTCCCTGATTGAAAATCTCGTGATCCAGTTCGCCCTCCATCTGAGAAATGCAGACAGATGCTACCAGGTCGCCTACAGAGTTAGTAGATGTGTGAATCTGGTCGATGATACGATAGATTCCAGCTACCAGTGCGTATGCATCCAGCGGAAGTCCCATCTGCGTCATCAGGGTTAAGCTGATAACCAGACCAATCTGCGGAGTTGCTGCACAGCCAACGCTTAAGAAGGTTGCCTGTACAACCAGCATAATCTGCTGCTGAATACTTAACTCTACGCCGTACAGCTGTGCGGCAAAGAGAACAACGATACCAAAGTATGCACACGTTCCGTTCATCTGAGCGGTACATCCAAGTGGAAGTACGAAACTCGCAATATCTCTCGGAACGCCCATCTTCTTCGGTGCTACTTCCATTGATACCGGAAGAGCTGCTGAAGAAGTACAGGTACTAAATGCGATCATCCAAGGTTCAAACGCTTTGCGCCAGAACTTCATCGGATTTACCTTTCCAATCACGATAAGGAAAATGCTGTATCCAACAGTACTCATGATAATGCAGGCAAGATAATCAGTTAAGATGAATTTCAGAACCGGTCCGAAGATGGCAACGCCATATTTTGCAAGTGCTACAGTCATCAAACTGAATACGCCGTAAGGGATGATTCCAAGAATCATGTCGATAACCTTAAACATCGTCCGTGAACAAAGGCTGATGATGTCACATAACTGCTGTGCTTCCTTGCCAATGCTGATGATGGCAAATCCAAGAAACAGGGAAAAGACGATAATCTGCATCATCTCGCCGCTTGTCAGTGCCTGAAATGGGTTGGACGGAATTAAGTCGAGCAGTGTCTGGTAGATACCCGGAAGTTCTTTCACCTCCATTGCTGTCTCTGCCGTTCCCAGCTGCAAGCCACGTCCCGGTTTGATGATATTGGCAAGTATCAGACCGATGGTTGCTGAAATACCGCCAGTTGCTAAAAACCAGATGATGGTTTTAACGCCGATGCTTCGAAGTTTCTTGATATCGCCCAGCGAAAGTGCCGCGTCGATGATACAGAAGAACACCAGCGGGACGACAATCATCTTGATCAACTTGATAAACAAATCTCCGATGAACTGGAAGAACGGAAGGACATATCCGTTAATGATCTCATTCTCCACGCCGCCCATAAAATTTAAGACGTAACCAAACGCGATACCTGCAAACAATGCAATGAATATTTTCACGTACAACGGAGTTTCTTTTTTCTCCGCCCCATTTTTAGTTTTCTCCACCATGTAATACCCCCTTATGTAATGTTTTTTATTTCTCGTGTTCCTCATGAGGTTTGACTACATAGTATCAAAAAGCCAGATTATTATAAACAAATATATCGAATTGCGAATAAGTTATAATAATTCAGTGATACAGAGTTAGTTCTGACTTACTTTTTTTATATATTGTCTCCACAATAAAAATAATTTTATTTTTGCAAATCAGTTCCGTGCTGTTTTCTGTAAAATACTAAAAGCGGGTAAAAGTTTTTTCGCTTTTACCCGCTTCTTGCTTGAACCTTCTTCTTAAAGGTTTCTATTTTATTTCGTCTGTATCATCTACTTTTTTAGAAATGGCATTATATGTGAACCATTTTAGCTTTTACTGGTTATCCGAAACATAAACCGCTGCTTCTGTTCCTGCAGTCGAACCAAACATAACCGCCTCGGTCAACTCATTGCCGGAGAGCACACCTTCACCGTCTACTGCCGCTGACAGGATCGGACCTGCTGCATAAAGACCATTGATCAGCTCGCCGCTATCTTTGTTTAGCTGTTCCGCATTGTTGCTGACAACCAAGGCAGCTGCCTTTCCATCTGCCTCATATACCTGAGATTCCTCAAAAACCGGAATCAGGGAGACATCGGTCGCTACCAGTGCCAGGCAGTCAATCTCCTGATCCTTGCCGTCCACCGTCACAGTGATGCGGTCAAGGGCACCTTCTTCATTGTAAGCGACGCTCTTTAATTCTGCCTTATATTCAACCGGAATCTTCAGCTCTTCGACTTTTTTAAGCAGCGCTTCCTGTGCAAGCTCGTTCAGATTTCCCTCTTTTGCCGGGAAACTGCGGGCCACCGAGGAACCTGCCTCCTGTGCCAGATCGCCATACTCCATTCCCAGTGTGTCGGCAAGCCAGTCTTTCGCCTCTTCGCTGTTCTCCGATACATATGCCGCCATATCCGAATTGTTCGTATTATTTCCTGCCGTCATAATATCGGACAGATAAATCTCAAAATCATCCGTAAGATTCGCCTGGAACTGCTCATCCGTATCGGCTGCATTGACATACGGTGCCATCTCCGTCATATCTGCCGCCAGCTCTTCGCCCGGTGCCAGAATCAGGATCTTCGACGGATCCATGCCCTCGGCTGCCGCCTGAACCGCCGCGATCAGTCCGGCGCTGTCTCCACCTGCGATGACAAGCTGTGCATCCGATGCTTCTGCCTCTCCGGTCGCTTCGGTTGCTTCCTCGCTTGCCGCTGCACTCTCTGTTGTATCTGCCTTACTGCCGCATCCCGCCAGTGCCGCTGTTCCCAGAACCGCTGCCGCCGTCAGAATCCCTGCCTTTTTAACTGTATGGAATGATTTTTTCATAATCGTTCTCTCCTTTCCCTCTCGCCGGAGTTCCTGCAGCTGTCTTCAAACATGCACAGTACCTCTCGGTTGTGGATTTCAGTCTAACATAGAACCTGCGGCGAATCAATTAAGGTTTCTTTAATTCTTACGGCGGAAAAAACGAAATTTTCTGTTACTTACACAAATCCGCAATCACCTGTGCAAAAATCTTCGCGCTTGCCACCAGATCACTCACATAGGCAAATTCATCTGCCCCGTGCATCCGGTTGTCCACGCCCGGCATCGACGCGCCAAATGCAACGCCGTTTTTCAGGTCATGCACATATGTGCCGCCGCCGGTGTAGTTGCACTCGCCCTTGTTGCCGGTATAAAGCTCATAAGCATTCAGAAGTGTTCTGACAAACTCGGAATTGCCGTCTACAAAATGCGGCTCTCGCAGCTGCGGGGACTCTAACTTCATGCCGTGGGACGCAAGTTTTGCCTCCACCGGTTTCAACAGGTTGTCATCATTGCCGCCGATCGGGAAACGTCCGTCAAAGTACGCTTCCATCCGTGTCTCCGTCATCGTAAGCATCGTGAATGCCAGAGACAGCGCTCCGGATCCTTCTGCCTGCATCGCCACGCCAAGCGCCTTTCCCTCGGTATCATTCCACGGGAAGCACTCAGTCAGGCTGTGAATCAGCTTCGTCTGTCCGCAGGATGCAAATGGCAGGCGATCCAGAAGCAGAAGCAGGGATGCCAGCGCATTTTTGCCTTCCTCTGGTGTCGAGGCGTGTGCGCCCTCACCGACTGCGGTGATCACGATCACATCTTCCTCTGCCTGAAGCTCAAACTGTACGCCAGTCTCCTTCGTCACGCCCTCTGCCATCGGACGTACCTCTTCCTCGGTCAGTCCTGTAATTGTCGCATGCGCCTTGCCCGGAACAACATTGATCTTGATGCCAGCCTCGATGGACAGGATCCGCGCATTCTCCGTCGATACCTCAAAAGAAGCTGTCACATGCCCCGGGAAACGTCCTTTTTCGATATTGATAACCGGGAACGAAGCATCCGGGGAAAATGTCATCGGCGCTTCCTTCTCCACTTTATAATAATGTTCAATATCGCTGCTGCCGCACTCCTCATCTGTTCCCAGAATCAGGCGGACATTTTTTGTCACCGGGATTCCCAGTTCTTTGACCGCACGCATCGCATACAGAGCTGCTACCGCCGGTCCCTTGTCATCCGCCGTGCCGCGTCCGTACAACTTTCCGTCTTTTACAATCGGTTCAAACGGCTGTGTCACAGTCCAGCCCTCGCCTGCCGGGACAACATCCAGGTGTGCCAGAATATCCAGCTGGTGCTCACCGTCGTTTAAATCGGCGGTTCCTACATAATTATCGTAATTGTTGATGGAAAATCCATACTCTTCCGCCATTTTGAGTGCCTGTGCCAGTGCGCGGCTCGGACCTTCGCCGAACGGATCGCCCTCCTGGTATGCCGAACGCTCGCTGTTGATGCTGCACAGCGTGCATATGTCATCTAACATCTCCTGCTTGTGCGCCTCGATATACTGCTCGATTTTCTTTTTATACATAAATCTTCCGCCTCGTTCTTTTCCTTTGGTTATTATTTGGACAGAATTCCAGCCAGTACCTGGTTCACTACCTTTCCGTCTGCCTTGCCCTTTACCTTCGGCATCAGGGTTTTCATGATTTTGCCCTTGTCAGACGGTGCCGGATTTTCAATGCCAAGCTCTGCCAGAACACTTTTGATCACCTCTGCGATCTGCTCTTCGGTCAGATCCTCCGGTGCAAATTCCTGATAAACTGCCAGACGTGCCTGTGCCTCCTCGCGGATATCCGCACGATCTGCCGGAGCCAGTTCCAGAGTCTCCTTCGTCTGCTTGATCAGGCGCTTCAACATGGCGTCTACGTCCGCGTCCGTGATGTCGCGGCGCTCGTTCACCTCGATGTTCTTGATCTCGCCGTGCACCTGGCGCAGGATGGACAGTTTCGGCTTGTCCTTCGCTCTCATCGCATTTTTGATCTCGTCTTGCAGCTCGTCATAGCGCATGGGAACCTCGTTTCGCTCGCAGTTTGCTGTCCTGAGTATACTGCACCGTGAAACCCCGCCCAACCCAAACGGATGTTTCACGTGAAACATCCGGAATCGTTCGGCTCTGCGGTGCGCCGTGCTGGCATGCTTGCGCGAAAGCCGCCTTCCCAACGCCCGTCGATTCCGCGGCCGCCCCGAGAAGCCTGTTCCCGCGTAGCGCATCGCGTTAGACGATGCGCCGTCGCTCTGCAATTCTGTGTTGATGCGGCTCCTGGTGACGTTGCGTCGCTCTGGTATGATGAAGCAAGCATATCGACATCGAGGAGTTGGACTCGCATGAAAGACTTGCCGGCGCACCAGCTCGATCCGAAGGTCAAAACGGTCTGGCGCATCAACGACGCCATTTGGCTTACCGTGGTATTCCTCTCCTGCTTCGTTCCATTCGCCATCGCTGCAATGGTGGATCCGGCGACGTGGATGTTCGTCGTCCTGGTCGCCGTCGCCGTTGCGTACGCAGCTTGCTTGATCGTGTGGTTGATCGTGCTGCCGCCCATCCGCTTCATGCGCTGGCG
>ERZ773269.2562-NODE-2562-length-13644-cov-7.226875_pt1 | contig 13644 bp, 9 predicted proteins | sample MGYA00511958_ERZ773269 | MGnify/ENA primary metagenome ERZ773269 (study PRJEB29015, sample SAMEA2737761) | human gut metagenome | biome: human gut; feature: human-associated habitat; material: faeces | place: China | collected 2012 ... | reverse complement strand
GCAAGGATGCCGAGGGCAAGGACGGCACCGTGGAGTTCAAGAACGTCAACAGCGGCGACCTGGGCCTTGAGACCGAGGAAGAGAAGAAAGCCGCGGAAGATGCCACCGCCGAGAACAAGCCTCTGTTCGACGCCATGAAAGACGCCCTGAACGGCAAGGTCAAGGAGGTCAAAGTTTCTACCCGCCTGAAAGATCACCCCGTCTGCCTGTCCGCCGAGGGTCCTCTCTCCATCGAGATGGAGAAAGTGCTCTCCAAGCAGCCCGGCAGCGAGGACGTCAAGAGCGATAAAGTCCTGGAGCTGAACGTCAACCACCCTGTCTTCGCGGTGCTGAAAGCCGCCCAGGAGGCTGGCGATGCCGACAAGGTCAGCAAGTACAGTGCCCTGCTCTACGCACAGGCACAGCTCATTGAGGGCCTGCCCGTGGATGACCCCGCCGCTTACGCGGAGGCCGTCTGCAGCCTGATGAAGTAAGGGGTTCTCCTTTTCATGATTTCCCGGGAAACGATACTGCTCCCTTGTAGCGTTTTCCTGTTCTTTCTTACACATACTCCCAACAAAAGATTTCCCCTTAACAAAAGGGCCGCGCTCCGCTATAATAGAGTGGAACGCGGCCTTTTTCTTTGCCCGTAGGAGGTTCTTATATGCCGAAGAAGCATTATTTTGCGCAGATCCCCACCATTGCCATTTTCATTGCCTTTGCCATTTCCGGGCCGCTGGGGCTGCTGCTGTTTATCCTGAAACACATCGATAAGGATTCGCTCAAAAAAGAGCAGGCAGACGCCGCCTATGCCAGTGATTTCCGTGCCTCCGATACCCGGCCTGGCGCACAGGCACAGCCTGCGGCAGAATCTCCGCTGAGCCACGACCTCCCGACGGCAGAGCAGAAAAAAGCCAAAGAGCGCCAGAAATCCATGACCACCCTGTGTGCTGTCGTGGGCGCAGTCTTTTTGCTGGCAGGCGTGAACGGGATGTTTATCAAGGGGCCGGGCGGCATGGCAGAGATGTTCCGGTATCTGGCCCAGATGCTGGGCGGCGGCGGAGCTCTGTGGCTGAGCACCCGGATGAGCCGCACCCGGAAGCTGGAACGTCAGCTGGACAAGATCGTGGCCGACCGGGACAACATCCCGCTGGAAGAGCTCTTTGCTGCGGCAGGCGTTGACGCCGCCAAGGGCCGCGCCGCCGTGGAAAGTGCCATTAAGCACGGGTACTTCGGAGCGGATGCCTACATCGACAACCGCACGGGCACCCTCGTGGTGCGGGGACCTGCGCCTCAGCCGCCCGCTCCCCCGCAGCCGGAACCCACTCCGGAACCGCAGGACCCTTACACCGACCTGCTGCGCCAGCTGCGGCAGGCCAACGATGCGATCCCGGACCCGGTGATGACGGCCAAGATCTCCCGGCTGGAGACCCTCAGTGCCCGCATCTTTGCGCTGGCCAAGCAGGACCCCGGCAAAAAGGCCCAGCTGCAGAAGTTCATGGATTATTATCTGCCAACCGCCCTCAAACTTTTGAACACCTACGCTGAGCTTTCTCGGCAGGATGTGGCAGGCAGCAATATCTCCGACGCCCGGCAGTCCATCGAGCGTTCCATGGACCTGCTGGTGACCGCCTTTGAAAACCAGCTGGACAAGCTGTTTGCCTCCGACGCGCTGGATGTCTCCACCGACATTGCCGCGTTGGAGGGGATGCTCAACCTCGATGGTTTGACCACGCCGGATTTTCACACCAACGCATAAAAATGCAATCCTCCATATCGGCAGGCAGGGCCGCATTCCCGCCGCAAAGAACGGTTCTTTGTGGTTTGTGGCCAATGTTTTTCCGGTATGGAGGATTTTTTCGGCTCTGTTGTTGGAATTTTTGCACAAAATTCTGTGCGGATTTTCTGGCAACTTTGCATTGAAATGCAACAATAACGCATGGTCTTTTACAGGCAGATTCTTTATTATAAGGGTAGAGTATTTTCTGCAGCCCGCCCTGTGGGCTGCGGCCGCAATTTGCACCATTTGTTCAGAGGAGGAACACGCAATGATGAAGCCTATTTCCGTTTGGAAGCAGGAGCTGTCCGGTGGGGCTCACGCTGCCCGGCTGGCAGCGCTCTACTGCTGCGCTCCCGAGCAGACCCCCGCACAGGCCGCCCGGTACGAGGCCGTGCTGGACGGGCTGGAAGCAACGTTTGGCCCCCATGCTGAGGCAGGGCTGTACAGCGCCCCCGGCCGTACCGAGATCGGCGGCAACCACACCGACCACCAGCATGGCCGGGTGCTGGCGGGCAGCGTCAACATTGATATGATCGCCGCCGCAGGCCCCAACACGCTGGGCCAGCTCCGTGTCCAGAGCGAGGGCTATGACCTGTGCGTCATCGACCTGAATGATCTGGCCGCCCGCAAGGAAGAGGAGAACACCAGTGCCGCCATCCTGCGCGGCGAGTGCGAGGCGTTCCGCCAGCGGGGGGCCAAGCTCTCCGGCCTGGACGTCTACATCTCTTCCAACGTGCCCAAGGGCAGCGGCGTTTCGTCCTCTGCCGCCTTTGAGGTGCTGATCGGTGTCATCCTCAACGATCTGTTCCTGGCCGAGAAAGTCTCCCCCATCGCCATTGCACAGATCGGCCAGTGGGCAGAGAATGTCTACTTTGGCAAGCCCTGCGGCCTGATGGACCAGATGGCTTCCAGCGTGGGCAACATCATCACCATTGATTTTGCCGACCCCGCCAAGCCCATCGTGGAGCCTGTGCCCGTGGACTTCTCTCAGGCGGGCCTCGCCCTCTGCATCCTGGATTCCGGTGCCGACCACGCCGACCTGACCGACGAATATGCCGCCATCCCCAATGAGTGCCGCGCCGTGGCCGCTGTCTGCGGCGGCGAGGTGCTGCGGGATGTTCCCTTTGAGACGTTTATCGCAAAGCTGCCGGAGTGCCGTAAACAGTGCGGCGACCGGGCTGTCCTCCGCGCGTTCCATATCTATGCGGACAATGACCGGGTGGCAAAACAGGTCGCTGCCCTGCAGGAGGGCGATTTTACCACATTCCTCAATCTGGTGGGCGAATCCGGCCAGAGCAGCTGGGAGTACCTGCAGAACGTTATCCCCGCCGGTTACAAGGAGCACCAGGAGGTGGCCGTGACCATTGCGGCGGCCAAACATTTCCTGGGCGGCAAGGGCGCTGTCCGCGTCCACGGCGGCGGCTTTGCCGGCACCGTACAGGCCTTTGTGCCCGTGGAGCTTCTGGCGGGGTTCAAAGCCAACATGGAGGCCATTTTGGGTGAGGGCCGCTGCCATGTTCTCTCCATCCGCCCGGAGGGAGGCGCAGTCCTGTGAGCGATATCTCTACTGCCATCCAGCAGCTCGTCAACTACGGCCTGGACACCGGCCTTATTCTGCCGGACGATGAAATTTACATCCGCAACCAGCTGCTCATGACCATGCAGCTGGACAGCTTCACCGCGCCTGAGGGCGAAGTGTGCTACACCGACCTGGAATCCATCCTGAAAACACTGCTGGACGACGCCGTCGCCCGCGGTGTCTGCGCGGACAACTCCACGGCCCGCGACCTGTTTGACACCAAACTCATGGGTGTGCTCACCCCCCGGCCCAGCATCGTCCGCGCCAACTTTGAGGAGCGGTACGAAAACGAGGGCCCGCAGGCCGCCACCGACTGGTTCTACCAGTTCAGCCAGGATACGGACTACATCCGCCGCTACCGCATCAAGCGGGACCTCAAGTGGGTGACCAAGACCCCCTACGGCGATCTGGATATCACCATCAATCTCTCCAAGCCCGAAAAAGACCCCAAGGCCATTGCAGCAGCCAAGCTGGCCCCCCAGAGCTCCTACCCCAAGTGCCAGCTCTGCGTGGAGAACGAGGGCTACGCGGGCCGGATGAACCACCCCGCCCGCGAGAATCACCGCATCATCCCGCTGACCATCAACGACAGTGCGTGGAATCTGCAATACAGCCCTTATGTCTATTACAATGAGCACTGCATCGTCTTCAACAACAACCACACCCCCATGAAGATCGAGCGGGCCACGTTCCGCAAGCTGCTGGACTTTGTGGCCCTCTTCCCCCACTATTTCGTGGGCAGCAACGCCGACCTGCCCATTGTGGGTGGCAGCATCCTGAGCCACGACCATTTCCAGGGCGGCCATTACGAATTCGCCATGGCCAAAGCCCCCATCGAGAAACCCTGGGTCTTCCCCGGCTTTGAGGATGTGGAAGCGGGCATTGTCCACTGGCCCATGAGCTGCATCCGCCTCACCTGCGCCGATGATACCCGGCTGGTGGAGCTGGCAGATAAAATTCTGACAGCATGGCGCGGCTACACGGACGAACAGTGCTTCGTCTACGCCGAGACTGACGGCGAACCCCACAACACCATCACCCCCATTGCCCGGATGCGGGACGGCAAGTTCCAGCTCGATTTGGTGCTGCGCAACAACATCACCACCCCGGAGCATCCGCTGGGCGTTTACCACCCCCACGCCAAGCTCCACCACATCAAAAAAGAGAACATCGGCCTGATCGAGGTCATGGGTCTGGCCGTGCTCCCCAGCCGCCTGAAGCAGGAGCTGTTCGACCTTGCTGATGTGCTGATGGCACACCTGCCCACCGCAGAGTACCCCGAAGCCCTGCAAAAGCACGCTGCGTGGGCAGAGGAGATCCTTGCAAAGCACCCGGAGTTGAACGCCGACAATGTGCACCTGATTTTGCAGGACGAGGTAGGCCATGTGTTCGCACAGGTGCTGGCCGATGCCGGTGTCTACAAGCTGGACGAGGCAGGCCGTGCAGGCTTTGTGCGCTTCCTGGAGAGTGTGTAAGATGATCCTGGAAGTCTGTGTTGACAGCACGGCCAGCGCCCTTGCAGCCAAACGCGGCGGGGCCGACCGGCTGGAACTCTGTGCCGACCTCATTGTGGGCGGCACCACCCCCAGCCTTGCGCTGGTGCGGCAGGTCAAGGCCGAAACCGGCCTCCCCGTGCGGGCACTGCTCCGCCCCCGTTTTGGCGATTTCTGTTACGACCGCTATGAGCTGGCCCAGATGGAGCAGCTGGCCGCAGAGCTGGTTGCCGCCGGGGCTGACGGCATCGTGACCGGTGCCCTGACACCGGAGGGAGATTTGGATACAGCGGCGCTGCGGCCCATCTATGCTGCTGCCCGCCGTGCCGCGCGGGAGGCCGGACGCCCGGCAGCTTGCACGCTGCACCGCGCCTTTGATGTCTGCCGGGACCCGTTTGCGGCGCTGGAAGCCGCCAAAGAGCTGCAGCTTGCCACCATCCTGACCAGTGGGCAGGCAGCCAGTGCCCCGCGGGGAGCGTCCCTGCTCCACCAGCTGGTGCAGGCCGCCGGGAATGACATTGAGATCCTGGTGGGTGCTGGCGTCGGCCCCGCCAACCTCCCGGACCTTGCCGCCCAGACGGGTGCCAGGGCGTTCCACCTCTCGGGCAAAAAAGTCCTTGACAGCCGGATGATATTCCGCCGCGAGGGCGTGCCCATGGGCCTGCCCGGCTTCTCCGAGTTTGACATCTGGCAGACCGATGAAGCCACTATCCGGGAAGTACGAACGATTTTGGATACCCTTGCATCCGATGCATAAGAAAAGAAGCTCTCCATGCAGGAGAGCTTCTTTTTGTGTAGATCCGTATAATAATCTCAGACTTTCCGGCGAAGCAGGCTCATGGGAGGCAGCTCCGGGGTGGGGATGGTGTATTTTTCCATCGCGTGCGGGGTGGACTCCATGGCCTCCCCGGCCTCGTTTTTGATCCACTCCGGGGTCAGCGGAATGCTCCGGCCATCCGGGCAGAGGGCTTCCAGCGTATCTCCCAGGCTCCACTTGCCCCGCTGCTGGCAGCTGGCAATGCCATTCTCCCAGCCATCCACCGTGCCCACAAACTCCCACTCGCGGATGTAGGTGGCGCTGTCGGTGGCCTGACGGGCCTGCTCCCGGCCAAAATAGAAGCCGGGCGAATAGTGGCGGTGGCTGGTGCGGGTCAGCTCCTCCAGCACCTGCTCCGGCAGAGCGAAATCATCGTTGAGCGGGTCGGCAAGGTACTGGTCCAGCGCCTTGCGGTAAGCAGCGGTCACGCTGGCCACATAGTAGAACGTCTTGGCGCGGCCTTCGATCTTCAGGCTGTCCACACCCGCCTTGCAGATAAGGTCCAGGAACGGGGCGGTGCACAGATCATTGGCGTTGAGGATGTAGCTGCCGTTCTCGTTCTCGCCGATCTCATACAGCTGGCCGGGGCGGGTCTCCTCGCTGAGATAGTACTTCCAGCGGCAGGGCTGGGCACACTGGCCCCGGTTGGCGTCACGGCCTGCCATGTAATTAGAGAGCAAGCACCGGCCCGAGACGCTCATGCACATGGCACCATGGACAAAGGCCTCAATTTCCAGTTCCGGCGGGGTCTTGTCCCGCAGAGTAGCAATGTCCTGCAGGGTCATCTCCCGGGCCAGCACCACCCGCTTGGCACCCATGTTGTAGGCAGCGCGGGCAGCAGCCCAGTTGGTGATGCCCGTCTGAGTGGACATGTGAACATCAATGTCCGGGGCAAAGTGCTTGCAGGCGTCCAGCACACCCAGGTCAGCCACAATAAAAGCATCCACGCCCGCCTCCGCGGCGGACTTGATGGCCTCGGGCAGGCGGTCGGCCTCCTCATTGGTGGGCAGGGTGTTCATGGTCAGGTAGACCTTGCGGCCGCGGGCGTGGGCATAGATGACGCCCTCCGCCAGCTGCTCCGGCGTAAAGTTGGCCGGAGCCGAGCGCATTCCAAATTCAGGCAGGCTGCAATACACAGCGTCCGCGCCGTAGTTGATGGCGTACCGCAGGCGCTCCAAATCGCCCGCCGGGGCCAGCAGTTCCGGGATCTGCAACATAACGTTATCCTCTCTTTTTATCGTTCTGATTCACACAATAAGCTCCCCTTGCCGGGGAGCTTATTGCATTTACTTCAGGCTTTTATTCACGCTGTCGGCCTCGGCGCAGTTTTTCTGGTGGTCCGCGTAGGTCTCGGCGTAGTAATAATGACCGCTCTGGTCTGTCACAAAGAAATAGCAGTCCTTGACTTCCGGGTCACACTGGGGGTCCAGCGCCGCCCGGATGGCCGCAAGGCCGGGGTTGGAGATGGGGCCCGCCGGGAGGCCGGTGCAGTTGTAGGTGTCGTAGGCGTCCCGGATATTGGCCGGGATGCTGTCCCACCCGCCGTAATAGGGGGCCACCCAGTTCCACAGATAGTTGTTGTCGGCATCGCTCTGGACATGGCTGGAGGCGTTGCTCTGCAGCTTGGGGTAGGGCGAACCCTCCGCCAGCCGGTTGCGGAACACCTGGGCCACATTATCGTCCTGGTCGTTGCCCGCTTCCTCCTGCACGAACGATGCCAGCGTGATCAGCTCCGGCAGGGTCATCCCCTGCTCGTCCAGCTGCTTGTACATGGCGTCGGTGATCTGCTTGTCAAAGTGGGCGTAGAACGTGGCCACATAATTGTGGACGGTATCGTCTTTCAAAAACTCGTAGGTATCCGGGAAGAGATAGCCCTCGCACTTCAAAAAGCGGTCCGGGGCGTCCTTGTCGTCCGGGACATACTGCCAGAACTTATATTCACTGAAATCGCCGGTGTTGGCCTCTTTCAGGAATTCCTCAGCCGTGCAGAGGCCGGCATCCTCCATCTTCCGGGCCATGGCGATGGCGGTGGTACCCTCGGGGAACGTCAGGCGGACGCTCTCGGCCTTGGCATACTCCGACAACACCTCGATCAGGTCGTCATAGGAGCTGCCGGGCGCAAGCGTGAACTCGCCGTACTGCAATTTTGCGGCAGCTCCCTGTTTGCCCACATACCAGCGGAACAGGCGCGGGAATTTGATCACCCCCGCCTCTTTCAGCGCGTTGGCAATGGTGCCCACGCCGCTGCCCTGCTGGATGCTCACGGGGACTTCCTCGCCCGGCGTGCCGCCGTCGATCTCCCGCTTTGCCATCCAGACACCGCCGCCCGCGACCACGAGCAGCAGTACCAGCAGCACCAGAACTATTTTCAGTGCCCCGCCCTTTTTGCGGGGAGCACTGTGGGAATTTTTGTGTGCCATACCCACTCCTTTAACCGTTTTCCAGCATCAGCCGCATGTAGCTCTCGCTCACATCAAAGGGTTCGCCCTCAAAGCGGATCATGCCATAGTCCTGCCGGGTACCCTCGCCCAGGAACAGGTTCTGGGCAGCACCCACGGTGATAACAGCTTTTTCCACGATGACCTCTTTCTCCCGGGCCGCTTCCATCAGTTTCTCGGCAGAACGGTCATCCTCGGCCATCAGCTCCACAAAATAGAGAGTATCCTCCTTGCGGAAATAGATGCCGTAGCCCTGCTCGCTGGACACGATGGTGGCACCGCGGGAGTACAGGTCTCCCAGCACCACGGCCATCTTCTCCGGCGTCAGCATGACCGTATCCGGCCAGAAGCGCTCCCGCAGCTCGCAGAGCTTTTTGGCGGTCACCGAGTCAAACTCAGCCTGGCTCCACAGGTTGCGCTCCACTTCCCGGGGCAGGCAGCGGAGGGCAAAAGCTTTCTGGAACCCCTTATCCTGCAGCAGCGCTGCCCGCTCCGGGCTGGTGGGCGCGGCCACCGTAAAGCCCGCGCCCCGCAGCTTCTGCTGGGCGCAGAGAGTATCCACCAAACCCGCCAAAATCAGGTTGCCCTGCCCGCACAGGCCAAACAGGTAATTGCCCGGGCGGCCCTGCAGCGTGACCGGCACCGCCAATGCCGCAGCCTCGATCTGGCCGTTTTCTTCGGCCACGTAAACATTCTGTTCCCCGGCAAAACGATCCATGGCGGTGTTGATAAACTTCGCCGTATCCCCCCGCTCTTTCTGCCAGAGTGCCACCACCGCCGCGCGATCCGACGGCTGCATCAAACGATACATGAATAGGATGCCTCCTTTATTCTCAAATAACCCGCTGGGCCAATTTCCGCACTTCGCTCTGGATGTCCTCGATGCTCCGCATGGCATCGCCCTGGGTGCAGTGGACAGTCTCCCAGCCCAGATGGGCCGCACAGAATTCCGCCGCGTTCCGGCTCCGGGCCAGGTACTCCACGTCTTTTTCGTGGACGTCTTTTTTGCTCTCGTCGCCATGGTAGCGGCCCGTCATCAGCTTCTGGCTCACGGCGGGGTCTACCTGCAGGTAGATGACTTCATCCGGGGCAGGCAGTCCCAGCAGCCGGAACTCATAATCAAACAGCCACTGCAAAAAGCTCTCCCACTGCTCCGGCGGGAGCTTGGAGCACTGGTGTACTGCATTCGATGTGGTGTAGCGGTCCGCAATGATGACGCCGCCCGCCTCGTAAAAGCTGCCCCAGCTGGTTTTGTAACTGGCGTAGCGGTCTACTGCATAGAAGCTTGACGCCGCGTAGGCGTTCACATCATCGGGCTTGTCCCCAAACTGTCCAGCCAGATACATCTTGACCAGGGCGCTGGAATCGCTGGCATAATCCGGGAATGTGATCTCCTGGACATTTTTGCCTACTTCTTTCAGGTGTTGGGCCAGCAGTTTAGCCTGAGTCGCCTTGCCGCTGCCGTCCAGCCCTTCCAGCACGATGAGGGTGCCTTTTTTTGCATCAACCATTTCACGGTTCCCCTTTCAGCGCGGCATACCGGGCACGGACTTCCGCCGTGCGGCCACAGCACATTTTTCCCTCCGGGCAGGGGCCGGAAACGCAGGCCGGGCCTGCCTTGGCAAAGAGGTGAGGTGCCACCGGGTAGACCAGCCGGAGCATCTCTTCGGCCAGTGCCCGGATCTCCCACTGGGCACGGCTGCAACACCGCAGGTGGAAGAAGTTCTGCAAACTGCGGGCGTTCATCGTCACTACCATTTTCGTCTCGCAGGCGTTGGGCAGCACAAAGCGCGCGTCCTCGTTGGCCTGCTTGGAGGCCTTAGCGCGGGCCTGCTTCTCAGGCATTCCCTCGGCCATGAGGCGGGCGGTGTGGCCGTCCTCCAGCTTCTGCACGAGATCAAGATACCGCTGGGCGTCCTCGTTCATACTCTCGATGAACGCTGCCTTTGCCTCGGGGATGGCCTCGATCTCGGGCGGGATGACATAGCGGAAATCGTCCAGCCGGACATACCGCTGGCTCTGGACGCTGAACGACGCAATGCGGTGCCGGGTGATCTGTGCCAGCAGGGTGCGGCTGACTCCCTCAATGCCAAAGGTAAAGCTGGCGTGCTCAATGGGGCTTGCGTGGCCCAGGTCACTGAGCATGGTCAGGAAGCGGGCGGTCTTTTCCTCGTCCAGCCCGTCCAGCAGGTCGGTGATATGGGCATCGGAGTAGCAGAGCTTGGCCGCTGCGGCCACCACCTTTTCCGGCTCCGGGGTGTGGGCGATCAATCGAACGGTCATCATACTCTCATTCCTCCGTAATTTTGGTCAGCGGGGCAAAGTTTGCCATGGTCTTTTTGATGCCGACCTTTTCAAAACGAATCTCCACGATCTGGTCCCCGGCAGCAGGCTTGACCGCCACCACCGTGCCTCGCCCGAAGACTTTGTGCTCCACCACATCGCCGGGCTCGTAGTGTTTCGTCGTGTTTGCGTTTGTTTTTGCAGTAGGCGTTCCTGTAAAGTTGATTTGCTTTGCAGGCGTTTCAGGTATTACTGGGCGGCTGTAGCCGCTGCCAAAGCCGCCAGAACCGCCCACGCTGCCGCTATGGGAGCCATAACTGCTGCCGTAACCGCTTGAAGAACTCCCCCGCCCGGCGTAACCGGAACCGAAGCCCCGGCTCTCCCCGGCGTTGTACTCCCGGTTCAGGTAGCCGGAACGGTTTCCATAGCCTGTGCTGCCGCCATAAGAAGACGAACCGCGGCCCCAGCCCGAAGCCCCGGAATAACCGGAGGCACCGCCGGGCACCGTGTTGCTGTAGCTGCTGCCCCAGCCGCCCAGACGGCTGCGCTGTTCCAGCACCGGGCTGCGGGTCTCTTCCAGATACTCCGGCTCGATCTCCCGCAAAAAGCGGCTGGGCTCATTGCGCTGGGTGCGGCCATACAGCATCCGGGTGACGCTGTTGGAGATGTACAGCTCTTTCTTGGCACGGGTGATGCCGACGTAGGCCAGGCGGCGCTCCTCTTCCAGATCAGCCTCCGAGTATTTGCTCATCTCACTGGGGAAGACCCCTTCTTCCATGCCGATCAGGAATACATACGGAAACTCCAGGCCCTTGGCCGAGTGAATGGTCATCAGCACCACCTGGTCGGCACTCTCGTTGTAGTTGTCAATGTCGCTGATGAGGGCGATATCTTCCAGATAGCCCTCCAGCGAGGCCTCCTCGCCCTGCTGGTCACAGTAGTTTTTCACGTTGTTGACCAGCTGGCCCAGGTTCTGCAGGCGGTCTGCCGCGTCCTCGTGGCCCTTGGCGGCGTCCGCTTCCAGCATCGCCTTGTAGCCGGTGATCTCAATAACGTCGCTGGCAAACTCGTCCAGCGTCTTATTCTCCAGCGAGTCCTGTAACCGCTCATAGATCTGATAGAACTTATACAGCGGTGCAATGGCCCGGCTGAGCTTCGCGTACTGGTCCGCATGGCGGATGATCTCCAACATGCTCACGCCCTCCTGCTCGGCCAGGTCAGCGATGACGTCAATGGTGGTCGCACCAATTTTACGGGCAGGCTCGTTGATAATGCGGCGGAGACGCACATCATCCCGAGGATTGGCCACAATGGACATGTAGGAGTGGATGTCCTTGACCTCTTTGCGGTCGTTGAACCGCTGGCCTCCCACGATCTTGTGCGGGATGCCCGCGCGGGTGAAGTAGCTTTCCAGCGGGGCCGACTGGGCGTTCATCCGGTAGAGCACGGCGTGGTCAGCCAGATGGCCGCCCTCCCGCAGGTGCTGGCCGATGATGTCTGCGATGTGGCTGGCCTCGTCCTGCTCGTTCTCTGCCGTGTAGACCTGCACTTTGTCGCCCTCGCCGTTTTGGGTCCAAAGGGTCTTACCCTTGCGCTCCGTGTTGTGCTGGATGACGCAGTTGGCGGCGTTGAGGATGTTGGAAGTGGAGCGGTAATTCTGCTCCAGCCGGATGGTCTTGGTGCCCGGGTAAACGCGCTCAAAGTTGAGGATGTTCTCAATGGTAGCCCCCCGGAAACGGTAAATGCTCTGGTCATCGTCGCCGACAACGCAGATGTTCTTCTCCGGACCGGTGAGCAGGCTGACAAGGCGGAACTGTGCCACACTGGTGTCCTGATACTCGTCCACCAGCAGGTAACGGTATTTGTTCTGGTAGAAGTCCCGCACCTCTTTGTGCTCGGCCAACAGCTGGACGGTCTGATAGATCAGATCGTCAAAGTCGAACGCGCCGGCCTCTTTCAGTTTCTTTTCGTAGGCGGCATAAACACGGGCCGCCAGAGCGCCTTTGGTGTCCTTTGCCGGGGTCTGCAGTGCTTCGGCCGGGCTGACGAGCTGGTCTTTCCAGCGGCTCATCTGGTTGATGGCGCTCTTGACCGGGAAGAACTTATCGTCCACGCTCAGCTCTTTGTACACAGTCTTCATCACCCGCTGGGAGTCGTCCGTGTCGTAAATGGTAAAACTGCGGGGATAGCCGATCTCCTCAGCCCAGCGGCGGAGGATGCGGACACAGGCGGAGTGGAACGTGGAGGCAAACACCTCATCGCCCTCTTCCCCGCCCAGCATATTGCGCAGGCGCTCTTTCAGCTCGCCTGCCGCCTTGTTGGTAAAGGTAATGGCCATCACGTTCCAGCTGCGGACCGCGTCCTTGCGGAGCATCCCGTCCAGCCAGCCGGGGGCATCCGTGCCCGTCATAAGGGCGGTGCGCAGGGCTTTTACATCATCCTCCGTTACCTCACGGGGCGTCCAGCTGGAGCCGTGGGCCGAGCCAAACCGGATGAGGTTTGCAATGCGGTTGACCAGCACCGTGGTCTTGCCGCTGCCTGCGCCTGCCAGGATCAGCAGCGGGCCGCTGGTGGTAAACACCGCCGCGCGCTGCATCTCGTTCAGGCGGCCAAACTGCTTTTCAATGTAGGTATCGCGCAGTTTACAAAATTCCTGTTGAAGATTGGTTGCCATGGTTTCACCTGTTCATTTCATCAGAATCATACAAGATATAGTATAACACAAAAGTGCCTGGTTTGACAGTGCTTTGGGCACAAAAAACGCCCACCCACAGCGCTGCCATGGGTAGGCGGAAAATATTTTTCAGGAAGCTCTTAGCCGAAGATGTTGATGAGGATACCAGCAGCAACGGCAGAGCCGATCACGCCGGCCACGTTGGGGCCCATGGCGTGCATCAACAGGAAGTTGGAGGGGTTCTCGCTCTGGCCCACTTTCTGAGAAACGCGGGCAGCCATAGGCACGGCGGAAACGCCTGCGGAACCGATCAGCGGGTTGACCTGGCCGCCGGTGAGGGCATACATCACCTTGCCGCACAGGACACCTGCAGCGGTACCAAACGAGAAAGCGATCAGGCCCAGCACGATGATGAACAGGGTGCGGGAGTTGAGGAACGTGTTGGCGGAGGTGGTGCAGCCGACAGACAGTGCCAGGAAGATGGTGATAATGTTCATCAGCTCATTACCAGCGGTCTTCTGGATACGATCGACAACGCCGCACTCTTTCATCAGGTTGCCCAGCATCAGCATACCGACCAGAACGGCGGCATCCGGCACGA
>ERZ773269.2553-NODE-2553-length-13666-cov-24.662920_pt1 | contig 13666 bp, 14 predicted proteins | sample MGYA00511958_ERZ773269 | MGnify/ENA primary metagenome ERZ773269 (study PRJEB29015, sample SAMEA2737761) | human gut metagenome | biome: human gut; feature: human-associated habitat; material: faeces | place: China | collected 2012 ... | reverse complement strand
ATAGCTTGGCGCGTGATGGATTTCTTCCACAAACTTTCCAAAAGGTTTCAAAGACCCATAAGGTTCCACATCATGCGACACTTTTGACTGGTATCCTTTCAGCCATCTCAGCAGGTGTTTTCTCCTTGGCCAATATGGCATCCTTGGTTAACATTGCGACCTTGGCTTATTTGGTCCTCTTGGCTATTGCTCTTATCATTCTTCGTAAAGACAAGGGCTTGCCACAAAAGGGTGAATTTAAGGTTCCATTTGTTCCAGTCTTACCAATCCTTTCGATTATTGTATGTCTATCATTTATGAGTCAGTACAGTTGGCAAACCTGGTTAGCCTTTGGCATATCAGTGCTAGTTGGTTCGGCTATCTATGCCTTTTACGGTTACAAGCATTCTAAGTATTAAGATGAAAATGGTAGATCCCTTTTGGTCTACCATTTTTTGATATTTGGAGTAGAGATAGACTATCAAGCAATTTGGTTTTGGTGGTACAAAAGACAGTAACTAGCTCACCTTTTGCCTTATATGCGGTTAGCTAGGTCCCATTGCCCAAGTAAAATACCGTTTGTATTATTGAAACAACTAAAGTTGTGGTTCTTCCTTTTAAACAAGTCAGCGTTGACCATGCTTACAAAGAAGGTGAAGAAAATCGAAGCCTAGCTTACTGGCAAAATATTCATGAAAACTTCTTTAGCAAATGGTTGCGTAGGGATGGACTGAATTTTAGTCAGGTCAGTCTAGTCATTATAGAAGGATTTAGAGTGGTCTATCCTAGAGATCAAAAGCTCCCAATATCTTGGGGCTTTTTTACTTTAAGGGAAGGTTAACTTCTCTTTAAGTCTTATCTTAGGTTTATTGTGTTTAATAGAGTCATCACAAAAGTAAGTAGGAGGTTTAACAGATGACATACAAACATACCAAATAAACACAGGAATGGTATGCCATTAAGAAATCATCAAAATGGGAAAAAGCGGGGGCAGTCCTAGTAGCTAGCTTAATCTTGGGTAGATCAGTTTTACAAACTAATCTTGCTCAAAAATAAAATACAAACTCTAAGGCTAGCCAGTCTGATAAAAGTTCACAAACGAACCAAACAAGTAAATCAAGCCTACCCAATACCGGCGAGGTGAGTAGCTTGGGACTAGGCGCGTTAGGGGCTGTACTCATGACAACATCGTTTGCATTAAAAGGTCAAGGAAAGTCTCAAAATAAGATAAAAAGAACAGTAGTTATCTGTCTTTCCGGAGTAAACTACTGTTCTTTTTCTATATCATTTCATGATTATATGAGGATGAATAAAAATAAATATAAGTTTTGAAAAAGCTTGTAATCATTAGTTTTTTAGGATACAATTACTTTGATATTATAAGAATATACGTTCGCATTTTTAATAAAGGAGTTTGGCTATGAATGACAAACAAATGAAAATCGTCGGTTGGGTAGCAACATGTATGTCAGTATTGATGTATGTTTCTTATATCCCACAAATCATGGACAACTTGGCAGGTCATAAAGGAAACTTTATCCAACCCCTCGTTGCAGCTATTAACTGTAGCCTTTGGGTTTATTATGGTCTTTTCAAGAAAGAACGTGATTTACCACTTGCAGCAGCCAATGCTCCTGGTATTGTTTTTGGACTTATCACGACTTTGACATGTTTATTTTAAGCAAAAGATAGTTTAAGTGCTTTAAAAATCATTTGACAGTTTCTGTATTCCAGGACTGTCTTTTTTTAGCTCTATCATTTAAAGCATAAAAAAAGTATCTGATGAACAGATACAGTTTTTTAACTTATTTTTTAAAGCTATTTTTAAGGCCTTCAACCGCACCTTCAACGCTACCTTTAATGTCTTCGAGGCTATCTTTTGCTTTAGATACAACTTTTTCAACCGCACCTTCGATTTCAGTCTTTTTATCGCCAGTCAGTTTACCAGTCCCCTCTTTAAGAGCGCCTTTAGCGTGATTCAATTTATCTTCGATTCCCATAGTAGAACCTCCTTTTTATGATGAGACCATTGTAGACAATATTAAACGGTAATGCAAGTGATTTGTTTAATAAGTCACGACATTAATGTTTCCTTTATCGTATTCAGCGATGAAGATATCTGAAATGTTGTCATATCCCATTTTAGTAAGTTCGTCGTTTAACCATGCTTCAGATTTTCCGATACTGTCAAGAATTTCCAATTGCACGACGCCATCTGTGACAATTGGGTATTTCGGATTTTCATCACCTGCGCGAACCACAATCAATTGACCGTTTTGCTCAATCACAGCACGTTTAACTTCTTTGAGTTGGAAAATGCCTTGAGAACGAAGTTTCAAAGCTACATCTGAGGCAGAGAGTCCTTTGGCACGACAAGCTTCAGGATCCAACCTACCATGAGTAATGATGACCGTTGGCTTACCGTCAATCAAGTGTTTGAAAAAGCGAATATTGGTGTTTAGCCATTTAAGCAGTAAAATCAAAATCGTCCAAATAATCAGAATCACGATATACTGGAGGATTGAGACTGAGCTACTATAAATCGTTCCACCGATGATTCCACCAAGTACGAAGTTCTGTACTTGGTCAGTAGCTGAGCTAGGTGCTAAGTTACCCTTACCTGTGACATTGATAACAAAGACCAGTGACACAAGCCCCAAGGCTAGTTTAATTGCAACAGTAAGATAAAAAGATATCATTGTTTAACCTCCACGAGTTCCACATCAGACTTGTATAGTTTAATTTGTTCGAGCAAGTAGCTATCGGGATCCGAACCTGCAATGGCACGGTAGTAGTTGTCTTTAACTTTTACGATAGCTCCATCAGTGGCTGCAGAAGTATTGACATAGACATCCTCTTTCTTGATATCTAGCTGTTTCGAAATAACTTCAATAAAATGAAGAGATGCTCGAAACTGGTTATCATTGGTGTGATTAGTTTGGAAATTGCTGATAGCAATAAGGACAATAACCACCAAAGTTAAAATAGAAATGATAGAGAGTTCACGGAACTTAGTATCATGTCTGTCTTTATAGGCCTTAAATGCAAATACGCCAGTTACAAGAATTAACAGGGTAGAAATGGCGACCATGACCCAGTTTTGTTGGCTAATCTGACTTAGCACATAGTCATAGGAATAGAATTTCATTGACAGGTTTCCTTTCATAAAATACTTCTATCATTATAGGTAAAAAATTTACTTAGTACAAATAGATAGATTCGGGAAAACGTTTAACAGAATATTTTTTTGTCAAATAATTACTGATAGTGACCGGGAAATTAAATTCTTAATTTGTTCTATAAAGGCTTGTTGAATTTATCACAAATTATGCTTATAATGGATTTAACAATCATAAGAACTTGCCTAAAATTTTGGTAAATAAGAGGACTAGTGACTTGCATGTGATTTACAGACATATTTGGAATTTATCCATCTACAACTCTATCACTGATGGTCGTTTTTCTAAAATTTCCCAGAGACTATAAGGCTCTCGTTCCTAGAATAAGGAGATTATTATGTCTGAACCTTTATTTTTACAATCTATCATGCAAGAGAAAATTTGGGGTGGCACGCATTTGCGTGATGTCTTTGGCTACGACATTCCAAGCGACCATGTTGGAGAGTACTGGGCTATCTCAGCTCACCCAAATGGTGTATCGACTATTAAGAATGGTCGTTATGCTGGTCAAACTTTAGATGTTCTTTATGCAGAGCATCGAGAATTGTTTGGCAATCGTCAGGAACCTGTCTTCCCGCTTTTGACAAAGATTTTGGATGCTAATGATTGGCTTTCAGTTCAGGTCCATCCAGATGATGCTTATGGACTTGAACATGAAGGTGAGCTTGGTAAAACAGAGTGTTGGTATATCATTGCCGCTGAACCAGGCGCAGAAATCATTTATGGTCACAATGCTAAATCAAAAGAAGAATTGCGCCAGCAAATTGAAAGTAAGGATTGGGAAAATCTCTTGATCAAGGTTCCAGTTAAAGCAGGAGATTTCTTCTATGTGCCAAGTGGTACCATGCATGCTATTGGTGCAGGTATCATGGTTCTTGAAACGCAACAATCTAGTGATACGACTTATCGTGTTTATGATTTTGACCGTAAAGATGATCAAGGAAACTTGCGTGAGCTCCATCTTGAAAAATCTATCGACGTGCTTACTATCGGAGAACCTGCCAACAGTCGCCCAGTTACAACAAAAGTAGATAATTTCAAATCAACGCTCTTAGTAGCTAGTGATTTCTTTGCCGTATATAAATGGGAAATCTCAGGTAAGGCTGATTTTGAAAAGATCGCTGATTACAGTTTATTCAGTGTGCTTGATGGTCAAGGAAGCCTTCAAGTAGATGGTCAGGATTACGACATTGCCAAAGGTTGCCACTTCATTCTACCAAGCGATGTGACTTCGTGGACACTTAGTGGTGATTTGGAAATCATTGTCAGTCACCCTTAATAATAATTAAGACAATCCTAGGGGATTTGTCTTTTTTTGCGTTTTTTCTGAATATTATTAATCTTGAAAACATTTCTGAATGAAGCTGTAAGCCTTGTAATTTCATCGGTTGCATGAGATAATCGGTAATATTATTAAAAAAATCAACAACTGAGATAGCTATTATCATCTATCTTATTTGTTTTAGATATGGAGTTACCTATGTTAAAAAAAGGAGGCCTTACAGCCCTATTGCTGTTTGGCATGTTCTTTGGAGCGGGGAATCTAACCTTTCCCCCTCAGCTAGGCTTTGAATCTGGAGGTCATTTTTGGCCAGCCATTGCTGGTTTTGTTCTATCTGGTGTCGGAATTGCAATTCTAACACTCATTATTGGGACTCTAAATCCGAAGGGATATATTCACGAGATTTCTCAAAAAGTCTCACCTAAGTTTGCCTTGTTATACTTGGCAGTGCTTTACTTGTCTATTGGACCATTCTTTGCCATTCCAAGGACAGCAGCGACAGCTTTTTCAATTGGTATTGCACCAATGCTTGGTAATAGTCATACTAGTCTATGGTTACTTGCCTTCACAGCGGTTTATTTTGCCTTGGCTTTATGGATTGCAATGAATCCTTCTAAGATTTTAGATAGTATTGGTCGAATCCTGACACCTATTTTTGCTCTATTAATCGTTATTTTGGTGGTAGTTGGTGCCTTTAAATATGGTGGTCATAGCACACATACAGCAACAGAAGCTTATAAAGCCTCAGCCTTTGGGAATGGTTTCTTAGAAGGGTACAATACCTTAGATGCCTTGGCTTCGGTAGCCTTTAGTGTAGTGGCAGTAGTAACCCTCAATCAATTAGGTTTTAAATCTAAAAAAGAGTACATCTCAACAATTTGGGTTGTAGGTATTCTGGTTGGATTGATGTTCTCAGGTTTATACTTAGGTCTAGCATTCTTGGGTAACCATTTCCCACTTGATACATCAACTTTGGGAGAAGGTGCTAACCTTGGAGCAGCTGTTCTATCGAATGCAACTCAGGCTATCTTTGGTCCGATTTCACAGATTTTCTTAGCAGTTATGGTAACAGTAACGTGCTTTACGACAACAGCAGGCTTGATTGTGGCGACCGGTGAGTTCTTTAACAAGGCCTTGCCACAAGTCTCATACAAAACCTATGCTATTGTCTTCACTCTTATTGGGTTTGCGATTGCTAACTTGGGACTTAATAATATCATTGCTTTCTCAGTGCCAGTACTTTTGATTCTCTACCCAATCACCATTACGATTGTCATGATTGTGATTGCTAATAAGTTTGTGGCCTTGTCTAAACCTGGTATGCAAATTACAGTTGCTGTAGTGACGTTGATTGCTTTGCTTAGTGTAATTGGTAGCCAGTTCAAACTTGCAGGACTTAATTCCATCATTAACTTCCTTCCATTATCAGGAGCCTCCTTACCATGGTTGATTCCAGCTATCTTGTGTATCCTCCTGTCCCTCGTTTTACCTGATAAAATCAAGAGCGAAAGCTTCGAAATGGAATGACAACAAAGTCCTATCACAATTGTGGTGGGATTTTTTTCTCTCCAAGTCACCATAAGTGCGAAATCTCCTAAAAAGCGTTACACTTAAGGCGTGGAGATGCAAGTATCTAGTGAAGGGAGTGTTAAAAATGTCAAATCTAAATAATCATAAGATCTATCTTGCTGGTGGCTGTTTCTGGGGTGTGGAAGAGTACTTCTCTCGTGTGCCTGGTGTGCTTGATGCGGTTTCGGGTTATGCCAATGGTCGTAGTGAGACGACTCGTTACGAGCTCATCGGTCAGACTGGTCACGCTGAGACTGTTCAGGTGACCTATGATGCCAGCCAAGTGTCATTGCGAGAGATTCTGCTACATTTTTTCCGTATCATCAATCCCCTCAGTAAAAACAAACAGGGCAATGATGTGGGAACCCAGTACCGTACGGGTGTTTACTATACTAATGTAAATGACTTGCCAATCATCGAGCAAGTTTTCCAAGAAATCTCTGAGCAATACAGTAAGCCTTTGGCGGTTGAGTTGTTGCCTTTGCAACACTTTATTCCTGCTGAGGAATACCATCAGGATTACCTCAAGAACCATCCTAACGGCTACTGTCATATCAATGTCAATCAGGCTTCGACTCCAGTCATTGATGCCAGTGTCTATCACAAGCCAAGTCAGGAGAAGCTTAAAGTAAGTCTGAGCCCAGAAGCCTATGCTGTGACCCAGGAAAATGGAACGGAACGGGCCTTTACGAGTTCCCTTTGGAATCAATTTGAGCCTGGCATTTATGTGGATGTGGTGACTGGTGAACCCCTCTTTTCATCCAAGGATAAGTTTGATTCTGCCTGTGGCTGGCCAAGCTTTTCCCGACCGATTAGTCCTGAGGTAGCCAACTACAAGGAAGATCATTCTCATAATATGGAACGTATCGAGGTCCGTAGTCGTGTGGGTGATTCCCATCTAGGACATGTCTTTCCAGATGGGCCAAGTGACAAGGGTGGTTTGCGCTATTGTATCAATGGTGCTGCAACACGATTTGTGCCTAAAGATGATATGGAAAAAGAAGGCTATGCCTACTTACTTGACCAAGTAGACTGATTAGTTACTAGTTTTAAGAGATCTTTTTAGTAGAATCATGTCACAACTAAAGAGGTTGGAGTCCCTTGCTACCAACCTCTTTTGCATGTAAAAGAAAATAAGGAAAGCGTTTTAAAGCTAACATAAAATGCCACCTAACCATTCAGGACAAAAAAGTGACATTTCATTACATTTTTTTACAATTTTATACAAATTGTTTTACGTGTCAAACCAAAAAGTAGTACACTATAATAGTGAGAAATATAACAAGTGTAAAGGGTTCATATTCCCTATAAATTGCTAGTTTTGGTGTCTGTAAACATTATTGTACTTTGTGTAATAATTAGTCTTCCCCTACCTCCCAATTATGATTTTATATGTCTTAACTTACCTAAACATAGCTAGCAAAAGAGTATAATTTTCCATAAAGAAATATGACAGCACTTGTTAGATTTTGTGATAACATTCAGATAGTTCTAAGGACTATTATATTGTGCTAAACCTTTTTGACGGAGCTTATTATGGATTTGCTGAATAAACTACTCATATTAATTGCCATTTGTGTCTTGTGGTTCTTGTCTTTTCTGTTACTCCCTAAAACAGGAGAGAAGGTCGTTTATTTTTATCATCTCTTAGCACTATGTGGTTTAGTCATGATCTATAGTGCCCTAGTTGATCCGGCTGGACTTTGTGACACTATTTTTCATATCAAACAACTTTGTTTTCATTAATAAGTTCATCTTGGTAATGTAGTAGGAAAATCTGAATAAAATTAATCACTCATAAAAGAAGCTTTCTGGTATTGATAATAGTCTATTCGTTTTCAATATGCAGGAGTCTTTTTCTTTATTATCAAGATGTGAGCAGATAAAAAAGCAGTCTGACGAGACTGCTTCAAGTATATCAAGGGTGGTTTTCGTAACGCTTAACGATTTTATCTAGTCTCCATTGGTAACAAAGACCACTGACGATAAGACTGGCAATCAGGCCAATCCAGTAACTATATGGGCCCAGTCCAGTGACTTTTTCAAGAAGGTAACCAATAGGGAAAGTCATGCCCCAGTAAGCCAAAACACCGAGATAGAAAGGGACCTTGGTGTCCTTATAGCCACGCAGAATTCCTTGAAGGGGAGCCGCAAAGACATCCGCCACTTGAAAGAAGAGGCTATAGGTCATGAAAATAGCCGTCATTCTCAAAAACTCAGGTTCGTGGCCATAGAGTTCAGCTAAATCATAGCGCAAGAAATAGAGAAAGAATAAGGTAAAACCAGCACAACCTAAGGCAGTCAGACGACCTAGCTTGCTATAGCTCTTGACCGCATCCATGCGTTTAGCTCCAAATTCGTAAGAAATAATGATTGCCATAGCACTGGAAACACTGAGAGGAAAAGCATACATGAGGTTTGAGAAATTCATGGCTGCCTGATGACTGGCAATGACTAAAGATGGATACTTGGCCATAACTAGACCAACACCTGAGAAGATTGCGACCTCTGCAAAAACCGTTCCACCAATAGGGAGACCCAGTTTAAGTGCCTCAAGTAGAGATTTTTTATCAAGGGGTTGAACCTTTTCAATGTGGTAGGGTTTAATTTTCTTATGCTTTCTGATAACTGCGATGGAAATAAGGAGAAGGACCCAATAAGCCAATGAAGTTCCCAGACCTGCTCCGGCTCCCCCCAACTCTGGTAGACCAGCGATGCCATAGATGAGGAGGAAATTGAAGAAACCATTTAGTGGTAGAAGCAAAAGCATGAGGTACATGGACAGGCGCGTGAGGCCAAGCGCATCAAGGAGGGAGCGAACCACGCTAAAGAGAAGAAGGGGGATAATCCCAAGACTCAAAAAGCGTAGGTAACCAAGGGCGACTTTTCTGACCAAAGGCTCCAGACCTAGATGATTCAAAACCAAGGGTGCCCCTAGAAAAACAAGGGCAAAGAGGATAAGTGATAGACCCAAAGCCATATAAAGAAATTGATAGAAATCAGGTGCCACTCGGTCCTTGTGACCTGCCCCTAGATGGTGTCCGATAATAGGAACTAGGGCAGATACGATACCTGTTAAGAAGGTGAAAAAAGGACTCCATAAACTCGTTGCCATGGCTACACCCGCCAAGTGTAGGGCATCGTATTGACCAGTCATGGTAGTGTCCACAAAGGCTGCCGAGAAGTTGGCAAACTGATAAATCAGTATGGGCACAAAAATCTTGAAGAAAACAAGAAATCGCTCACGGAGAGAATGTGTTTCGTGCATTCTGTTTTCCTTTCTAAATTTTTCAAATTATATAATCATTGTACAACTGTTATCCTATAAAGTCTATAATTGACGGAAAGTTTGGTCCCATTCTCTCAAATTATCGTCATCTCCCATAAAAGCCAAGTAGTGGAGAATTTCTTTATGTATAGTCTTTCCCATATTCTTATCGATAAATTTATAAAGGTATGCAGCTTTTAGTTCTTTAAGATAGAGTTTTTGTAACATGAAATAGTCTGGTAATTGAATCGTTTTTAGTTCGTTTATATAGTAGTCACTATCTTCTTGATTTCCGTAAAGAATGATTTGGAAAATACAACGACTGATAACATCTAAAGTGATTCGATCTAAATTATTTCTAGGATTTTTATTGAGTATTGATAGGATTTCCTTAATGTAGATTTTTAGCGCATCTTCTGTGAAGATATCCTTTACCATATCCAGTAAATCAATGTCGAGAAGTGTCCAAATATCAATCGAAAAGAAGTAGTCTTGAAGTTCTGTAGCAATATCTTGGTTAACTGACCGGTTTTGAAGTTTTGAAACCTGACAGTCAATACAAAGACTAATCAGATAATCACTGTAATTGGTTTCTCCTAAAATGCGAAACTTTTCTGCGACTTGCTCCAGTGCTTCAAAATCTAGATGATTTGAGGCTTGATTGTATTGATTAGCAAGTTTTATATAGGTTTCGTCTACAAGATATTCTTGTCCGAAAAATTCGTTATATTCGACTTTTAGATGTTTTAAAAGTTTGAAAAGAGTATCATTTGAGAGTGATGTTTTGTTATTTTCAAAGTCTGAAAGACTCGCTACAGATCCAGCTACTTGAGCGAGTCTCTGAATAGTGTATTTTCTCTGTTTTCGAATCTGTTTAAATTTTTGACCTTGTTCCATATAAAAATTCCTTATCGGATTTCCGAAATTTCAATAGTTGATACTATTAATAAACTAAAATAATAGTATCAAATTGAAGGAGGTAAAAGCAATGATTATTGAAAAAAATAAATCGGTTGCTGTGTCACTGCTTAAATCATCTAATCTTTGTGGCGGTGGTTGCTTGAATCTTTAATAAAAACAGCATGTTGTAAAGTGTGCTGTGTTTTGTCGGTCTATAAAATATAGACCGTTTTTTTAGAGGTAGATTTATGGATTTATCAAAATATGTGATAAAGTTTGAAAAAGAAAAAGACGTTTATTTGTTTAATACAAAAAATAATTTATCAGTAAAAATTGAAAAGAAATTGCTGGAAATAATCAAGAGAGATCAAAATATCAGACTTGAATTTCAAAATTTTCTATCCCAAAATAATTTTTATTGTACACCTGATGAATTTCAAAATGCTGTTGCTGAGCTTCAGGAAAGAGAGTCAAAAACATTGCGGATTATTATACTTGCACATGGTGATTGTAATTTTAGGTGTAAGTATTGTTATGAGAAGTTCAATAATAGATGTATCTCTGATAAAACATCAAATATATTAGATTTTATAGTAGATTGTTTAAATAAGGGAGATTTTGAAAACTTACAAGTTTCATGGTTTGAAGGTGAACCTTTATTAGGTTATAAGGATATTCTCGAAATATCAAAAGAGTTAATATTATACTGTAAAGATAATCATATTCGCTATTTTTCTGACATTACTACAAACGGGTATCTATTATCTCCAACAATTTTCTCTAAGTTAGTGAACCAATGTAAAATAACTACATATCAAATAACAGTTGATGGAACAAAGACAGGACATGATAATCAAAGAGTATTAAAAAATGGTAGTGGAAGCTATGACAGAATAATAAAAAACATAAAGTCTACGATTGATACAAATTTTGATTTTCAAGTAATAATCCGAATGAATATTTCAAAGGAAAATTATAATAGTATTTTAGATTTTTTGAAAAATGATGCATGTATCTTTAAAAAAGATCATCGTTATAAGGTATTATTTCGTAATGTAGGAGATTGGGGATGTGGTGAAAGAAGCGAGGATTATAGTGTAAAAAGATTTGAAAAAGATCTTTCTTTTGAATTTTCTAAAATAGCTTTGAATAATGGTTATTCGTTATTTGACCCATTTATTATACCAACAAATAATCTTGCATGTTATGCACAAAAGAAAAATTCGTATGTAATTGATACAGAAGGAAATTTATTGAAGTGTACAGTTATGTTGTACGATGAATGTAATAAAATTGGAAACCTACAAGAGAGAAAAATAAATACAATTAGGGAAAATCTTTGGTTAAACAATTTTGAAAGTTTATCTGGTAAGTGTTATCAGTGTCCGTTGATTTTAATTTGTAAGGGAGGCTTTTGTCCCAAATTAAAAGTTTTTAAGTCTAGAACTCATAACATTTACTTGGAGATGCAACAAATGATTATGAACAATTTTGAACTTAGAATTTTATCTGATGATTTTGATTATACCCTGAAAGGTAGAGATGATGGTTAGCTTTATTAAGGTACTTCCTAAGAAGGAAATGGTACTTTATATCATTTTTGCACTTCTTTATTCCTGTCAAGGAATTGTTATTCCTGTAATTATCCAGATGGCAGGTCATTTAGATAGCGGTAATAGTCGTGATTTAATAGTTTTTACATTTTCGAGTATCTCTCTTTGGGTGGTTGTGTACGCTTTTATGTATATAGAGAATATTCTGCTTCGTTCTATTATTAGAGCGTTTAATGTGAGCCTATCAGAAAATATTTTAAAGAATCATGCTGTCTTTCCTAAAAACATCTCCGATTCTGAGCTTTGCTCACTCTTGACACAAGATCTTGGAATTGTAGACCAGAAGTTCCTCCAATCATTTCTTATCTCGCCAGTGTGGGGTGCCTCTATTCTAGTATCTGTTATTTATTTGCTCAAACAAAATGTTATTGTGGGTAGTCTTTTTACTGTAGGTGCCTTTCTTATGATTTTGCCTCAGTTTATATTTAAGAGAAAGTTAAAAGAGTCAGGAGAATTACTAAGTAGCTCAAAAGAGAAAAATTTAAGAGCTATTACAGACTTTGGTAAAGGGATTGAAACGATTATTTGCAACCAAGCAGAAAAAGAGAATGTAAAGCAAACTCTCATAACCCTTAGTGAGATGGAGACGACACAATTTAAGTATTATACACTTCAGAATTTAGTTATGTTTTGGACAGGACCTCTGAAAGCTGTCGGCTTGATTGGACCATTTGTGATTGGTCTTGTCATGAAACAAAATTCAATTACTACACTTATTGCTATGATGTCTGCTTCAACATATCTTATTAACCCCTTACAACAGATTCTGGAGGCTATTGCAAGTATTCAATCAAGTCAAGTGATAAAAGATAAATTATTGACATTTGGAAGTGAGTCAGAAATTCCTTCAAAAGGGCTTCACATACATACTTTAGAAGAAATTCAGTTAAAAAACGTCACAAAATCTTATGATAATCAAGAGATTTTTCGAGATGTTACGGTTACTTTTTCATTGTCTCAGCATAATCTTATAGTTGGTGATAGTGGTATTGGAAAAACAACACTTTTTAGGTTAATATCAGGGCAAGATAAGGCATATAGTGGGAAAATCATTTTTAAAAGCATTGATGGAAGGGAGCTGACTCCAAATTTAGATAATATTGCAATTATTCATCAAAATCCCTATGTCTTTCATACAAGTGTGCGACATAATCTAACTCTTTATCAAGATTATTCTGACTCATTGCTCATTTCAACACTAAAAAAAGTTGGACTATGGGAGGCTTGTTGTCACCAATTAGACTATGAATTAACTGGAGATAACTTTTCAGGTGGTCAAATCATAAAACTTGAGATTGCACGTGCTATTTTGAGGGGCAAGCAGGTTTTACTTGCGGATGAGATGATGGCTTCTTTAGATGCATCAAGTTCAAAAGAAATAAGTAATGTCTTGAAACAGTTGCCTAATAGCATTATTGAAATTGCTCATCATTACAATCTGGAAGATTATGATGCTGTCTATAGAATTGAAAATAAGTCAATCGTAAGAATTAAATAGCAAGAGCTACTTTCAGTAAAAGTTAGACAGATTAGTTACTTAGTCTTTTCTTTTGATTTACAACTTGAAGATTTTAATTTCAAAGAAAACACCTAAGTCAAGCGACTCAGGTGTTCTTGTGTTATTTTTCTTTTTTATTATGGTTCAAAATGGCATTGAGGACAATGGCAAGTAAGCTTGCGACCACGATACCATTTGAGAAGAACATTTGGAAAGCTGTTGGTAAGCTGTTGAAGAGGTTGCTATTGTTAAGACCAACCCCTGCAGCGATTGATACCGCAGCGATCAAGAAGTTGTGTTCGTTGTTGGCGAAATCAACACGCGCCAAGATTTGCATCCCTTGGATAGAAACAAAACCGAACATAACAAGCATAGCAC
>ERZ773269.2552-NODE-2552-length-13671-cov-3.555890_pt1 | contig 13671 bp, 12 predicted proteins | sample MGYA00511958_ERZ773269 | MGnify/ENA primary metagenome ERZ773269 (study PRJEB29015, sample SAMEA2737761) | human gut metagenome | biome: human gut; feature: human-associated habitat; material: faeces | place: China | collected 2012 ... | reverse complement strand
GTTAAACGCATAATAAAATGAGAAAATTTATCAGATACAGAACGCTAATTGAAAAACTTTTATCAAGTAATTCATAGCGTAAGTTACAAGTTAATGTTATAATACCAAAGTTAGAATTTCCTAACATAAGAAAAAATGGAGTTTTATTTATGAAAAAGAAAATTGTTGCAGCATTTTGTCTTGCCATGGTGATGACGGTCGGCGGATGTTCCGGTGCGGGGACAGCAGCGCAGCCGGAGAGCAGTGAAAGTCAGACACAGCCGGCGTCTGTTTCGGAGTCTTCGAGCAGTTCTGACGCTTCGGAAGAGAATTCCACGCAGAAATCCGCATCATCCACAGCTTCTTCCGATGCCGCAGATGCATCGAGCAGCCGGGATATTTTTGCGATGGATACGTACATGACGGTCACTGCCTATGGTCCGAATGCAGAAACGGCGGTGGATCAGGCGCAGCAGGAGATTGAGCGGCTGGATGCACTTCTGTCGACCGGAGAGGAGACGAGTGAAGTAGCGCAGATCAATGCAAACGGCAGCGGAACCTTATCGGAGGATACCACCTATCTGCTGGAACGCTCGCTGGATCTGTATGACAGCACAAACGGCGTTTTCGACATCGCAATTTATCCGATCATGGACGCCTGGGGTTTTACAACCGGAAATTATACGATTCCTTCGGATGAGACGATCGAAAGCCTCCTTCCGCTGACCGATGCCAATGATATCCTTTACGACAAGGACAGCGCATCCATCAGCTTTGCCAAGGACGGCATGAAAATCGACTTCGGCGGAATCGCAAAGGGTTATACATCCGGCAGAATTGCGGATATTTACCGGGAATGCGGTGTGACGAGCGGGCTCATCAACCTCGGTGGAAACGTTCAGGTTGTCGGCACGAAAACGGATGGCAGCAAATGGCGTGTTGCCGTGCAGAGTCCGGAAGCGGAGGATGATTATCTCGGCATTCTCTCGACGGCCGACCGGGCGGTTATTACTTCTGGCGGCTATGAGCGGTATTTCGAACAGGACGGCATGAAATATCATCACATCATCGACCCATCGACCGGTCATCCGGCAAATAACGGTCTGGTGTCGGTGACGATCGTAAGTGCTGACGGAACACTGGCAGATGGTCTTTCAACTTCTCTTTTCATCATGGGAAAGGACAAGGCGGCCGAATACTGGCGTGCACACAGCGATGAATTTGACACCATTCTGGAGGATGAGGACGGCGTTCTGCATGTAACCGAAGGAATTGCTGACGATTTCACATCCGATCACGAGACAAACATTATCAGGAAAGACGGTGATACATAACCATGGGAAAATGGAAAAAACTGACAGCATTTGCACCGGCTCTCGCGGCAGTTATCGTAGCAGCCTGCGCCGGTATTTCGCTGAACGGCTACACTGCACCGGTTTACGCCGTAGAGCAGCCGGAGGCACTGGTGACACCGGAGCCGGAACAGGATACCGATGCAGCGGAAAAGAAAGATGATACAAAAAAGAAGGACGATACCAAAAAGACAACCGATACCGAAGCAGAACTTGTCGCAGCCGTCGGTTCCGGCAGCTTTGAGCTGGCGGACGGAACGTACGAAGGAAGCGGAACAGGTTTTGGCGGTACGATTACAGTCTCTGTCGTATTGAAAGACAAAACGATTCAGTCGATCTCGATTGTAAGCGCTCCCGGCGAGGACGCAGCTTTCCTGAACCGTGCGAAGGGAGTTATCGACCGTATCATCGCATCCCAGAGTGTGGATGTGGACACGGTTTCCGGTGCAACTTTCAGTTCAAAAGGTATCCTTGCAGCCGTGAAAAATGCACTGACCGGTCAGGAGGACACTTCAGAACCGGCATCCGCATCAGGAGCGGCAGGCGGCGGAGCCTCTGCTGGCGGAACAGTTACGGTATCTAAAATTGAAGAGCCGGCTGCCTACCGGGATGGAACGTATTACGGAACCGGAACGGGATTTGGCGGCACAATGAAAGTCTGTGTTGTTGTCAGCGGCGGAAAAATTGCTTCGATTGATATTGTGGAAAACAGCGATACGCCAAGCTACCTTTCCAGTGCTTCCTTTCTGATTTCGACGATTATCTCAACACAAAGTATGAATGTGGATACGGTCTCCGGCGCGACATACAGCTCCCGCGGTATTATTGAAGCTGTGCGGAGTGCCTTAAGTCAGGCGGCAGTGAACGGGTCTTCCAGTACAAACGGAGGAAGCCAGGGCAATACAAACAACGGAAACAACAGTCAGAATAACGGCCAGAACAATAACAACTCGTCTGCATCCAAGGGAAGTTTTCCTTATCAGGACGGAATTTATTACGGAACGGCCGCCGGTTTCCAGGGAGACATCAAAGTGGCGGTAGCCCTGCAGGATCAGACGATCAAAGCGGTACTGATTCTGGAAAACGAAGATGACGAGACATTCTTCAACCGTGCCAAAGTCGTAGCGGACCGCATCGTAGACGGACAGAAAACCGATGTGGATCTCGTATCCGGCGCAACGTACAGCTCCCGCGGCATCCAGAACGCAGTAAAACAGGCGCTGGAAAATGCGAAGAAGGCAACAAACGGCGAGACCGTTCCGGATAACGGAACGAGCAGCGGCGGAACCACAACGATTCCGGAAGGAAAATTCCCATACGAGGAAGGCATTTACTACGGAACCGGCGAGGGCTATCTGGGAGACATTACAACGGCAGTTGTCATTCAGGATGAGACGATCAAGGCAATTCTCGTGACCGAGAGTGAAGATGACGAAGCATTCTTAAAACGCGCAAAACAGACAGCAAAGGACGTTGTGAAAAACCAGACACTGGAAGTCGACACCGTTTCCGGCGCAACCTACAGCTCCAGGGGAATTCTTGCGGCAATCAAGGAAGCTTTAAAAGAGGCAGAACGCGTAACTGAGGAAAAGAAAAATCCAACCCCGACACCGACGGTAACTCCGACACCGACCGAAACACCAACTCCGACCGAAACTCCGGAGCCAACTGAGACGCCAACACCAACCCCGACGGAAACTCCGGAACAAAAGATCTATCAGGACGGCGAATACACAGCGATTGCCGTCTGCGAGCCGGATGAAGATGAAGATTTTACCGCTTATCAGCTTTCCGTGACGGTAACAATTGAAAACGATAAAATCGTAGCGTTAAGCAACATCACCGGTGACGGAGACAGTCAGAATGCCTCCTACATCCGCCGCGCATCCGAAGGAACCTCCAAAATCAAAGGCGTTTCCGCTCAGATTCTGGAAACCGGAACGCTTGAAAACATCGACACCGTTTCCCGTGCAACCTGCTCCTCAAAAGCCATTCTTGAGGCATGCCGGAATGCGCTGGATGCTGCGAAAGTAACACAATAAAGGGGAAAACAGATGAGACAATTGATTGTTCGTTTTTTGAATGTCGCTGTCATTGCTGCTGTTCTGATCGGCTACAATACCGTACTCGATAAAAGAGACAAAGAGGATCAGATCGCGCGGCTCTCGGCAGAGCTTGAGACGACCCAGCTTCAGAAGGAAAATCTGCAGGCCGCAGCAGCTGCATCCAACACGGCGGGTACGGCCGCAAGTGAAGCAGCAGAAGCAGAAGGGCAGTACGTGGACGGTACGTATGACGGTGAAGCTGACGGCTTCGGCGGCACCATTGCAGTTGAGGTAACCGTAGAGGGCGGCCAGATTACCGATCTTGCCATCACATCCGCCGACGGCGAGGACAGTGCGTATCTGTCAAACGCGGAGGCGATCATTCCAAAGATTATTGAGGCACAGTCCGCCGATGTTGATACGATCAGCGGAGCAACATTCAGCTCCACCGGTATCAGAAATGCGGCGCAGGAAGCAATAGAAAAGGCGGAGAAATAACATGAAAAATTTAGATCTATCCACATTACCGGCAAAGAAGAGAAAACAGATCGTTTCCTGCCTGCGTGCCGGAATCCAGCTTTTATATTTCCTGTTTCTTCCGTCAGTATTTACCGCTGCATTTAACGGAGTGAAATACATTTTTACGCAGCTTGGACAGGGTGAAAAAATTGAGATGACCGCGTTTGTGTCGGCTCTGCTCCTTGTCTGTGCATTTACGATTGTTTTCGGCAGATTTTTCTGCGGTTTTGCATGCGCTTTTGGAAGTCTGGGGGATGCAATGCACGCAATTTATGGTATAATCTGTAAGAAACGTAAAAAGAAGCCCAGATGCATCAAACCGGAGCTGGCAAAAAAACTGGTACTGATCAAATACGGCATTCTGCTTCTGATTGCTCTTTGCTGCTTTGCAGGAGTTTATCAGAAAGCAAGAGGAACAAGCCCGTGGGATGTCTTTTCCATGCTGCATGCGGGAAATTTCCGACTTTCCTCTTATATTCCAGGCATTGTTCTTCTGGTGCTGATCCTGGTCGGCATGTTCTTTGAGGAGCGCTTTTTCTGCCGTTTCCTGTGCCCAATGGGAGCTGTCTTTTCTCTGCTTCCGATCCTGCCGTTCTTTACTCTGCACCGGAAACGCGAAAACTGCATCCGCGGCTGCAGCGCCTGCACGAGACAGTGCCCGTCAGCAGTGGAACTGCCATCCGATGGATCCGTGGAAATCTCCGGCGACTGTTTCCAGTGCCAGAAATGTATTGATACGTGTCCGAAAGGCAATATCCGCTGCGGGGTAAAGGAATTTCACGGAAATGAAATCCTCTTTACGCTGTTCCGTGCTGTATTCCTGCTGACACTGCTGTTATGGGCTGGCATCTGATTCAGAATAAGGAAAACTATATGAAGAAAAAAGATCTGATTCTGGCAGGCGCCGTTCTGCTCCTGGCTGGAATCCTTGCCCTGGCGCTTCGGCTGCCGAAAACGGAAAATGGAAATACCATGAAAGTCACGGTGGACGGCGAGGTCTACGGAACGTATTCACTCGCAGAAAATCAGACCGTGAAAATTCAGACGGGTCACGGAACGAATGTCCTGGTGATTGAAAACGGAAGTGTCCATATGGAAGAAGCTGACTGCCCGGACGGCTACTGCAAAAGACAGGGTACGATTTCCCGGGTAAATGAGACGATCGTGTGCCTGCCGCATAAGCTGGTTGCGGAGGTAGAAAGTGACGGATCCACAACGGACGACGCCGACGATGCGCCGGATGTGATTGTAAAATAATACCAGCTTAGAAGAAAGGAATTGGAATTTATGAGAGACAGCCGCACTGCAAGCAGAAAAATTGCCTTATGCGCCATGCTGATGGCACTTGCCATGATCTTCAGTTATGTGGAGGTACTGATCCCGATCAACCTCGGTGTTCCTGGAATCAAACTCGGCATTGCCAATCTGGTTGTAGTCGTCGGCCTCTTTTTCCTTCCGGCAGGGGAAGTCCTGATGATTTCCGTCGCCCGCATTCTTCTGATGGGGTATCTGTTCGGAAATGGAATGTCCATCCTTTACAGCCTTGCCGGCGGGCTTTTGAGCTTTCTTGTGATGCTTCTGCTGAAACACATCAAGGGCTTTAGTATCACCGGCGTAAGTATTGCAGGAGGCGTGACGCACAATGTCGCGCAGATCTGCGTGGCGGCTCTCGTGGTGCAGAACCGCAAACTGTTCTATTATCTGCCGGCGCTTCTCGTGGCCGGAGTCATCACCGGAATGCTGATCGGAATCCTTTCGGACCGCATTCTTTCTGCGGTAAAACGCGAGGGACGAAAGAGTTCTTCGCGGTGAAAACTCCATAAGTTCTTCGCGGTGAAAACTCCATATCTACGGAATTTTTTCTGTGTGGGAACGAAAATCATCCCACAAACTTCACAGTATCGGATCATTAAATAGTAAAAATACTCAATAAGCAGAATCTGTGCCTCTTTTGAGAAAAAATAATCAGTTAAGAGTTAGACAAAACGATCAAAAATTAGTAGAATAATCTACGGTTAGTTAAAACAATTATTGATTAGCGAAAACTAATATAATAATGAAGGACAGTTTTGCCCCTGTTTTTCCTGCAAAACTGTGGAAAAGGAAAAAGGAGGAAGTTATGATCAAAAGAAAAGAACTTCAGAAAAAATCATTAGCAGCCGTAATGGCAGCTTCCATGACCATGAGCCTGCTCCCGGGAACCGCACTGGCGGATGCTACAAGTGGCGTGCTGGCAGATGGCACTTATGAGTCTACGGCTCATGTTACCAGAACTGCAGAAGACGATGAGGATGAGAATGCATGGGATGAATATGACGTTAATGTCAAAATCACAGTTGCAGACGGTAAGTTTTCTGATATTGCAGTAACGCCTGGCTCTGGATACAATACAGAGAATGCCACATATTTCAAAAAAGCAGCTACAAACAGCAAAGGCTTTAAAACCAAATTGCTTGGACAGGCAGCAACTATCGAAAATATTGAAGGATGGGATATCGTATCGGGTGCAACCAGAACGTCTAATGCAGTAAAAACTGCGGCTCTTGCAGCAACCCAAAAAGCAACCCCAACTCCAGCAGCAGTAGACACTGCAGCTCTTGAAAAAGCAATCGCATCTGCCGAAGCATTAAAAGAAGCTGATTACACTGCAGATTCCTGGAAAGTTGTTCAGACAGCACTTACCGCAGCAAAAGCTGCTCTTTCTGCAAAAGAGTCTCAGGCGGCTGTTGATACTGCAGCAAACACACTGAATACTGCAGTAAAAGCTCTTGTAAAAGCTCCGACTCCGACTGTAACTCCGACAGCTACACCTACCGCAACACCAACAGCTACTCCGACAGAAACACCTTCCGAGCAGGTATCCTATGTCCTGATGAACATTCCGTATGATAAATTTTACGCTGCAGATGTAAATAACTCTGTTCCGGTAGATGTATTTTCCTCTGCAACACTGAACAAAACAAGAACATCAAGCCTTGCCGGCGGCTCTTATCATTCCAATGCAGATGGAAGTGCGATTAACGGTATCACCTTCCCGGTAAAAGTAACAGGAGTGGATCTTTCTAAATTTAAGAAAGTTACAGATTCTGATTCTGTAAGTATTACAGTAACAAACCGTGGTCAGACATCTACACAGACATACACCGGAAAAGACGCCTTATTTGAAAACTCAGACTATGCATATTATGTATTAAGCGAAGTACCTTCTTACTACAAAGAAGCAACGGTAAATGCAGATGGCTCTCTTTCTTTTGGAAAAACAGTTGGAACTGCAATTGAACTGACCAATGTATCTCCGGAATTTATGACTGAATCAAAATATGGAGATTATCAGCTGGATCTCGACGGACTGGAGAACACGATTGATGTTGGAACCGATCAGATCTATGGTGTTATTGTCAGCACGAAAGAAGGCAATGACTATGGTATGCGTCATGTGGAAAATATCTGGCGCGGAACAGAGCTGGCATGGTCAACTGGATTTACAACACAGGTACATGGATGCCTGACTTCTTCTGCACATTACAAGAGCATGATGGGACAGCATATCAATAAGGTTACTTATTATACCAGCAAAGGAATCTACACGATTCCAGTGAATGATATTTTTGTTCCAACAAAATTTGAGGCAAGTGTATCCGTAGAAGACGCTTCTCTTTCCGCTGGAAAGACAACGATGACCGTAACCGGACTTCCGGCTGATTATGATGCAGAATATTCCGTAGATGGTCTGGATGGATTTGCAGTAGACGGAAATACCATTTCTTATTCCGCAAATGCGAAAAAAGGAATGTATACTCTGACGATTCATGATAAAAAAGGTGTTTATGCAGATCTGACACAGAGCTTTACTCTGTATACAGATGCAATGCCGGCTGCTTACAACGAAAAAGGAAGTGCTCCGGCGCTTGTAAAAGCAGAGAATGCATCAGAAGATGACTTTGCTGATTATATCAAGAACATCACTTCGGTAAAAGTAAATGGAAAAGAATATGCAGCAACTGGAAAACGGAAAACAATTCTGATCAAAGAAGACGGTACGCTTGATCTGACAGCTGCCGCTTTTGCAGAAGGAAATAAATTTGAAATCGAAGTAACTGCAACAGGTTACAAGACGCTTTCCTTTACTTATGAGAAGAAAGAAACAACATATAAATATGTATATGCAGGTCTTACCTGGGCTGAGTATTGGGCAGCAGAAGGAGTTCAGGCGGCAGGAAGCGACGCTGGTTCGGATGAAACTGACAGTCGCAAAGAAAGTGATAAAGGCGCTTTTGATGTTGTAACCCGTGCGACCACAAACCATGGACTGCACAGAGGAAGCTTCCAGTGCGCAGCGACTATCTACATGAAAGATGGCACAACCTATGATGTGGCATATTATACCGCAGCAACCACGGCAGTTCTGACCAACGGCGAGACCGTAACTTACGACAAAAGCCAGATTGATCATTATGAAGTAAAAGGCCTGAAATATGTGCCTGTAAAAGTTTCGGAAGATGATTACGAAAATTTCTGCAAAAAGTATGTTGTGGTAGAAAACGGCGGAACACTTTCCGGTGGATTTTCTGAAAATAAACTGCAGAGCTATACAGGCCTGGTTGCAGATGTAACAGAAAACACAAACGGTCTGAAGATAGCAGTGAAAAATGTAGATGGAAGCTTCTCCTTCTCGGCAGGAACAACAGGAAGTGAATCCGGAATCAAAGATCAGGCGCTGAAGACAGCTCCGGATGCTGAGACCGTAGGACTGACCGTGAAAGAAGCCAATGGTTCTTATGGAGAATTCCTTCGCGTAGATTTAACGGGAGATTACGGCGATCTGGCTGCTAATCTGCAGACCGTAACCTGGACTTATTACGGTGATGATTCCACTTATACGAATGCAAAAGCAACGTATGGAACAAAATTCGCAGCAGATAACTGGATGCATAAAGTAATGGGAATCCAGCTTGGCCTTACCGATTCCCTGCGCTGCACTTTACCGGAGGGAACGGATGGAACCGGTTATTGGAAGATTACGATTCATGCACTTGGCTATGCAGATGCTTCCTACACTTTTGAAGCAACCAAAGCGAACATTGTAGGAGCTGATCCGGTAGAGAGCACAGCAGCACTGGAAGAGGCAATTGCAAAGGCAGATGCACTGAATAAAGATCTTTACACGGAAACTTCCTGGAATAATATGCAGACAGAACTGGCAGAAGCAAAAGAAGCATTGGAGAAAAAACAGAGCCAGGGAACCGTAGATGAAGCAACCGAGCATCTGAATGCAGCCATCGAAGCTCTGCAGTCCCAGTATGTATTAATGAATATTCCGTATGCAGCGTTCTATCAGGCAGAGGTTCATAATGATGTTCCGGTAGATGCGTTTACTTCCGCAACCAAGAACAAAACAAGAACAGCCTCACTTTCCGGCGGATCTTACCATGTGAATGCAGACGGAAGCGATATTACAGGTATCACCTTCCCGGTAAAAGTAACAGAGGATATGGATCTGAGCAAATACACGAAAGTGACAGATGAGGATTCTGTAGAAATCACCGTTACCAACCGTGGACAAACATCCACCACAACGTATACCGGAAAAGATGCACTGTATGAGAATGCAAGCTATGCATATTACACTTTACATGAGGTTCCGTCTTATTACAAAGAAGCATCTGTAGATGCAGACGGCAATGTAACCTTTGGTGCTGTTCAGGGAACCGAGGCAGCAAAGCTGGAAAATGTAACGGCAGAGCTCTCCACTAACAGCAAATACGGTGATTATCAGCTGGATCTGGATGGTCTTACTGATACCATCAAAGCAGGCGAAGATACCGTATATGGTGTTGTTGTCAGCACAAAAGAGGGCAACGATTACGGAATGCGTCATCTGGAGAATATCTGGAGAGTGTCTGAGCTGGCATGGAGCACTGGATTTACGACAAGCGTTCATAACTGCCCGACCTCCTCGGAACATTACAAGAGCATGATGGGACAGACCATCAACAAAATTACCTATTACACCAGCAAGGGAATTTACGAAGTCGACGCAGATGTATATGTACCGGTTAAGTTTGCATATGAATTTTCTGTAGAAAATGCGTCTGTCACATCTGGAAATGCTTCTGTTAAACTGGAAGGCCTGCCGGATGATTACGATGCTGTCTATACAGTAGAAGGTCTGACGGGAACCGTGTCCGGTGATACTCTGTACTTCAAGAATGCAGAGAAAGGTTCTTATACATTGACTGTCAGCGATAAGAATGGTAAATATGCAGATCTTTCCGCAGACTTTATCCTTTACACGGAAGAGATGCCGGCAGCATTTAACGAAGATACGACAACACCGGGTCTGTTTAAGAACGGGGATGCAACAGATGAAGAGTTTGCAGATTATCTGAAGAACATTACCTCTGTTACTGTAAATGGAAAAGCATATGCAGCAAGCGGAAGAGGAGCTGTTGTACTGTTCAATGAGGATGGTTCCTTAAAGACAGATGCAGCACCGTTCGCAGAGGGCGATTCCTTTGAAATTACAGTTTCTTCACTGGGATATCAGGATCTTAGCTTCACCTGGAAGAAATCAGCAGAAGAGCCGACTCCTACTCCTACAGAGACCCCAACCGTAACCCCGACCGAGACTCCGACTGTTACCCCGACGGAAACCCCGACCGTAACCCCAACTGAGACTCCGACGGTTACACCTACAACAGCACCAACCACAACCCCGACGACTGCTCCTACCACAATACCTACGACGCAGCCGACGAAGACCCCGACAAGCACCCCGAAAGCAACATCTACTCCGCTTGCAAGTAATAAAGTATCCAATACTTCTACTTCCAAGAAGAGCGATAATGCAAAGACCGGTGATGCTACCAACATCTGGGGATGGGTAAGCATGGCAGTTGCATCTCTTGGTGCCGGCGGACTTGGATTCAAACTCCGCGGCAGAAAGAAAAACGAAGACGAAGAGTAATTCAGAACGAAATAACTGAGAAATTCTTCTGACATAAGAAATCACAGAAACCTCTGTTCCAGCTTTTCTGGCGGAGGTTTCTGCCGTTTCGAGGAGTAAAAAAGTGATTCTTTTCTTTTTGTAAAAAACAAAAAATTAAGTGTTCACACAATGCCCAATTCGTGCGATAATAATACTGTGTTTTTTGCACATGCAGCACAATGGAGGTGACTTAGAAAACATGACAGCAAAACTGTTGGAAAAACATATTACCGATACAATTCGGGAATGGCAGGTGAAGATCGGCTATGAGGGCGGTACGATGAAGCTCTACTACCCGGCGGAGTCCCTGCGCCGTTCCCTCTCTTTAGACGAAACAGAAGACCTGGCTAAAGCGCTTTCCGCGTTCTGTAAGAACGTACAGCCGCGCCTTGGAATGCTCGCTATTTCGGCAGTCAAAGACCGCTACTGTGTGGAAATCCCGGAGGAGGGATGCTCTTATATTGAGCGGGAAATCCCTGTTCCGGAGCTCCTGCAGAACCTTCTGCAGGTGATCACAACGCCTGGAAACACAATGGAACAGGTTCGAAACTGCTTTTCTTCCTATGCAGAGAAAATGCATACTACCGTGGAAGAAAACGCATCCGAGGAGCATGAGATGGGCCATGTATTTTCTTTTTCAGACCCGTCTGTAGATGAATACTGTTACTGTGTCGAAGAAAATGAATTCGGCCTGACGTATCACCGTTTTTCACGGGAAGATTACGAGGCTTTATAAATAAAAGGAGGATATACACCATGGAATTTACAAAACTGCTGGAAGAAAGAAGAAGCATCCGCGCGTTTGATCCGGAGAAACACGTAACCGCAGAGCAGATCCAGGAGATCGTACAGGCAGCGATTCAGGCACCATCCTGGAAAAACTCACAGACAACACGGTACTATGCCCTTGTAACACCGGAGAAAGTCGAAGAATTTTCCGCAAAATGCCTTCCAGAATTCAATCAGAAGAGTTCAAAGGGAGCCGCACTTGTCGTAACAGCATTCGTAAAAGACCGCTCCGGCTTCACGCAGGACGGAACACCGGACAATGAAGTCGGAAACGGCTGGGGCTATTACGATCTTGGCCTGCATGACGAAAACTTCATTCTGCGCGCAAGAGAACTTGGCCTCGACACCCTGATCATGGGTATCCGTGATGAGAAAGCTATCCGTGAAGCCCTCTCCATTCCGGAGAATGAGCTCCTTGGTGCTGTCATTGCTGTCGGCTACCGTGCCATCAACCCGGACAAGCCGAAACGTAAAACCGTGGACGATATCTTAAAACTGTTCTAAATCCGGCGCATCCGTGTGAAGACGTGCGCGGTACTTTCCAGGTGGGAATCCAAAGAACCGGGAAAACTGCTTGCTGAACGCATAGACATCGCCATATCCGACAAGACCGGCAATTTCCTTCATCGGTACGCCGCCCTCGAGAAGAATACAGGCCTGCTCCATTTTCTTCCTGGTGCGGTACCGTGCAGGAGAGACGCCGGTCTGTTTTTTAAATACTTTTCGAAACGTCTCATAACCGATCTGGAGTGACCGGGCAAGCTCTTCGAGAGAAATTTCTTCATCAAGATTCTGCGAGAGCATATCGCAGGCGGCCTCGATCGGATCCCGCTGCAGATTCACCCGGTGCGCATGGTAGCCGTACATTCGCAGAATCTCTTTTTCCATCTCCGGAATCCGCAAAGGCAGCAGACTGTCCGGTGTGGCCTTTAACGACTGCAGAAGCTTCTGATACCGCTCGAGATCGCCGGGAAGCAGCTCTGCCTTTAGCACCGGCTCCCGGTTCAGAACCGAAAGCGAGCAGAAAAAATCAAAAAACGGTTTCCCAATCGAGATAAAAAATTCCAGCCATTTCCCATCGGGGTCTACGCGTGTGGAATGCGGCACACCCGGCAGACGCTGGACCAGACTTCCCGCCTGCAGCGGATAGGAGGTGCCGTCCTCGGCAATATATTCCCCGCTCCCGCGCAGCAGCACGAAACAGCTGTAATACTCGTTCGAAAAATGATACTGCGAGCGGTCCGCCGTCTCTTTCCGCATAAAACCGCACGCCAGAATCCCGTTCTTCATTTCATTTCCAATACAGCGATAGATAACATCGCTCTTTTCTATTTTTGCAAGCAGATATTCCGGTATCATACGACTTCTCCTTTGCTTTCCCATTTTGGATAAAAGAAACACCAGATCAACTATTTCTCATCCACGTGCAGTGTTTTATACTGAATCATAAGATAACTGCATAAATCTTCTGATAATCACAGATGTATTATATCACAGGAAAGCAAAAAAGGAACACCAATCTGGATAAAAAGAAGAGAGGCGGTCGGAAAATGCGAAAGCAAAGGCAAGGAGGGTTTCAAGAACATGAGACAGACAAGAGACTGGGAAAATCAGTATATAACGCAGAAAAATCGTTATCCGATGCATACGCCGTACGGTGCGTATGAGACGGTAGAGCAGGCGCTCGCCGGAAATCGGAACGCGTCCCGCTTTGTAATGGATCTGAACGGAGACTGGAAATTCAAAATGTATCCGTCACCGGAAGCGGTGGAAGCATTTTATGAAGAGAATTTCGATCACGCAGCATGGGATACGATTCCGGTGCCGTCCAACTGGGAATTGCAGGGATATGGAAAGCCGGTTTACACCAATATGCTGTATCCGTTCAAACGGGAGGCAAACGGCGAAGCATTTGAGATCGAGATTACCGAAGGCACCTACGAGCTGAATGCGCCGTATGTGCCGGAGAAAAATCTGACTGGCTGCTATTTCAGAACCT
>ERZ773269.2542-NODE-2542-length-13718-cov-6.731904_pt1 | contig 13718 bp, 14 predicted proteins | sample MGYA00511958_ERZ773269 | MGnify/ENA primary metagenome ERZ773269 (study PRJEB29015, sample SAMEA2737761) | human gut metagenome | biome: human gut; feature: human-associated habitat; material: faeces | place: China | collected 2012 ... | reverse complement strand
TTACCTCTTACTTTACAAGTGGGCCTTTGCGATCCAAATAGTTTTGGAGAATCAAGGCAGCTGCCAACTTATCAATCACCTGCTTGCGCTTCTTACGAGACGCATCGGCTTCCTCAACAAGCATACGTTCTGCCTCAACCGTCGTCAAGCGTTCGTCCTGGAAATCGATTGGCAACCCGAAAGTTTCCGTTAGCAATTCACCATAGGCTTGCGCTGCTTCAACACGCGGACCAGATGTATTATTCATGTTCTTTGGTAGACCAAGTACAAAGCCAGTTGGCTCAAATTGGGCTACTAGTTCCTTCATACGGTCGATACCGAACTCTTTTTCATCCTCGTTAATGCGAATGATTTCAACACCTTGTGCCGTCCAACCAAGCAGGTCAGAAACTGCCACACCAACTGTGCGTGACCCGACATCAAGTCCCATAATTCGTCCCATTATTAATCGACCATTCCTTTCTGAATCAGATTACTTAGCCAAGTAATCCTTCACAAGTGCTTCAATGATTTCATCACGTTCGAACTTGCGAATCAAGTTACGTGCATCATTTACACGTGGAATGTACGCTGGATCGTTTGAAATCAAGTAACCAACGATTTGGTTGATTGGGTTGTAACCCTTTTCTTCCAATGCGGCGTATACAATTTCAAGCGTCTTACGCACGTCGTGATCTTGGTTGTTACCAAAATCAAACACAGCTGTATTATCCAATGAACTCATATGCAGCCTCCTTCTGAGGAATTATCCTCTAATCAAATGCTACTTTGCAGCCAACCATTCAGTTGCTTGGGCAAAGGCATCCTTAATACCAGCAGGGTTCTTACCACCAGCTTGTGCCATGTCTGGGCGACCACCACCGCCACCACCAACAGCAGGTGCAATGGCCTTGATCAAATCACCGGCCTTAACACCCTTTGCGATAGCGTCAGGTGAAGCAGCAACCAATAGGTTAACCTTTTCACCCAAGTTAGCAGCCAAAACAAGAACATCTGATGGTGTTGATTGCTTCCAGTTATCTGCCGTTGCACGCAAGGCATCCATTGATTCAACGGCCATTTCCGTTGCAATCAACGTGAAGTTACCGGCCGTTTGAACATCGTTAAAGGCAGCATCAGCAGCTTGGTTAGCCAACTTTTGCTCCAATGATGCAACTTGACGCTCGGCATCCTTCAATTGCGCTTGCAAGGCAGCAATCTTGTCATTTACTTCTGACAATTGTGGTGCCTTAACTTGTGCCATAGCTTCGTTCAACCAAGCATCGTGTTGCTTGAACAAGTCCATTGCACCCTTACCAGTAACGGCTTCGATACGACGAACACCGGCACCAGTACCTTGCTCGCTCACAATCTTAAACATTCCCAACTCAGCCGTTGAGTTTGCGTGAGTTCCACCGTCGAATTCGACGTTGAAGTCACCGATTGAAACGACACGAACTGTCTCGCCATACTTTTCAGTAAAGACGGCAACAGCCCCCAACTTCTTAGCTGATTCGATATCCGTCTCAACCCATGAAATTGGCAAGTTTTCAATAATCTTTTCGTTGATCAAGTCTTCGATTTCTTGCAACTTTTCAGCTGAAACAGCGCCGTTGTAAGTGAAATCATAACGCAATCCGTCTTCAGTAACCAATGAACCAGCTTGCGTCGTGTGCTCACCCAAGATGTTACGCAAAGCTTGGTCAAGCATGTGCGTAGCCGTGTGGTTCTTTGACACAGCAGCGTGGTAAGCACGGTTCACTTCAAGCTTGTAAGTCTCGCCAGCCTTGATTTCAGCGTTAACGTTCAATGTGTGCAAGTGTTGTCCGTTTGGTGCGTTTTGCACGTCAACCACTTCGGCAACCACTTCACCAGCAGCGTTGATGACAACACCGCGGTCAGCAACTTGACCACCCATTTCAGCATAGAATGGCGTTACGTCGAAGATAACTTCAGCTTGGCCGTCCTTAGCAGAGTCAACCAATTCGTTATCAACAATCAAGTCCGTCAACTTAGCGGCATCAACCGTCAATTCTGACCAACCAACATACTTTGATTCCGTCTTCAAATCTGTCAACAAAGCGTTTTGAACACCCATTGACGCTGTGTTACCACGAGCAGCACGGGCACGTTCTTGTTGCGCCTTCATCTCAGCATCGAAGCCTGCACGATCAACCGTCAAACCAGCATCAGCTGCTGATTCTTCCGTCAACTCGTATGGGAATCCGTACGTGTCGTACATCTTGAAGGCAACGGCACCGTCGATAACACCACCGTTAGCCTTAGCCTCTTCGATGACACCATCCAACAATGACAAACCATCAGCCAACGTCTTGTTGAAACGAACTTCTTCAGCTTCAACAACTGAAGCGATGTAGTCTGCGTTCTCCAAAACTTCTGGGTAGTATGACTTCATGATTTCACCGACAACTGGTACCAAGTCCTTCAAGAAGACCTTGCTGATACCAAGCTTGCGACCGTGCAACACAGCACGACGTAGCAAACGGCGGATGATGTAACCGCGACCTTCGTTTGATGGCAAAGCACCATCACCGATAGCGAACGTTACGGCACGTGCGTGGTCAGCGATAACCTTGAATGAGATGTCCTTTTCAGGATCCTCACCGTACTTGAATTGACCTGACATCTCTTCCGTCTTACGGATGATTGGCAAGAACAAGTCCGTTTCAAAGTTCGTCTTAGCGTTTTGGAACACTGAGACAACACGTTCTAGTCCCATACCCGTATCAATGTTCTTGTGTGGCAACTCAGGATAGTCCTTGTTGTCAGTCAAACCAGGCAAGTGGTTGAATTGTGAGAACACGATGTTCCAGATTTCCAAGTAACGCTCGTTTTCACCACCAGGGTAGTTTTCCTTTGGATCGTCTGAGTTAAATTCTTCACCACGGTCGTAGAAGATTTCAGTGTCAGGTCCTGATGGTCCTTCACCGATATCCCAGAAGTTATCTGGCTCTTCGTACAAGTGATCCTTTGGCAAACCAACCACGTTCAACCAAATATCCTTTGCCTCTTCATCGTTAGGGTAAACCGTGACATACAACTTTTCAGGTTCCATGCCGTACCACTCTGGGCTCGTCAACAACTCCCAGGCCCAAGGAATAACTTCAGGCTTGAAGTAGTCACCGATTGAGAAGTTTCCCATCATTTCGAACAACGTGTGGTGACGAGCAGTGTGACCAACGTTTTCAATGTCGTTCGTACGAATTGACTTTTGTGCATTCGTAATACGACGGTTTTCAGGTACAACCGTACCGTCAAAGTACTTCTTCAAAGTTGCGACACCTGAGTTGATCCACAACAATGTTGGATCATCCTTTGGAATCAATGATTGAGATGGCTCAATGCTGTGTCCCTTACTCTCAAAGAAACGTAGAAACATATCGCGAATCTCAGCTGATGATAATGGCTTCATCTTTCCAATCCTCACTTAAATAAATATCTAAATAAAAACAGACCGCCATTGCATAACAGAGACGCTAACACGCGGTACCACTCTGCTTGCAATGATGGTCTGCATCATTACCTCTTAGGATGCCGTTAACGCGGGCGCACGGCTTGTTTTCACAAGCAGCTAGAAGGTAGCACCAGAAAAGGTTGAGCGTTGTTTGCATCATCCACAACGTTTCTGTTGGCTCTCAAACCTTAAATGATATGTCCTTGTTCATTATTGTAACATATTAAGAACTTCTAATAGCCGTTTTTGTTTGCTTGAAATGTTTTTGTAAAAGTTATTTGGTATTTAACAATCTCGCGATGTTCTCAGCCGTTCGTGTTAGATTGGTCTCACCAGTCTTCATTGCAGTTGGCAAATCAACTGCACCCGGCACAATGCTGAACACCGCGTCGATACCCAAATCATACAACGCATCAATGCCATCCCCAACATAACCAGCAAGCCCAATCACCTTTGCATTTGGTGAGGCTTGCTTAATCGCTTGGGCTGCACCCATTGGGGTCTTACCGTATTGCGTTTGGAAATCAATCGCGCCTTCGCCGACAAACGCAACGTCCGCGTTCGCAGCTTTAGCAACCAGCTCAGTCGCTTCAACAACCAAGCTAATACCTGATTGCATCTTAGCCTGCGTGAATGCCAACATACCGGCGCCTAAACCGCCAGCGGCTCCAGCACCTGGTGTGTTAGCCAAATCAACGCCAAGTTGGGCCTTAATAACTGCGGCATAATTAGTCAACGCCGCATCCAACTCGGCAACCATCGCTGGTGTGGCACCCTTTTGCGGTCCGAATACCGCTGACGCCCCCGTTTCACCAACCAACGGATTGGTAACATCTGACGCCAACAAAAATTCAGATTCGGCAACACGAGGATCAAGATTGCTCATATCGATCTCATGCAACGTTGCTAGTGCCGCACCACCGCGAGCAATTTGTTGGCCATTTTCATCAAGGAATTGAACCCCCAAAGCTTCAGCCATACCGGCACCACCGTCGTTAGTCGCAGAGCCTCCTAGACCAATAATGAAGCGACGCATGCCACGGTCCAACGCATCTTTAATCAATTGACCCGTACCGTAAGTTGTCGTAATTAATGGGTTCTTCGTCTCTGTCGTCACGAATTGAATACCTGATGCGGCTGACATTTCGATTACGGCCGTTTGTTGGTCACCCAACACACCATAAAATGCCGAAACAGTTTCGTCCAATGGATTTTGGACATCGGCAGTGATGATTTCGCCCTCCGTTGCATCAACAAGGGATTGGACAGTTCCTTCACCGCCATCAGCCATTGGCACTAACTCATAGTCTGCATCGGGATAAATCTTTTGTAAGCCGGCCTGAATTGCTACAGCCGCCGCTTTCGCCGTCATGCTCTCTTTGAATGAATCTGGTGCAATTACAAATTTCATATCATTTCCTCACTGGGTTTATCGTAATCCGAAAAGCGCGCCAAATCAAGGCTGGTCAACGATGTAACTTATTACTCTCTTGTACTATATGCGTCATTCCGGCAGACTATTTATCAGTAAGTGATATGTCAGGAGGACATTATGGAACTAGGGACAAAGTTGAAAGAGTTACGTTTGGCGAATCACCTCTCACAAGAACAAGCCGCCGAAAAATTACACGTAACGCGCCAGGCAATTTCGCGTTGGGAGAATAACAAAGATACACCCAGTTTGATGACTTTAATTGAAATAGCAGATGCATACGCTGTTGAAATCAGCGAACTCTTTAAATCCGATGCATACCAAACTGCAACCAAAATCGACACAAATATTAAGCATTCAAAATGGTACCGATTTGGATTTTGGTTGATAATTAGTGTCGTTACCGCATTTTTGATTACGCTATCAATGGGTCGATATTTCCAAATCGGTCTAATTGATCGATTCGATCCATTCTTACCCATGAAAACTTCATATGCAACAGGTCCAAAACACTGGTCAACACCAGGTAAACAATTTGCGACCGAAGCAATTAGTGATCCGTTTGGTGAAAATACAGAAATTGTAAGCGTAACAATGGGCTTGATTGACTCACCACACAAAGACAATATTATCGTCTTGCAGCATCGCGGGTCTTACGTGAAAGCATCGCGTTGGATTGATCTAACCGATGTCCCTAAGCCAATTAGTGCTAATATCAGTAAGACCTACCATAAGCCAAACCATCGAACGTACCAAATTATGCGTCACTCTTCACCCTTTAGTTAAACAGTCAACACCGCGAGCGGTCGCGGTGTTTTTTCTACGCATAACTTTCTATTGACTTCGTGTTAATTAATGCATAGTTGCATCTTACTTCCTTTTGATATTGTTTAAGTATGATTTAGCAAGGCAAAGGAGTCGTTAGATGTGGTTTATATACAGTTTACGTAAAAGCGCAACAGTCATGGGTACTTTGTTTTTAGCAATGCTGATTTTGGGTCTCTTTTTCCCAGGCATAACCGAGTTAACTAACTGCCGCAAAATCTATTTACTCGTATTTTGGGTTGCCGTCCTAATCGGTAATATGTACAAAGAATATCACATAACTAAAGGGGCAAAATAATGAGACCCATCTTATTTTGGGCATTAATATTGGTTTTCGATTTCCTAATCGATATTTTTATAAACCCTGCCTGGCCTTCAATATGGCACTTTTTGGTTAAGTCAACGTCTGCAATTGCAATTATTGTCATTGTTGTACTGGCTTCTAAGGACTCAAAATGATAGTTGCTTATATTTTATTACGACCTATAAGGAGTCATTTAGATGGATTATTTCAAATCATTGATAACTAGCTATCAAGAAATGAACAACATCCCCACAAATACAGTTCGGATAGTCAAATTAAATGATTCTCAATTCGTTCATATCTCTCGTTTATTTGCTAGAGATAACTATTTTCAAGGATTCGATTTACTACAGGCAATTAATAACTACATTAGCCAGGTAAACGGCCCAATCTATCATATGCAGGTTGTATACCGCGATGATGGACATGGTCAGTACTTAGAAAAAATATATCTTGAGTTCTCACTTGCAGACTATGAACAACTCAATGTGGCACTAAAACAGGTCCTTGAACCAACTCAATATTGATTATTAACCAAAAAACAGGTCCACACTCTAAGTGTGAACCTGTTTTTAACTATAAAAACTTACTTCTCGTTCGCCTTCTTCTTCGCCTTTTTCGCAGCGCGGAATGATTGACGCTCTTCGACACGCTTCTTGTACTTTGCGTCGCGGGCAATCGCTGCCTTAATTTGACGCTTGTAACCAGGCTTAACGTTCTTCTTCTTCTTCTTGACCATTCCAATCATCGTTGGGTCAAGCTTAACCGTTGACTTTGAACGTTGCTTACGACGGCGACGGTCGTAACCAGGCTTCAACTCACCGTGTGAGTACGTCATTGGCTCGAATTCAACACCCATGGCTTCAACCGCTTGCACGCGATCTTCCTCATCAGGGTTGTAAATCGTAATCGCAGTTCCTTCCATACCGTTACGGCCAGTACGACCAACACGGTGCACGAAGAACTCCAATTCAGTTGGAATACCATCGTTGATAATCAATGACACACCAGGAATATCGATACCACGGGCAGCCAAGTCAGTGGCTACGACGTATTGGTAATCCAAGTGTTGGATTTGTTGCATGGTACGCTTACGTTCACGTGGTTGGATACCACCGTGAATTTCAGCAACCTTCAAACCACGGTTACGCAAAGCCTTCGTCAACTCACGGGCACGTTCCTTCGTGTTTGTGAAGACCAAAGCCATGTATGGGTTACCCATCGTCAACAACTCGTAAACCAAGTCGTCCTTCTTCATTCCCTTCGTACCAACCAACAAGTTTGTGATAGTTGGGGCGATAACCGTTTCCGTTGGGATTTCTTCGATAACTGGGTTCGTTAGGTACTTCTTCAAGAATGGTTGCAACTTTTGTGGAATCGTTGCTGAGAAGACCAACATTTGCAAGTCTTCTGGCATCGCACCAGCAATTGCGTCAACTTCAGGCAAGAATCCCAAGTCCATCGTCATATCCGCTTCGTCGACAACCAATGTGTCAGCCGTGTGGATATCCAATGCACCAGCCGTGTACAAGTCCTTGATACGACCAGGTGTTCCGATAACGATTTGTGGTTGTGAGCTTTCCAATTGGTGCAATTGACGCGCCTTGTCAGTACCACCAACGTACAAACCAATGCGTGGTTGTTGATCAACTGGGAAACCAGTTCCCAATTGCTTAGCCGCTGCATAGATTTGTTGTGCCAATTCACGTGAAGGCGTTGTAATAACGGCTTGCACCTTTTGAACTGATGGGTCGTACTTTTGGAAAATAGGAATCAAAAATGTGTGTGTCTTACCAGATCCCGTTTGTGATTGTCCAACGACTGAACGTCCTTGCATGACAACTGGAATCAAGCGCTCTTGCACCTTAGTAGGCGTTGTGAAACGAATTTCTTCCAACGCTGTGTAAATTTCTGATCGTAGGTTGTAGTCAGTAAACTTCGCCATTATGCTTCTGTTTGCTCCTTCAATGTTTGATCGGCTTCACGAATGATATCGTTAATTTCATCCATATCCTTTGCTAAGGCACCAGAGGCGAACTTGTGTCCACCACCGCCGTGACGCTTAGCAATTTCGTTAATCACCGTGTTACGTGAACGGAGTCGTACGCGGAAGTACCCTTCATCTTGCTGCTCAAAAACAGCCCAGGCCTTCGCCGTGTTAATCTTTCCTAGCAATGGCACGATAAATGCGGTACCAAATTCGCCAAGATCGAAACTCTCTACGACTTCATTCGTCAAAATAATATAGTTAAAGCCATTTTCAGTCATGACCATATTGCTATAAACGTAAGCTGATGCACGGGCAGCTTCAAGTGAAATCGTATCCATTCGTTGGTTAATCTCGAACCAATCAAAATCGTATTTCATCAAATCTGCCACAACCTGCATCGTTTCAGACTTCGTTGCATACAAAAAGCGGCCTGTATCGCCGACAATTCCAGCATACAAATATGACGCACCCGCATCAGACAACTTCAATTCGTCTTCAAATTCCTTGTAGAAGGCGTAAATCAAAGCTGATGTTGATGACGCACCCTCTTCAACCCAATTAAAATCTGCATATGGGTCTTCATTAGGGTGGTGGTCAATCTTAACTAACGTCTTACCGTAATCAAAACGGCGGTCATCAATACGTGGTTCATTAGCCGTATCGGTAACAATAACTAAGGCGTTATCATAAAGTGAATCTGGAATATCTTCCATCTCACCCATCCAAGCTGAGCTAGGCACTTGCTTACCCACAACGTGGACATGCTTATTCGGGAATGATGTCTTAATCAATTCAGCAAGACCAAGTTGTGAACCAAATGCGTCAGGGTCTGGACGTTGATGACGGTGAATAATAATCGTATCCGCCGCCTTAATTTGCGCTAAAATTGCTGTTTGCGCTGTCATGTTGCTTTCTCTATTCTATCTAGTTTACTTACGTTGCTTTTATTAGTATAGCAGAAAATGGCCGTAAAAACGCGTTGTGGTTAGTTATCATACAGATTCAGTGGAATATTTTCAAAGGTCAGCGGCGCCAAGTTGGTCATCGTTAACCCAAGCAAGCGAATCGGCTTTTGATACCCACCTAACTCTTCCCAAATGTCCTGCGCCAAGCGCACAAATTCCGTGGCGTCATTCGGTAAGAAATCCGTCTGAGTAAAGCGACGTGTCTCTGTATCAAAGTCTTCATCACGTACTTTCAAGACCAGTGTTTTACCGTGCATACCACGGCGTTTAAGTGACTGTTCTAGTCGCTCGGCCAATCGTTTAAACTCTGCCTCAATCTGCTCCTCAGTGTCTAAGAATGGCCCGTACGTATGCTCTTTACCAATTGACTTACGCTCACGCTGCCATTCAACCGGGCGATCATCAACACCACGAATACGACGATAAAAATCGTAACCCATTCGACCAAAATGCTGGGTCAATGTTGTCTGGTCCATCTCGTATAAGTCACGCCCCGTATCCACACCAAGTTCGTGCATCTTTATCGCCGTTTTCTGTCCCACACCACGCACATCTTCAATTGGTAGCGCATCTAAAAATGCACGAATATCCGCCTCACGGACAACCGTGAGACCAACCGGCTTATTATGTTCAGATGATAACTTCGCTAAGAATTTATTGAATGAAATACCAACTGAACTCGTCAATGACAATTCTGCAAAAATAGTTTGCTGTAATTCGTGAGCCAGTGCCACTGCATTGGTATGCCCCGTTTTATTCTCAGTAACATCAAGATAAGCCTCATCAAACGCAATTGGTTCTACCTTATCTGTGTAGCGATGAAAAATGTCATGAACTTGCTGTGACACAGCACGGTACTTTTCAAAGTTAGGGTCTAAGAACGTTGCGTTCGGTGCTAATCGTAATGCTTCGGCTGCACTCATCGCTGAATGCACGCCCAACTTTCGCGCAACATAGTTAGCTGTCGCCACCACACCACGGCCACCATTCTTACGCGGGTCATGCGCCAGAATTAATGGCACATTTGCCAGCGCGGGATTATCACGGATTTCCACTTGGGCATAAAATGCATCCATATCCACGTGAATAATTTGTCGATCTGTTTTTAAATGCACTGGTATCTCTAGCAAATCAGCCATGATAATCTCCTTTCTTGCCAGCTAATAAAAAGAATTCAAGTTGCGCATTGCAACTCGAATTCTAAAAAATTACTTTTCGTCTTCTGAAGCTGGCTCTTCAGCCTTAACTTCTTCAGCAACTGGTGCTTCAACAGCTTCAGTCTTAGCTTCAGCAGCCTTAACAACTTGGCGGATAGCTGACAACTCGAATACCAAGATAACACCCTCAGCATCCAAATCGAAAGTCTTAGCTTCCTTGTTAACACCAGCAATCTTACCGTGCAAACCACCGATAGTAACCACTTCGGCACCTGGTTGTACGTTGTTGATCATCTCTTGACGCGTCTTTTGTGCCTTTTGTTGTGGGCGAATCATGATAAAGTACATAGCTGCCACGAAGACAATCAAAATCAAAATGTTCATTGACATAGTAGTAAATCTCCTAAAATTTTAATAACAGTAATTAGAACAGACGGGCATTTGCGTTGTTATAACCGTAGTTGGCCATAACCTCTTCACGGAACTCAAGTAGTCGATCTTCCGCAATTGCTTGGCGCATGTCTTCCATGAGCTTCAACAAGTAACGCAAATTGTGCACTGAGGCGATGTTTTGTGCATACAACTCATCAGCCTTAAACAAGTGGTGCAAGTATGCCTTTGTAAAGTTTTGTGAACCGTAGTCTTCCGTCTCAGGGTCAATCAAAGAAAAATCATTCTTGTACTTTGAGTTCGTAATCACGATACGACCCTTAGATGTCATCAACGTTCCCTTACGAGCGATACGCGTTGGCAAAACCGAATCAAACATGTCGATACCACGGATGGCACCGTCAATCAATGAGTCAGGTGCCGCCACACCCATCAAGTAGCGTGGCTTATTCTCAGGCAAGAATGGCACCGTGAAGTCTAGCACACGGTTCATTTCTTCCTTCGTTTCACCAACTGACAAACCACCTACGGCATAACCAGGTAAATCAAGTGAAACCAAGTCACGAGCTGATTGCTTACGTAGCTCACGGAATCCAGCACCTTGTACGATACCAAACAACGCTTGATCCTCCGGACGACGGTGTGCTGCCATAGCACGCTCAGCCCAGCGTGATGTACGCTCAACTGAGTTCTTCACGTAATCATACGTTTCGAAGTATGGAATCGCTTCATCCAATTGCATCATCACGTCAGAACCCAAGTTATTTTGGATTCGCATCGCAACTTCCGGAGAAAGGAACATTTCTTCACCATTCACGTGGTTACGGAAAGTGACACCCTCTTCCTTAATGTTGTTACGCTCTGACAATGACCAAACTTGGAAACCACCAGAATCAGTCAAAATTGGGCCATCCCAATTCATAAACTTGTGCAAACCACCAGCTTCAGCAATCAACTCATCACCAGGACGTACCCACAAGTGGTAAGTGTTAGACAAAATGAATTGAGACTTAATCTCCTTCAATTCGCGTGGTGAGACATTTTTAACGGTTGCTTGTGTACCAACTGGCATGAACATTGGGGTCATTACTTCACCGTGTGGTGTCGTAATCTTACCCAAACGTGCACCAGTATGCTTTTCAACGTGAAGCAATTCGTACTTCACAGCATAATCTGACATGTTTCGACTTCCTTCCTGACACATCTGTTAAATGTGCTAGCATACTATTTTCACCCGCTAACTAAAGCGGTAAATAAAAACTAACTAAGAACTATTATATCAGAAAGAACGCCCGTCTTATGCGCAATTTCCAGAATAAATGAACTTTGTGTGTAAATTGTGATAATTGATGGCACAAAAAAACCACCAGGTAACTGGTGGTTAGGATGGACGTTACAGGGATCGAACCTGTGACCCCCTGCTTGTAAGGCAGGTGCTCTCCCAGCTGAGCTAAACGTCCATGATATTTGTTTCGTGCTTCGCTTTGTTTTTGATAACCTCGCTCAACAACAAAAATTATTATACATACATATCTACACCTTTGCAACCCCTTTTTTAAAATAAAAATGCACACAATGAATATTCATTGTGTGCATTTGCTATAAACCCTTGCTATATAAGCATTTACGATTAACTATTCTTCTTCATTTTCTTTCTTTTTGGCTGGTAAAAAGAACCATCCAAGGAAGCTTCCAAAGAATAATAGTGTCACCACATTGGCTGCATTCAAGTGCCAATCATTCATGAAGCGGCCTGATAAGTAGTAAGGCATCCGCCAACCATGGCGCAACAGTGATGCATGACCATCTTGTTGCTGCGTCTGGTTAATATCTGATAACGCAACCCGTCGATCCTGAATCCGGGCGCCCTTATTATCTAGCGCACGGTAAGCGGCTGCCCCAGCCAATGTCCGTTCACCAATTGTTTGACCAACAGCTGGTGCCGCTTGATCAATCGATGTTACCGGCATGCCGGCCCAACGATACTCAGGCGCACCAGTTGTCGTAACCGTCACAACCGGTCCAGGCACCGCCACCGTCTGTGGTACTGTGTACGCCAACATTGCTGAAGCTGGTACGGTTTGACCAGCCGACACTGCTTGTACAACCGTCGCCGTAGTCGATAGACCTGCCGCGATGGTTTGTGCGTCCGCTAGTAGCTGTTGCGCTGTTTGTAGCGCTTGCTGACCTACTACTTGGTCGACCTTAATTTGGTTAACGGCCTTTGCAATATCAGCTGGCGTTGTCGCCGCATCAATTGCTGCCAGCTGATCACGGGCATTATCCAATGCCTGTTGCGCAGCCTTCAGTTGTGTCTGTGCACTCGCTAATTTATCAGCTAAAGCTTGATTTCCAGGATGCTGGTTAACCAAATTTTGTAATTGATCAACAATATCTTGAATCTGCTTCACGTTATCTGTTAACTGATTAATTTGGCGTTGTACGTCATCCTTAGCTGCATTTTTGGCAGCTGCCATCTCATTGGCGACTGCCGCCTTTGCATCTGCCAAGTCTTGGTTCGCTGCCTTAACCGCATCTGTCACGGCTCCCCCGGCTGCTTGGGCGGCATCATTTAGGTTATTAACCGCATCTGGCGTTGTTGCTTGGCCAATCTGTTGCAATTGATCCTGCGCCGTTTGCTTAGCATCTTGCGCATCACCCAACTGTTGCTTTGCATCCGCCAACGCTTCCTTAACCGCCTGAGAATCTGGATGTTGCTTAGCCAAATCATTCAGATCTGCAATGTCCTGCTCAATTTGCTTGATTTGTTCATCAATACGGTCAAGTTGTTGGTTAATCGCATCTGTTGCTTGCTGCTTAGCATCTGCCAAATCATCAGCTGCAGCCACTTTCGCATTCGCCAAATCTTGGTCAGCCTGCTTCCGATCCACATCAGCTGCAGTCGTCTTATCACTGATCGTCTGCAACTTTTCGGTAACATCCGCCAAGGTCGTCGTTTGATTCTTATCCTGCAATTCAGTCTTAGCTGCTTAGGCCGCTTGATAGCGACTTTGTGCTTCCGTCAATTGCATGTTAGCATCCGCGAGCAAATCTGCAATCTTTTGATTATCTGGATTTTTCGCAGCGACCGCACGAATTTGTGAAATGTCATCCTTAATCTGCTCAATGTCTGCCTGAATCGCTGCCAAACTAGCATCAGCTTGCTTCATCGCATCCGCAACCGCATCCGCCAAATTATCA
>ERZ773269.2539-NODE-2539-length-13730-cov-8.782450_pt1 | contig 13730 bp, 14 predicted proteins | sample MGYA00511958_ERZ773269 | MGnify/ENA primary metagenome ERZ773269 (study PRJEB29015, sample SAMEA2737761) | human gut metagenome | biome: human gut; feature: human-associated habitat; material: faeces | place: China | collected 2012 ... | reverse complement strand
TTGTCAAAGCTGCTGATGAAAAGCGAGCTGAAGACATTGTTGCCCTTGATTTGTACGGCCTTACTAGCCTAACGGATTACTTTGTTATTTTGAGTGCCATGAATAGCCGTCAGTTGGAAGCTATTGCTGACAACATCCGTGAGAAAGTGAAAAAAGCTGGCCTTGACGCTAGTCACATGGAAGGTGACAACAAGGGTGGTTGGATTCTTTTGGATCTTAACGACGTCGTTGTTCACATCTTTACAGAAGATGAACGTGCTCACTATAACCTTGAAAAACTCTGGCACGAAGCACCAATGGTGGATGTGTCAGCTTATTTGGCATAAAAATTGAACTCAGTTGGCGACAACTGGGTTTTGTTGCTTAAACTAAAGATTTAATAGGAAGGATAGAGCCTTGTGTTTAGTTGGTTTGTTAACTGAACCCGAACCAAAAACTGTGAGAAAAAGATAAACTTTCTTTGTGTCAGGTGATACAGCAGAAAGCTTTCTATTTTCTCTGTACTTTTGACGCTCTTTGTATCTTAGAAAGGATTTGAACCCGTCCTGTAATCGTCGGAAAATAGACATCTTGGACTTGGAGATTTCTCCAAGTCCAAGCTCCTAATTTTCTTTCCGATTACGGGCGGACTTGGTATCATCATTATGGCTACTTATGAAACTTTCGCGGCGGTCTACGACGCTGTTATGGATGATAGTCTTTACGATTTGTGGACGGATTTTTCCCTCCGTCATTTGCCAAAGACTAAGGATAAAAAGACATTACTTGAATTGGCATGTGGGACTGGGATTCAGTCTGTACGCTTTTCTCAAGCTGGTTTCGATGTAACTGGACTCGATTTGAGTGCTGATATGTTGAAGATTGCGGAGAAGCGTGCGTCTTCTGCCAAGCAGAAAATCGATTTTATCGAAGGCAACATGTTGGATTTATCGCAAGCGGGCAAATATGATTTTGTGACTTGCTACTCAGATTCAATCTGCTATATGCAGGATGAAGTAGAGGTTGGGGAGGTCTTTAAAGAGGTTTATAATGCACTGAATGAAGATGGCGTCTTTATCTTTGATGTGCATTCAACCTATCAGACGGATGAGGTTTTCCCTGGCTATTCCTACCATGAAAATGCAGAAGACTTTGCTATGCTCTGGGATACCTATGAGGATGCGGCTCCGCATTCTATTGTCCATGAATTAACTTTCTTTGTCCAAGAGGAAGATGGAAGCTTTAGCCGTCATGATGAGGTGCATGAGGAACGCACCTATGAGGTTTTGACTTATGATATCTTGTTGGAGCAGGCTGGCTTCAAATCCTTCAAACTTTACGCCGATTTTGAGGATAAGGAACCGACAGAAACTAGTGCCCGTTGGTTCTTTGTGGCCCAAAAGTAAGAGCCTATGACAGTTACAGGTATTATTGCTGAGTTCAATCCTTTTCATAACGGTCACAAGTATCTCTTGGATCAGGCTGAAGGCGTAAAAATCGTTGCCATGTCTGGGAACTTTGTTCAGCGAGGTGAGCCAGCTATTGTGGATAAGTGGACTAGAGCTCAGATGGCTTTGGAAAATGGGGCAGATCTCGTGGTTGAGTTGCCTTTCTTGACGGCAGTCCAGTCTGCCGATTATTTTGCTGCTGGAGCCGTCGATATCTTGTCCCGACTGGGAATTGATAGCCTTACTTTTGGAACGGAAGAAGTCCTAGATTACCAGGCAATAGCAGATGTCTATGCTGAAAAGTCAGAGGATATGGAAGCTTTTGTAGAAAATTTACCGAGTGACTTATCTTATCCACAAAAGACACAAAAAATGTGGGAAAAGTTTGCTGGTGTGGATTTCACTGGCAATACACCCAACCATATCCTAGGGCTAGCCTATGCCAAAGCTTGTGCTGGTAAGGGCATTAAGTTGAATCCTATCCAGAGACAAGGAGCCGGCTATCATTCCTCAGACAAGGAAGTATCTTTCGCCTCAGCGACCAGTCTACGTCTCCACAAGCAAGATAGTGATTTTGTGGATAAGTTCATGCCCAATAGCAAACTTTTTCAGACTTCTCCACAGGTCTCTTGGGATAATTATTTCCAATTGCTGATTTATCAGATTCTTACAAACTCTGATTTGACTAGTGTTTTCCAGGTGAATGAAGAGATTGCCAGTCGTTTAAAGACTGCTATTCGTGAGGTTTCTTCTGTGGAGGAACTAGTGGATAAGGTGGCGACCAAACGCTATACAAAAGCACGGGTACGTCGTATTTTGACCTATATCCTGGTTGGAGCTGTGGAAAATTCTTTACCACAGGCTGTTCATGTGCTTGGATTTTCTCAAAAAGGGCAGGCTCATCTCAAATCTGTGAAAAAGTCTATGGATATAGTGGCTCGGATTGGAAGAGAGCCTTGGGATATGCTTACACAACAAGCGGATAATGTTTATCAACTAGGCAACCCTGAGCTTTCCGAACAAAACTTCGGACGTGTACCGCATAGAGTAAAATAGCTTTGTAGAAGGTCTACCTTTGGTAGGCTTTTTAAATCTTTTTTCGAATAAATATTGTAGAAAGTATAAACTTGTCAGGAACTTGTACAAGTTTATACTTTTGGTATATAATAAAAGAAAAGAGGAAAATGAGGTATGCTAATGGAAGCAGTCGTCTATTCAACGTTTCGAAATCATTTGAAGGATTATATGAAAAAGGTTAATGATGAATTTGAACCTCTAGCTGTAGTCAATAAAAATCCCGATGAAGATATTGTAGTGGTCTCGAAGAGTGAATGGGATAGCATTCAAGAAACATTGCGTATTGTTCAAAATAAAGAACTATCAGACAAGGTTTTAAGAGGAATAGCTCAGGTACGTGCTGGAGAGACTCAAGAGCATGCACTAAAGGAGTAGAAAATGTTACTCACTTTCACTGAAGTTAAATAAGGTTTCATTACATTTCAGTGCACGCTGAAAAAGCTTGATTTCATAGGGTTTTTGAAACATTGAATTTCACTATAAATCAGTTGAAATCAGTTCTATGGCAACCTTTTTGGCAACCTTTTTTGAAAATATAAAAAAGAAAGTCATCAATCGAAGAATAAAAAGTCCTAGATTTTTTCTAGGATTTTTGCTTTCTCTTGGTACTTTTGGAAATAAATGTTATACCATATAACAAAAAACTCTTCCTACAATTAATGTAAGAAGAGTTTCTTTTTAGTTGTTTCTATTATTTAAGTATTGTATTAAATACTTAATTAAATGGTAACCTAAAATAGATACTACTATAATTCCTATTATCCAGATTACAACTGTCATTAGTCCACCCAAGAAAGAAATAAGGCCAGTAATAATAGCATCTCTAGTAAAATAAATAATCGTTAAAGGTATCAGCGCAAGTACGCACCCACAACCTGCACATCCTGGTTCATCACTGACTTCCTGAATTAATATCGCCATGAGTTATATCCTAATTCTTCCTTTTACGTTTCCCTACGCATCCAATCCCTAGTCCTGCAATCATACTTGCACCAAGCAAACCAAGTAACGATTCTTGTGATCCAGTATTTGGTAACGAATTTGCACGTTCAACACGTGAATAAGTGGTTTTACCGTCAACTGGTGCCACTCCTGCCTGCTTCACAACGCTAGTAGAAGATACCCCATCGTCAGCCGTAGGAACAACTACCTCAGATACAGTACCATTGTTGTTAAGAGCGTACTGCTTGCCATCGATAGCGATAGACCCATCAGCGTTCTTAACTGCTTTCGTACCATCGACTACGTCAACAACCTTGCCATCAGCACCGACTACCTGTACGACAACACCTCCATTTGCAACGATAGCATCAGCCTTAGCTTTCAAGGCTTGCAAGCGTGCAACCTCAGCCTCAGCCTTGTCCTGCTCAGCCTTCAACGTTGCCAAACGGAGGTATTCTACGTTCTTAGCGTTTGAATCTTTCTTAAGAGTTTCATAACGCTCCCTAGCAGTCTCAAGCTTGGCACGAAGTACGCTAGACTTAGCCTTAGCGTCAGCAAGCTTAGAGTTCAAGTCAGCCAATACCACTGCCTTGTTAGCTAATTTATTCGCAAGGTCTCCCGCCTTAATACTAGCAGTAATGAATTTTGTCTGAGCAACTCCCTGCTTAGTACGAGCATCGGTAACGGCTACCTGAGCAACTGCTACGGCTTTAGAAAGAATTTCAAGAGTTTCTTTTTCTTTAGCAAGTACCCCCTCAGCCGTTACGTTGGCTTTCTTAGCTTCAGCAAGTACACTCTTAGCTACCTCCAAAGCCTTAGACTTGTCTGCTGCACTAGCCTTAGCCAAAGCAAGAGTTTCCTTAGCAGTTTGAAGAGAGGCTTGGTCTGATTCAAGTTGAGTCTGAGCATCAGCCAACGCTTTCTCAAGAGCTGGAATATCTACAGTACCCCCTACCAAATCAGCCAAACGTTTCTGAGCATTAGCAAGAACTTCCCTAGCAGTGTTATAAGCAGTCTCAGCAGTAGCTACCTTAGCCTTAGCATCTTGGTTAGCTTTTACTGCATTATCATAGTTTGTTTGAGCTTTAGCAACTGCTACATCATCCACAACTGTACGTTCTACGTCTTTATAAACTGGAGTTATAGTTTCTTTAGGGTTTTTAAGTGTTTGATAAGGGTTGCTAATAGCCTTACCATAAGCATTACCTAACACAGTATAAGTTTTCGGTGCACGGTCAACCATACCATTAAAAAAATCTGTGAAACCAAGATCAACACCTGCCGTAGTAGAAGTACCCTTAAGACCTAAGACCGTCATGGCTAGATCAAAGTTCTCAGAAAACTTACCATCAACACCACCATAAGCTTCACCAAGATACCCCTTGCCCTCAAAACCAAAGAGCTGATTACCCAAAATAGCAAAAATCTTAGCTTTCAACTCAGCCATAGTCTGCTTACGACCATCAATGTTATCATAGTTTACGCTATTAGCAGGCTCCTGCCCAATAATAGTTGTATCTTCAGAATCAGTGTCCTTAACAGCGTTCATCAATGTTGTACCATTAGCCTTCAAAGGATTGCTAGGGTTAGACATAGTATTCCAAAAACCATTAGCCTCTAGCTGAGCATTATTCATGCCTTTGTAATCTGGGAACCTTTTGTTAAAGATAGAAGTCACTACCTTCTTAGCCTCAGCAACACTCTGCTCAGTTACAGTTACTAAATTAGTACCCACTTTGAAGCGAACATCATTAAGCAACGCAGTGTAGAACAAAGCCAAATCAGTTAACTGGCTGTCAGAAAGATTGTTAACATCCAACTTAGTCGTAGCATCTGTGTTAGCGAAAGACATGTCCTTAGCCCATGATTTATAACTAACGGAAGCAGGTCCTGAAACAGTATCTAAGCTATTCCCGTTTTTATCACCCTTCTTAATAGCGTCCTTAACAGCCTGAACAGACCCCGTACCCCTAGCAAGGGCTTTAATGGCATCCAAATACTCCTGATTTACAACAATACCATTAGTCTCTAAGAAGTTAGAATAAGCAACACCTTTGTTAAGAGATACCCCATCAGCCGTGACAGAAGTAACCTCGCCTACCTTAACAGGCTTTACTACAACCTTACCCTTCTTAGCCTCATCAAGAGCAGACTTAGCAGAAGTTTCCATCGCCTGAGTACCTTCTAGGTTTGCCTTAACAGTATCATAAGCCTTAGAAGAGTTGCTAAGAGTACCCTCAGCAGTAGCTACAACGGATTTCTGGTCTTTGATTGCTTGTTCCTTGTTAGATACAGACAACTTAGCTGCCTCAAGAGAGTCCTTAGCAGATTTTACATTAGTAGTATCCCCTGCAACCTTTACAGTCAAATCCTTAACGTCCTGCTCCAACTTAGCAGTATCAGTTTTAGCCGAAAGAGCCTCTACTTTCTTCTCAGCATCTGCAACTGCACTCGCAGTTTTAGTAGCAGTTGACTCAGCTTTGGCAACTACGCCTTTTTGAGTCGCTTCTTTAGTTGTAGCATCAGTAAGACTACCCTCAGCACTTGTAGTAACTGCCTTAGATTGGTCTAGTGTTTCTTTAGCTTTTGCTTGATCTGATTTAGCTTGTTCAACTACCTCAGGAGTAACTTTCTCAACCTCTGTAATTTGGTTATTCAAACCAGAAATAGTAGTGTTGTTATCAGCTACAGCCTTCTCAGCACCACTAACAACACCCTCTTGAGCGTTCAATGCCTGATTAGCTTGGTTAGCTACAACCTTAGCATCAGCAACTTGCTGAGCCGTAACTTCAGTAGTCTTTGCTACGGGGGCTGTTTCAGCCTTAGCGTCTTTCACAACTACTTCTACATTACCTGCAGTAGTATTAGCTGAGGTTGTTTCGTCTGCGTTTACAACAGATACCCCACCAGCAACCGACAGCGCCAATACAGATACTACCGCACCAGTACGCAACTTCTTAATAGAGCCGTGACCCTGAACTTTGTCTTTAAACATGAATGTTTTCTCCTTTTTCATTAACTATCTTAAAAGACTGTTTCACTGGAATTATACCACACTATACAGTCTTTTGTATACTATTGATATATATTGTTCAGTCTCCTAAGGGTGGTAACTTTCATGAAGTAACCTTGTATGATGATAGAGAGGTATCGTCATGACAAATAATAATAGTTTAAAAGAGTTTGTAGCTAAACAAATCAGACATTTAAGGCTGGAAAAAGGACTAACACAAGAGTATCTAGCAGAAAAAGCCGATCTTGGCTTTAACTACATTTACCGTTTAGAAAGCAAACAGTTAAACGTTAAAATAGATACTATAGAGAAAATTATGAAGGCATTACAAGTTGATGTTAACACCTTTTTCAATGTAGAAACTCAAAATCGAGAAAATGAATTTAATCAACTTATTCAAGATATTGAAAATCTTCCTAAAGAAAAAAGAGAGCCTACAATTAAAGCTCTCAGAGATATAATAAAACAGATAGAGTAAGCTAAGTCGAAAATGACTTGGCTTTTTGTGTGCATTATTCTAGATAGTTGTCAAATCCATTTCGTGTTTGAACTGACTTTATGTATTGTTCTAAATTATCCCAATCCTCATATTCATCAACTATTTTAAAGAAATCCAATCGTTCAGCTACGTTGCAAAAAACTCTAAGATTATCTTCTGTCTCAAAAATCTTCTCAACTAGTGGGAGATAGTCTAAAGACTTCGATATAGTGTCAAACTTAGAAAAGATTTGATACAGGTCATCTCTTTTAGAAATATAGTTGTAAAAGAAACTATTCCAGACACTCCAAGAATAATCTGAAATTTGTGTTCCTTTACTTGGTTTATTTAGTCTATTTAAACTACTTTGAATAGATTTTTCCATTGATTCAGAAAATAGTTCCCTCGATAACACTCTCATGTCAAGCTTATCTAGCTTATTAGACAAGATTTCATCGACTTCTTTTATAGTCGCTTCATTTCCCTCTTCAATTTCTTTAGTAATTTGTTCAGCCAGATTTTCCAACAGTGTATTAGCTTCATTTGAAGTTTCAGAATCAAATGATGGAAAAATACTTAAGTAATTTACCCTTGATACATATTTTCCAGATAACAAATTTTCTACTGTTTTATCAGATACATGAAAATATCGAACTATATAAAGTATTTTAGCATTATAGTCGCCACTAATATTTTCTTTTTCCTTAAAAGCTTGAAAATCTTCTAATCGGTGCATTAGGTTTAAAGTAACAGTTACTAACATACGTTCTTCCATTTTTATTTTCATAAAAATATCTCCTAGTCAAATATATGGCTTCATCTTAACATACAAATCCAATATAATTCAATAGATGTTACACAACTTAGTGTAAAGCGCTTTCATTTTATTTTAAAATAAGTTAGTCACTTTCATTTAGTTATTATAGCAAGATGTATTAGTCAAAGGCATAAGTTAGGTAACAAAATATCGTCTAATTTTCTACAATAATAATGTGTGATAGCTATCTCACACATTATTATTTACCCAAACGGGTTAGAAAGAGGTGGCTTATGGAGGCTACACAAACTACAATTCAGGGGCGTCTAATCGGTGCATCAGAAGTAAAGGATTTTACTTCTGGTCTCAGCACTGGACAAACCCAACTAACTATTGGAGCACGCACCCCAGAGGGACGCTTTAGTCAAACCAATATCAAAGTTGATACAGTTAATGTATCGGACTTTACGTCTTTATTTGATGAGAAAGTAGAAATCATTCTTGAAAATGTTTCTATCAATGCATATACCAGTGGAAATCGTGCTGCGCTTTCAATAAAAGCTAAGTCTGCTTTTATTGAATTGGTTTAATGGATAATGGGGAGTATCTCCCCTTATCCTTATAAAGGAATTATTATATGTCGTTTATATCTTGGTTGATAATCTTATTTGCTGGATTTCTTTATTTAGCTCTTAGGGTAAGTGAAATTAGAGAAAAGCAGAAACAGGCTCAGGCGCTTCAGTTAAACCTTTCAACAATCACAGCAGATATTGAACAGGTAATTGAAAAAAGCGCCACTGTTTCAGGTCAAAAACTTCTTTTAGATAGTCGCAACATTCGATTCTTGCAAAGTAACGATGACAATAGCTCTCACCTTGTTAGTTTTCCAATTATGTTATCAAAGGATATTGATATCGATAATGAAGAAAGCTATGTTCAACAAGTCTTTTTAATAGAGTTTAACAAGTACCTAGCTAAATCTACAACCTATGAAAGCTGGTCAGACAAAGGGCAGTGGCTTTCTGTTACGCCTCAATTCGGAGAACGATTACGGTATAATGATCAGTATTGTCTAAATTTAGGAATTCGGTTTTCTTACACTTCTAAATAGGAGGATTAACAGATGAAATGTTTTCTTGATAAAAATCTAGCTGATTATGGGAACCATTTCTTCTGGGATATACCTGTTGAGCGTGTACCCCACGCTCTTTTGGTAGGTTCCAGTGGGTCAGGTAAGACTTTTGCGACTAAAATATTATTGGCTCGCTTTGCTCACACCTACCCAAGAGCCACGTTCCTAATCGGCGACTACAAGGCTGACTCGGATTTTGCCTTTTTAGACGGATGTAAAGGTTTTAAGCGTTTTGAAGAAGTCTCTGAGCTCCTTACTTTAGCATTATCAATTCTTGAAAACCGCCAAAAGGGAATGGATACCTCCAGAGAATTTGTCGTGATTTGCTTTGATGAGTTCAATGCATGGCAGAATAGTCTAGATAAAAAAGAGCGTGAACAAGCCATTAAAGATTATACTCGTCTTATCCAATTGGGACGTTCCTTCTCGATTTATGTCATTGTTTCCCAGCAAGATGCTCATAAATCTAGTCTGGGATTATCTCGTGATTCTATCGGTACAGTTATCGCACTCGGTAAATTATCTAAAGAGACAGTCGCCATGCTTTTTTCTGATGAAAAAGATGATATTGCTCGAAACAACTCCAGAGGTGTCGGCTACATGAAGATAGATGGTCAAAATAGTCGCCATATTCTTGTACCAAGTTACAACATGTCTCCTTTAGAAAATCTGATTCGAGAAGCTATTCAACGTTCAGACTGCTATTTTCTTGATGAAGAGGCTGTTGCCCCGTAGCTCAAAAGCGGAGGATCAGGCCTACAGCCTCGCCAGCTTTAGCTGGCTGTTATACGGGGGACATGTAATAACCCCCGTTCCATTGTCACCTAAATTCTTTGCTTTAGAAATCCCACTTTAGGGAAAGAACTTCTCTCTACTTTAAAAAGCTCTCAAATCAAGTCTTTTCGTACTTGATAAAACTTAGGGTGCTTATTCCTTGAAATAGTGGAATAATTAAAATATAGAAATTTCGCTACTCAAGCAATAGTTAACAAAAACAATCCTTACCGCCCTGTTAACTTTCACTCATTAGACGGACTGAAAGAAGGAGATTATGTCTTATAAAAATGAAATTGAAGAGTATCTTCAAAAAAACAATAACCGCAAGCCAGTCATTATGACCAGCGTTGATGAAGTAACGTTTGTTATAAAGCCCACGGAAGATACCGTAGGAGAATACCCAGATAATTGGTATCAAATTGCTTCATCTCTATCTGAGACAGTAGCAGAGAAACTATCTTTGCCAAAACTATTTGGAAAATACGCTCCCTTAAAAACGCCACCAGCAGGCTATACAGACGGCTTTACCTTTCAGCATCTCCCCTATTATTTTGCGATTGCGTGGCATCAAACTAATTTTACTATGGGTATCATCTTAAAATGGTCAGCATCAGCTTTGTCTCACTATAAAGCCACCTATCAAGACTATTACGGTGAAGCGATTGACGTTCACAATATCGCACAATTGCTATACGCTGATTATTATGATTTGCGCCTGTCTCGTATTGACCTTGCTGTTGACTACTTTAACTACCCAATGTCTGTCAATGACCTTTACCAAGGCCTAAAAAAAAGGCAATATATCGTCACGAATCACAAGGGGCGTAAGAACGTATCTAAAGTCAGCGCTCAAGAAGTAAACGGCCATGCACAAACCATTTATCTGGGCAGTAAGCAAAAAAATGTCAATTCTCTGTTACGTATTTACAATAAATACCAAGAGCAACTAGACAATCAAGGTCGTTACATGCACTTAACCAAATACTGCGATTCTTGGGTTCGTATGGAAGCCTCCTATAAAGGGACATACAGTAATCAAATTTTAGCCTTACTGCTTGAAGTTGATAGCCCTCAAGATTTGAGCAAGCTTATTGTCAATAAAATGATTGATAAGTACTGCTTTCATGATACAGAGTCTGGTAAGCCTTTGCCATTCACTAGTGACTTGCTTAAAGGATTCGGGAGCTTTCCAGAACTTGAATCTTTGAACTCTAGAAATAATGACCTACTAGCAACGATTTCATATTTAATGAAAGGGAGTGGGTTCTTTCCTCTTCTGAAAAAAGTTGAAGAAATTTGGGGAACACAAGCCCGCAATCACTTCATCATTAGACTAATTCAAGAGTATGAGACCAACTACACTCCAAATCCAGATGTAGGATTATGGTTAAATAAATTTGGAGCAGAACTTGAGAAACTCAATTTCAAAGACTTCCTTGAAGACGCTTTCCAAATTTTTTATCAAAAAAATAACATCACCCCTAAAGATTCCGCCAAGAAGCCAAAGAGTGATGCTACAAATTGAGAGATAGGCAGTAGCTTACCCCTACTGCTAGTATCTCATATTTCAATAAATTTTTCCAAAGAAAGTGAGACTAGTATGGCTAGTAATAATTTTGAATTAAAGCAAATTGGACACATGCTTCATACCATTATTGAGTTGCTAAAACACTTGAATAGTGAAAAGAGTATTTCAGGTATCTATACGCAAAAAGAACTTCTTTCCTTACTCAGTATTTCTCCCAACACACTTAAATCATGGGAAAACAAAGGTCTAAAACGATTAGAGCCGCCTATTGAGGGTACTAGGACAGTCTATTACCGTATAGATGATGTAATTGACTTTCTAAGCAGTAACTAGAAGAGAAATATGCTAAAATAGATGTATCAAAAAAGAAAGTGAGAAATACAATCTATTTTAGCTTTTTTCATCCTTCGATTGATTGAAGAGAGCAACCATGAATACAGAAAAAATTATCCATAAAGGAAAAAGCATTTTAAAGAGAACAAAGGACAATGGCGAGACTAGTTATTCAGCTAAAAGTATTTATTTAGGACTTGATTCTAAAACTGGAAAACCAGTCAAAACAACTATTACAGCTAAAACCTTACGTTCTTTAGACCGAAAAATCATACAAGCTAAAATTGATTTTGAAGAAAATGGTTCAACAAGGAAAGAAACTGTTAGTGTTACTACTTTATCAGACTTAGCAGAACTTTGGTTTTCAAATTACGAGACTTGGGTTAGTTCAGATAACACGCTAAACCGAGTAAGAAATTATCTTGATACCTATATACTTCCGAAATTTGGGCAGTATCAACCTGATAAAATTACTTCATCAGATATACAAAACTGGGTTAATCAACTAGCAAAAAAATCTAAAGAATCTGTGGATGCAGGTATCAAGAGAGCTGAAAAGGGTTCAGCTAAAGATTTTGGAGCTATTGCCCATAAATTAAGTGATATTTTTGATTTTGGAATAACACATTTTGAACTCAAATTTAACCCCGTTCAGTCTATCAAAATCCCACCAAAGCCCAAAAGCAACCAAAAACGTATTATGGTACTACATGATGACGATTTATCAATTTGGCTAAGTAAAGTTACCAGTCTCCCTAATACTAGAGCTAATCGTCGATTTAAAGTTATCTGCGATAGTTTACTTGCTTCAGGGATGCGAATAAATGAACTACTTGCTTTAACCATCTATGACCTTGATTTTGAAAGTTCCGAGATACTAGTCAGTAAAACACTTGTTTGGAAAAATGCAAAACCAAAACTGGGTTTGAAAGGCGAAGTCATTTGTAAAAATACTCCTAAATCTGACTCAGGTAACAGACGAATCGCTGTTCCGTACCAGATTATTGAAGAGCTTCAAAATTTCCATGATGAGATGAACCTCTATTTCAAGAAAAATGGTCTTCCAAAAAGTAAGTTAATCTTCCCTACTATTTATGGTAACTATATGTGTGATAGAAACGAACGTGCGACACTCAAAAAGCGATTGCGTGAAGCTAGTCTCCCAGATTATGGTTTCCACTTATTCCGCCATACTCACGCATCCATGATGTTGAATGCTGGAATGAATTGGAAAGAATTACAAGTTCGGATGGGGCACAAGTCAATCAAGACTACAATGGACATTTATGCCGAACTTGCTCCTAAAAATAAAACTCAAGCGGTAGATATTTATCTAAACAAAATAGCAGAGCTAACCCCTTAATCCCATAGCAACCTTTTTGGCAACCTTTGATAGTTTTATCAAAATCAACAACCCTTAAACGTTGATTTAATAAGGTTTCTAGCAACTAAAATAGATTTTAAGTATTCCTCACTGAAGATGCATGGATGGATTATTGTTATTGGCAAAATCAGGATAGGAAGACACTTAAGCGAATCAATAAGCTGATTAAAGACATTCAACGGGATCCTTTTTCAGGTATTGGGAAACCAGAACCCTTGAAGTATGACTTTCAAGGAGCTTGGTCTCGACGAATTGATGCTGAAAATCGTTTGATTTATATGATTGATGGTAAGAGTGTCGCCTTTCTCTCTTTCAAAGATCATTATTAGGTCTACCTCTGGTAGGCTTTTTTACTTTCCGTAAATTATTTTCCAAAAGGTCAAAAAAGATCAAACAAAACCTTTGACCTTTGCTGACTAATAGTGTATGATAGTGTCATAAGGATTTAGCTTCCTTATAAATCTTGCAGTGCTTGCCTAAATACTGGTTATAAAGTTATTTTGGTTTGGCTGCACAAAAATATGACAAAGGTCAAAAAAAGTCAAACAAAACTATTGACTATTACTGACCAATGTTGTAGAATATAAGCATAAGGAAATGAAATCCTTATGAAGGCTGTGTCAATAGCCCATATACCAATAAAAAGGATTGCAGCTAGTCTGCAAAAATTTTCATCTAAAAGGTCAGTAAAAGTCAAAACTAAATTCTTGACCTGATTAAATGAAAGGTATATGATAAAGCTATAAGGAAAAAGGATTCCTTAATGTATAAGTTTCTTTCTGAAAAAGCTATTCATAGTTTTGAAAGAGGCTTGGAAGTTAGCTATATTGAGAGATTCACAGAAAGAAGGTGGCTCTTATGCTAAATGATAATTTATTTAAG